>Ga0180432_10000627_pt1 | contig 58598 bp, 46 predicted proteins | sample SS_ome_10_FD_132414 | JGI IMG/M metagenome (GOLD analysis project Ga0180432, IMG submission 132414) | Hypersaline lake sediment archaeal communities from the Salton Sea, California, USA - SS_1_MS_2 metaG | ecosystem: Environmental > Aquatic > Non-marine Saline and Alkaline > Hypersaline >... | reverse complement strand
GCGCGCGTGCGCGTGACGGACAACGACGGCCAGGTCGACACCTCGGATGTAGTGCCGATCAATGACAATGACCCGCCGGTGGCGGAGTTGGATGCTGCGCCGCTGAAGGGTGAGCCGCCGCTGCTGGTGAGCTTCGATGCTTCGGGCAGTCATGATGATGACGGCGAGATCGATCACTATGACTGGGACTGGGAGAACGACGACATCGTTGATGAGACGACGAGTGAGGCAAGCAACGACCACACTTACGAGACCAGCGGCAAGTACACCGCCAGAGTGGATGTGGTGGATGACGACGACGCGGCGGGCGTAGCGCATTCTGCGGAGATCGTGGTCAACCTGAAGCCGACCGCGGTGCTGACGGCTGAACCCGAGGTAGGCGTTGCACCGCTGACGGTGGACTTCGATGCATCCCTTAGCTCGGATGATGGGAGCATTGTCAAGTATGAATTCGACTTCGACGAGGGCGCCGGCTGGGAGGACAAGGGGTTGAATGCCACGCCCGACCACACCTATGACGACGCGGGTTGCTACCAAGCGACCGTGCGGGTCTGGGACGATTTTGATGACTATGATGATGCCACAGTGGGGATCTACGTTGGTGAGCAGAGGATCTGCTATGTTTTCTCGGGAAACAGCATCTGGGTCATGAATGTAGACGGCAGCGCGAAGTCGCAGGTCACAACGGCTCCAAGTGCTAATTCAGTGGCCTACTCGCCAGACAGAAGCAGATTGGCGTACAACAGCAGTGAGGAGAGCAGCCGGGAGCTGTACGTGGTCAACGTCGATGGCACAGGCAAACTGAAGGTGTCTGCGGCTGGGACGCATACCGGCCAGATGTTCTGGGAAGACAACGACTATATCCTGTTCAGGCACGGCGACTCATCAACCGAGATACTGAGAATCAAGGCAGACGGTACAGACCTGACTGAGGTCTCCCCAACTGGAGACGGGTACAGCTACCGGGATCCGGTGCTTTCTCCGGATGGGAAGCGGATCGCTTATGGCAGGCACGATGATGGGAATCCGAACACGCTGGATGTCTACGTCGCAGATTATCCGGGCTTTGCCAACCAGACCCTGCTGGCCAGCATTTCCGGCGGCAACGACGTGGACATACCGACATCTTGGGGTGTCACGGATGTAATCGCCCTGTATCACGAATCGTCCTCGCCACGGATTTACCTCGTTAACAGCGATGGGACCGGCCTGCGCCTGGTTGAACCGGGAGACTCTACCTGGGATCAGAGTGCCCGATTCACAGAAGATGCTGCTTCCCTGGTTTTCCATAGCCATGTTGGCAGTCAGGGGATCTGGATGATGGACAGCGACGGATCCAATCCGGTTGAACTCACTTCTGGTACAAGCGGGATGTATCCTGATCTGTGGGTCAGGCGGTGGCCGAAAGCGATGCTTGAGGCAAGCCCGACGGACGGGGCATTTCCCCTGACGGTGAACTTCGACGCCTCGGACAGCTACGACATGGACAACGGCTCCACGCCGGGCAACGGTCTTGAGCCCAGCTATGAGTGGGACTTCGACGGCGACGGTACGTGGGACAGCACGACCAGCACTGCGACTACCCAGCACACCTACACCACCTGGGGTGTCTACCGCGCCTGGGTCCGCGTGACGGACGACGAGGGCGATACGAATACGGCCTGCATCGACATTGGTGATATCACGTGGAACTCGCACACTGTCGATTCAACTGGTACGGTGGGCCTATATACCTCAATCGTGGAGTTGGCCAACGGCAAGCCGGCCATCTCATACTGGCACGTGTATGACGGGCTAAAATACGCCCGGGCAGTTACCGCTACTCCGGCGAGCGGTAGTGACTGGTCAACGTACTTCGTCGACAACGAACACGGCGCAGCCGACGGGGCGGGCCCGTATACTTCGATGGCTCTCAACGGCAAGCCGATCATCGCCTATCACTACTTCTCCGGCGCGTATTACGAGGCGCGTTTTGCGAGTGCGAGCACCGAGGATCCAACGGGAGCTGGTCACTGGAGCCACCACACAGTCGCGTCTGACAGCGGTGACGGATACTACAACTCGCTCGTCGTTCTGGACGGAAAACCCGCGTTCTCTTACTGGGATGCGGTTGACATGGACCTCTGCTTTGCCCGCGCGACGACCGCCTGGCCCGGAAGCAGCATCGACTGGAGTGTCCATCAGCCTGACACCGGCGGGGCCGACGACGTGGGCAAGTGGGGCTCGCTCGCTATTCTCGACGGCAAACCCGCCGTCAGCTATTTCGACCAGACTGATGGGGAGCTCTGGTTCGGCAGGGCAATAACCGCCACGCCGAGCAGCGGGGCGAACTGGCTGAAGCACATGGTCGACGACGACACTACGGTCGGCGAATACACAACGATGGTCGTGATCGGCGGCAAGCCCATGATCGCCTACTACGATTCAATGGAGACAACCGGCGGTGACCTGAAATTCGCCAGAGCCACTACTGCAACACCGACCAGCAGTTCCGACTGGGTAATCCACGTGGTTGACTCGGACGATACGGTGGGATACTGCAATTCAATGGCGGTGATCGACGGTCGGCCAGCGATCAGCTACCACGACTACACCAACAAGGACCTGAAGTTCGCCTGGGCAATGACGCCCGAGCCCGAACATCCCCGCGACTGGCTGATCTGGGAGGTGGACACGACGGACGATGTGGGACTGTGGACGTCGCTGACGGCGATTGGCGGCATGCCCTACATCAGCTACTACGACGACACCAGCGACGATCTCAAGTTCGCCCGAGGGGAGTAGCGGGAGAGCCCCTGGCGGCAGCACGCGAATGGAGAGCTCAGCGCAGCACCTCCACCGTTCCGGCATCCGCATCCACGCGCAGCAGCCGGCCCATGCTGGCTTCCCCCAGGATATCGCCGGCGGGTTCACAGACGAACGGCACGCCGGTCGCGTCGTGAAGCTGCGTCGAAGCTCTTGCGGGGTATAATCTCGCTGAGGTCAACATGCGCCAGGTAATGCTGTATCCGGGTGAGGATGGCTACTTCGTGGCCGAGTGCCTGAGCCTGCCGGGCTGCATCAGCCAGGGCAGGACGCGCGAAGAGGCGCTGGAGAACATCGTCGAGGCGATCCAGGCCTACGAGGAGTCGCTGCGGCTCGAAGGGCTGCCCGTGCCCGAAGAACGGAACGAGCACGAGCTTGTGGAAGTATGACGCGTCTGCCCGTGATCTCCGGCAAACAACTTGCAGCTGCTCTGGCGCGGGCCGGTTTCGAACCTGTGCACCAGGTGGGCAGCCACCTGATCCTGAAGCGCGCTGATCCTGCCTGCCGTGTGTCCGTACCGCAACATCGCGAGCTGGACCGTGGCACGCTGCGGGGGATTATCAAGAAGGCAGGGATTTCAGGTGATGAGCTCGAGGAGCTGTTGAAGTAGCCGAGCCGAGGCTATCCGGCAACGGCGACCACAGCGGCGCTGACTGAAGTCCCCCAGGTGAAGAGAGCGGGTGGTTGCGGCTAGCGGGGCTGACGGTTGCTAGCCTACAACCTCCACCGTACCGCCGTCCGCGTCGACACGCAGAACCTGGCCCGTCTCGATCGCGCCCAGCAGGTCGCCGTCGGGTTCGCAGACGAACGGCACCCCCGCCAGGATCGCCCCCTCGGCCAGATTAAAGTCGGCGGGCCTTACGGTCACGATCGCCGCGGGGGCCAAGCCGCTCCGCGCCAGCGTCATCAGCACCACGCAGCCGCCGCTGGAGCCCTTGGACTCGTCGAAGACCAGCACCTTGCCGGCGATGCTTAAGCCCCGGTTGGGGTTGGTGCGCGCGCAGATCACGGCGATATCGAGCTCCACGTCGCCGAGGAAGCTGAAGCTGCCGGGACAGACGATCGCCTCGGCCTCGGCCGCGCCGCGAACCACCTTGCGCACGCGCCAGAGCCTGTCCATCACCGCCACCTCCCGCTCAGCGCCGCGGCGATGCACTGGTCGAAACCGCCCAGCGCCGTGCGGCAGCCGATCAGATCGGCGCTGTAGCGCGCCATCTTGAAGCTGTCGGTGGCCATAGCGCGCACGTTGGGCACGGGCAGGGCATGCTCGCGGCAGGTGCTCTGGCGCAGATGGCTTTCCACCGGGCAGGTGTCGGCGATCACCAGCGCACCGGCGTCCTCGATCGGCCGCAGGATGCCTGCTTCCGCGGCCGCGCGGCGCGTCAGGCGGTTGGTGCAGATCCAGCAGCGCACTCCGTCTGCCACGCGCCGACCATCAAGCTTCTCAGCTACTACTCTCAGCTGCGCCAGGTCGTAGTGCGGGCAGCCCAGGGTCACGAAGTCGATCGCGCCGCCGGTATCGACAGTGCAGTACTGCCGGTAGGCTGCATCGAGGTCCGCTTCGCTTACCGCAACCACGTGCTCCGGATCCCCGCCTTGCAGCGCCTCCTCAAGCGTGCCCGCTTCAGGGGTGACGCCCACCAGGTGGAACAACGTGACGCTGCCGCTGGTGGCCAACGCCGCGCCCAGGGCGATCAGGAAGTCCCGGCGGTCGGTGCGGACGCCGTCGATCACGGGCACGGCGCTGCCGACGACGGCGCCGATATGGAAGCCCAGCGCGCTCCAGCCATCGGCGGTGGCCAGGCGCTGATCAGGGATGCTGCAGTTGAAGAGGTGCGTGCCGCGGCGCTGCTCATCGAGCAGGTAACCCATCAGCGGGTACTTACCGCACACCGCGCTGTAGCGGGTGAGCAATCCGCCGCGGTTGGTGCGCGCCCCCAGCACGCTGTTGTAGAAGATAATCGCGCTGGACTCCACCAAGAGATTGCAGCTGCCGAAGGGTGGCGTGTAGCCGAGGTGCTGCGGCGTGCAGGTGTAGGTGTCGTTGATGCCCATGCTGCGGTGCGCGGACTCCGCCTGCGCCTGGAGGGAGCAGAGGGTCGCCGGACAGCCGGTGCTGTCCGGGCGCTCCAGATCGCAGCAGAGCGTGGAGGTGGTGGTCGGCACCCGCACCTTGCCGCCGCGCTCCGCGTACTCGCAGAGCTCCTCCACGCTGCCCTCGTAGATCGCCATCTCGGCCGGGTAGTGGCAGTAGGCGATGTCCACCAGCCGCTCGGCACCGAACGCCTCGCCCAGCTGGATCACGTAGTCGATCGCTTCCCGGACCACCGGCCCGTCCTTTCCATCCAGCATCGCCTGCTCTTCGTGGGTGAGGCGCATCATGACAGAATCGTCCCCTCCAGCACGCTCTCGGGCACGACATCCACGACCAGGCAGCTGGGGTGCTCCGCGTCGTGGTAGACGTGCTGCCGGGCCACGCGCGGTTGCGTCTCCTCGTTCTGGTTGGTGTCCGTATTGAGATGCCGGGCGAACTTCGGCACGGCGCTGGAGCTGACTTCGAAGCGGATGGCGTGTCCTTTCAGGAAGCGCAGGCCGGTCGCCCACATGTCCACCGTGAGCTTGTAGACCTTGCCCGCCTCAAGCCACTCGGGCTTCTCCAGAGAGTTGCGATACTCGGCGCGCTGGATGCCGTCGCAGATCTGAATGGCGCGGCCGTTGGGCCAGACGTCCACGAGCTTAGCGGTGAAGTCGGTGCCCGGCGCGTCACTGGAGATGAACAGCTCAGCGAACACCCGACCACAGATCACGATGTCCTCGGCGAGCGGCTCGGTGGTGTAGACCAGCACGTCCGGTCGTCGCTCGATGCTGTTTTGGTCGCTCGCTTCGCCCAGCTGTAGCTTGACCGGGTCGGTAACGTAGGGTACGGCGTTGCGAGGGTCGTAGGTGTACTCATCCGCCGGCTCACCCGCGGGGGCGTCCGTGCTGAGCGCGCCGTCACCGAACAGCGAGTTGGCCTTGCCACCCGAGTGCAGGTAGTACTTCGTCGTCTGCGCGCCGGGCACCGGCCAGTCGCTGAGGCCGTGCCAGCGGTTCTCGCCCATCAGGAAGATGCGGCAGCGCGGGTCATCCGACAGGCCGTGGTCTTCGCCGGCGAGGTGCTGCGCGAAGAAACGCAGGATCATGGCGTTCAGGTCGATGACGGCCCCGCCGCCGAAGTCCAGTTCCCCGACGATGCTGCTCTTGTTAGTGGCATGCGGCCAGCAGCCCACGATCAGGCGCTGACCGTCCCGTGCCTCCGGGGTGGCAGCGTGGTGCCTGAGGCCGGGGTAGTTCTTGTACGTGCTGATGCCGTCGTCGTCATACCAGCCGCAGACGTGCAGGGCCGGAATGTCCACCCGGTCCCACTTGTCCATGTAGCAGACCTGCTTCCACCAGTCATCCAGCACAGGGTGGTCCATCCAGTGCTGATAGGTCTCGCTGTCGAATCCGGCGGCCCTATCGAGCGTGCGCAGCGGCAGGCGGTCGTAGAGCTCGACCCAGTTGACCTTGCTGACGTCCTGGTTGGTGCGGGCGTGAACCAGGTGCGACCAGATCAGCAGGTTCCAGAAGAACGCGCCGTTCTGGTACGGAACGTTGAGCACCGGATCGGGCAGGGCGACGATCGGCACGATCGCCTTCAGGGCCGGATGACGATCATAGGCCAGCACGTTGGTGCAGTAGCCCTCGTAGCTGCGTCCGGTCACGCCGATGCTCCCGCTGCAGAAGTCCTGCCGGGTGAGCCACTCCAGCGTATCCATCCCATCCTCGCGCTCGCTGCGGAACGGCTCCCAGTGGCCTTCGCTGTCGTAGCGGCCGCGGCAGTCCTGGAATGCGACGGCGAAACCGCGGCGCGCCAGCCACAGCAGCCGCTCGGCACGATCAGGGTCGCTGTTGCCATAGGGGGTCCGGGTGAGCACTACCGGCCACGGACCTTCGCCGCGAGGGATGGCGAGATCGGTCGAAAGCCGCACACCGTCGCGCATCGGCACCATGACGTGGTAGTGGCAATTGAGCTCGTACATCGGTGTGGTGCTGGTCAGCAATTGGCCCTCCTGGATGTGCTGGTTTGCATGTGGCTCCGACCTATGACAATGCTAGCAGGCACGAGGGTAAAATCAAGCTGTCACCAGGATTGCCGTCAATGGCTCCTCACTCGGAGTGGACCGAAGAGACTCGGAGGAAACGGACTGGTTTGGTTTGCCTGTTTCCACTCATGCTGTTCATCTATCCAATGTGGGATAGCGAAAGCGAGCGCATTGGGCTGCAGAAGTGCACACCCACTGGCTATGTTCTTCACGGACTGGCGGAACTGCTCGGGTTCATCGCTCTGCTGTCGATGTTGGGCATCACTGTCTACCTCGTGTATCGAGGTGTCTCAGGCAACTTCCGCTGTTTGCTTCTCTGGCTGATTGCAGTCCCGCTGGGCATCGGGATGATCGGTAGGGTGCTCTGGTTCACAGGTATCATGCTGGCAGCAAAACGAGATTTCAAGTATGACGCAGATGCTCGTGTGGCCAGTTGGGTCGAAGGTGGCAAAGCCCTGCATTACAGCACGCTGACCGATGCATCGCCGGAACCTCCGAGTGAGTTTTGACTGCCAGTTCTGGGTTGAGTGGCGGAGATCCTACGATATCCACCTGTAAGAGGAAGGCCGACGGGGCGCTGCCTATCAGCTTGGTACGGCCTTCCATACGCTACACTACATTATTGTTGGCCAGAAGTTTGGATGGCGGCCTCAGACTTACGTTCTGCATGCGAAGATCGGGAGGTTCAGTATGAGTGACCTTCGTGCCTGTGCGCAGCTTGGCGCCACCTTGCTTGCCGCAGCCGTGAGCATCACGCTGCTGGGTTCGGCGGCGCAGGCGGCGCCGGCTGTCCCGACCCGTGCCGGGCAGCAGTACCTGGAAGTGCGGCAGCCCGACGGCAGCTATGAGCCGATCTACGTGAAGGGGATGAACCTCTCGGTGGCGCAGCCGGGCAAGCACCCGACCGGCTTCCCCCGGGACGAGGAGCTCTACGGGCAGTGGCTGCAGGGGATCGCTGAGATGAACTGCAATGTGGTCCGTGTCTATACGCTGCACCCGCCCGACTTCTACAACGCGCTGGGCAGGTATAACGCCGAGCATCCTGATAAGCCGCTGTGGTTGATCCAGGGGGTATGGGCTGTTGCGCCGGTGGGCTACGACTATCTGGCGGACGACTACATGGCGGAGATGGAGCTCAACCTGCGCAACGCGGTCAACGCCGTGCACGGCAACGCCAACTTCGACGAGCGCCCGGGGTGGACCGGCGGACGGTACAAGACTGACGTGTCCAGGTACCTGCTGGCGTGGCTGGTGGGCCGCGAGTGGGAGCCGGATGACATCCAGGGCTTCCATGACCTTCGTCCGGATGTTACCAGTTACGATGGGAAGCTGGTGTCCTGCCCCGCTGGGCAGCCAATCGAGTGCTGGCTGGCGCGAATCTGCGACTATACCGTGAGCTACGAGGAGGCCAATTACAGCGTTCAGCGACCGGTGGCGTTCAGCTCGTGGCCGCCAACGGATCCGCTGAGCCACGTCAGCGAGAGCAACCTCGAAGAGGAAGAAGACGAGGGCGGGATGATTCAGCGTGACGGCCGGGTGGACATCTTCAGCAACGACGCCGTCAACCTGACCAGCAAGCACTTCTCCACCAGTGAGGACTACAAGGCCGGTATCTACGCTTCATACCACGTGTACACGTACTGGCCTGATTTCCTGCTCAATGAGCCGAAGTACGCGCAGGCCTCGGATCGCTTCGGGCCGAGCAACTACTACGGCTACCTGAGCGACCTGAAGGGGTTCTACGATGACCGGCCGCTGCTCATCGCGGAGTACGGTCTGCCCAACGGCCCGCTGCCCTGCCACCTGCAGCGTCAGGGGTGGCACCACGGTGGGCTGTCAGAGGAAGAGGTGGCCCGCGAACTGCCGCGCCTGAGTCAGACCATCCACGACACCGGCTGCGCGGGCGGGATCCTGTTCGCGTGGATGGACGAGTGGTTCAAGAAAGTGTGGCTGTGGGCGGAGTTCTATAACCCGTGGGACGACCGGCGGCTCTGGTACAACTTCTACGACCCGGAAGAGAACTACGGGATGCTGGCGATGCTGCCCGGCGCGGACGGGCCGAACTGCACGCTGGCCGGCGATCCTGACGAGTGGGCGACTGCCTCGGTAAGGCCCGGCGTGTGCGTACGCAATTCCGCGGACACGGGCGAAGTCCGCAGCGTGAAGATCATGCATGACGAGGGCTTCCTGTTCCTGCGGATCGAGCTGGGCAGCTTCGATGATTGGGAGTTCATGGAGCACGGCCTGTACATCGGGCTCGACGTGCTCGGGGATGAGCGGGGTAACGCCAGTTGGCCGGGGCCGCTGCGCCTGAGCAGTGACCGCGGGCTGGAGGAAGTCGTTTCGATCGGCACGGGCGAGGCGCGGTTGTGGCAGACGGAAAGCTTCCGCTTCTGGGAGCCGTTCCAGATGCCCTATTCCAGCAAGCCCCGCATCGGCGAGGTACTGCCGCACGTACTGGAGGCAGAAGCCAACCGCTGGTGGTGGTATGAGCCCGTGCTGGAGACCAATCGCCGGCGAGTAGGCCGCGACGGTGCGGTCTATGAGCACCAGAGTTGGGCGATCAACCCGCTGCCGCGGGGCGGCCTGCGTAAGGGACCGGACTACAGCTCACAGGCGGTCTGGAACGTGAGCGCCGACAGTGGAGTAATCGAGTTGCGGCTGCCGTGGATTCTGCTCGGCTTCGTTGGCCCTCATCAGATGCGGGTACTCCAGGCGGACGAGGAGGGCAACAACTCCAGCGAGGTCAGCGCCGGCGTGGGAGTGGCGATCGTGTTGGCGGATGCCTCGGGCGACGAGTTAGCGGCGTGGCCGGGTCGCGAGGGCGACACCGTACTGACGTCGGCGGCGGGCCGCTATGCCTGGAAGGAGTGGGGCGAGGAGGATATCAGCTTCCACGGAAGGTATAAGCCAGCCTACTACTCGCTGCAGAGCTACTTCGGTGGTATGGAGCTCGCGGCTGAGGTGCCGGCCGCCGCGGTCGAGGCCGAGGATGAAGCCGAGGGGGAAGAGGAAGCCAGCCTGCCGCCGGGGACAGTACTGCACAGCAAGCAGTAGCAGGCGGATCGCAATCGGCTGATGACAGGGCAGATTCTCTGACGAGGTAACGTTGGCCAGGGCTGGATGCTTCCAGACTGCAGGCGGCCGCTGAGGCCTTACCAGGACTACCTTCGCTCCGCGTTCGGGCGGCGCGATGGCGACTGGCACTGGATTCCCGAAACGCGAACCCCGTGGATACTGTTGATAACTTGCCTGGAAGTGTTGATAGATTTGTGGATACTATGTTAATATCTCTCCCCATAGGGGTGTGTTTGATTCTCTCCTTCGTATAGCAAGGCGCCAGAGACGGGTGGGGGTGAGGGCTACCGTCCGCTTGAAGTGGTAGTGAACGGAGGAGGAAGGAAGGATGGCGCGCTGGCTCAAGCGTAGTGCGCTCGTGGCGTTCTTGCTGGCTTGTTCCACAACGGTTCTGGCCCAGGAGAGTGCAACGACGCGTGCTGACACTGCCTACGAACGGGGGGACTTCGCAACCGCGCTGACGGAATACGAGCGCGTGGTAGCAGACTACCCCGGCCACCCCATTGCATGGCTGCGTATCGCCCGGATACAGGCGGCCACGGAGCAGTGGCGCAACGCTGTAACAGCCTATCGTACGCTGGACGGACTCGGCCCGATGGACCCCGAAGTACGTACGGAGTACGCCGACGCGCTGCGCCAGGCAGGTGAAGTGGGGGCGGCGATTGAGCAGTACGAGCTGGTGCTTGCGCAGCAGAAGACAGACAGCGCTATGGGTCTGGCTGAGCAGGCCTACGCGTCGGGCGATCTGGATGCGGCGCTGCAGCAATACGACAAGATCGTGCGCGAACACCCCGCGGATGCCGCGGCCTGGCGGCGTATTGGGCAGATCCACTCGCAGTGCCGGCGCTGGCCTGAAGCGGTGAGCGCATACGAGCAGCTTGTCAGCCTGGGTGGGGCGGGCGATGATGCGCGGATGGAGTACGGGGACGCGCTGCGGCAGTGCGGCGATCTGGAGGGTGCGGTCAGGCAGTACAGCCTGGTGGCCGACGGTGGTGGCGGTGCCCTGTCAACGCCCGGCAGCGCAGCTGGCCCCCCGCTGAGTGAGTTGGTCGACGCGGTGACTCCCATTCCGGTGGAGCGCGCGGCCGCCGCGTCGGCTGCGCCGGGCGGATTCCGGCAGACAGCGGACACCTTGACGGAGGTACCAGCGGCACCGGCTGTCGTTCAGGCCGCACCACCATCGGCGGTGGTGCGTGCGCAGCCGCAGGCCCCCGAAGTCGTGCAGCCGGTGATACCCGCTGAAGCCGTAGCTCAGCCGACGTATCTGGTGCGTGAAGTACGCACGGCTGAGATGCTTGAGCCCGAGGTGGCCGCCGGCAGTCCGGTGGTGTTCATGATGCAGCGGGACGAGGATGCGGAGGAGGAGCAGGACAGCCCGCGGACCGCGGAGGAGTGGCTGGCCGCGGCGCGGTCGCATGCGGAGGCGGAGGAGTGGTTGGCGGCTGTGGAGGCCTACGAGGAATACCTGGCACGCGAGGCGGGAGATACGGCGCTGATGCTCGAGTATGCCGATGCGCTGCGTGAGGCTGGCTATCTGGATCAGGCTGAAGCGGAGTACAACAAGCTGCTGCACAGCGATCCGGAGAGCGCTGATGCACGAATCGGCCTGGCCAAGGTCCTGGCCCTGGATGGCGAACTGGAAGAGGCGATGTACCTGCTGGATCAGATCGAGCTGGATCCGAGGAAACTGACCACGGTGCGCCTGACGCGCGCGTACTGCTACTTCGTCAACGGCTACGTGCTGGAGGCGTGGCAGGACATTGGCGACGTCCTCGCGCTCGACCCGGCCAACGCACAGGCGATTGAACTGCTGCTGCAGGGCGCCTTCGACGAGGAGCAGTGGCAAGCAGTACGCTCGGCGCTGGCAGTCAATCCGGCGAACGCCGAGGCACTGGAACTGATGGACATGATCGTCGCCAGCGAGCGACTCAAGTACATGGGTCTGCCGGGTGAGAGCGGCGACCGGGCGGAGGCCTTGTTCCAGCGCGGCGAGTATGAGGAAGCCAAGCGCGAGTTCGAGGAGCAGGCGCGGCGCGATCCCCTCAATGCCCGAACCTGGTTGCGCCTGGGCACGATCTACCGCTGGGAGGAGGACTGGGAGGAGTCGCTGGCCGCCTACGAGGAGTACCTCAGCATGCAGCCGGACGACGTCGAGGCCCGTCTGCGCTACGCACAGGCGTTGCTCTACAGCGGTGCCGCTCAGGATGCGGTGGATGAGCTGGAGTTGCTGCTGAGAGATCCGGACGTGGAAATCGACACGTATGAGGCCGCGCTGCTGGTCTACGCCTCGGCGCTGAACGCTGTAGGGCGAAGCGAGGAGGCGCTGGAATGGTACGAGGAAGCGCTGATGTTCGCTCCGCATAACCTGGAGGCGCGGGTCGCCTACGGCGATACGCTGGCCGGCATGCAGCGCAACGCCGAGGCCATCGAGCAGTACAACCTGGCGCTGCGAGAGGACCCGACCTACGAGCCGGCCAAGCTGGGCCTGGCAAGAACCCAGACGTGGTCCGGGGAACTCCGCGAAGCGACGGTGACGTACGACACCGTCTCGGCATCCAGCCCCTACTACTCGTCCAGCCGAATCGGCAAGGCCTACGCCTACCTCTGGCAAGGCGATCGCGCCAGAGCCCGCGCGCTGGCCGACGAGGCGGCGCGTCTGGATCCGGACAACCCGGACCTGCCGCTGCTCTACGAGGCTCTGGAGAGCGCCCCAGCGGCGACGGGCGGCGTGCCCGTTGCCGGCTTCACCTGGTCGCAGAGCCACGACAGCGATGACAACGACGTCTGCGTCAACGTAACGCGGATTACGGCACCAGTCGGTGATAGCGGCGTGGTGCTTTCGCTGAGCAACGAGGACTTCAAACTGGACAACACCGCGCGTGGCGAGGAGAGCATCGGCTACCATGCGCGCTTGCGTATGACAACGCCGATTGGGCGGCGGACATCGTGGGTGCTCGAGGGCAGCTATCTGGACGTTGACAACGGCGCGGACCCCGGGCTCGAGGAGTGGAACTGGGGAACCAGCTTCAACGTTGGCCTGACCGATGACTGGCGAGGAAGCGCCGGTTATCGCACCCAGGTGTTCTACGACACTACGGAGCTTGTGCGCAACAACATCCGGCTTGACGAAACGTGGGCGCAGGCCGAGCGGCGCGTATTCGACGCTGACACCTGGCTCATCGGACGCTATGCGTTCGGCGACCTGTCGGATGGGAACGAGCGGCACTCCTGGGCCTTCAACCTGCGGCGCAGCGCGATGTGGGCGGCGTCCGGCAGGCTGGATTACGGCGTGGCCTTCCGCGTGCTCAACTACAAGCTGAACCTCAACAACGGCTACTGGGATCCGCACAACTACCGCTATGGCGAGTTCTACGCGGACTGGCTAGACCTGTCGAACCGTCCGGTGTTGATCGACGCGGGTGTGGGCTGGGGCCTGGACAAGGAGACGAATACCGACACCGACACAGTCTTCCGCTACAACATCGGTCTCCGCAAGCGGCTGCTCCACGATCGGTTGACGCTGCGGGCGGGTTACTCATCGAGCGACGCCAGCACGAACGCCTCGACGGGACCGGGCTATGAGTACGAGTCCTGGTATCTCGGCGGGGACTACGTGTTCTAGCGGGAAGCCGAAGTGCAGCACAGCGGCTTTGACAGGCGTAGCCCAGGCTGCTAGGCTACGTGGCACGCAGAACTGGAGGGCAGCTGCCCGCTGGGCAGACGTTCCTCCGGGTGGCGGATGGTGAAGTAGGTGCAGTTTCCCACGCTGGCATTCGCGGTATTCTACGCAATCACGCTGACCGCGGCGTGGGCTAGCCGCCGGCAGCGAGTGCTGCGCAACCTGCTGCTACTGGTCGCCAGCTACGTCTTCTACGGCGCGCTGAGCTGGAAGTTCGTGCTGCTGCTCCTGGCAAGCTCGCTGGTCTTCTACTGGGCCGGCGAGGGCATCGCCGGCGGGCGCAGGACAGGAGTCAGGCGGAGCTGGTTGATCCTAAGCATCGGCAGCAACGTGTTGCTGCTGGCCGCGTTCAAGTACTTCAACTTCTTCAGCGAGTCAATCGCGGATTTGGCGCGCGTGCTGGGGCTGGGTGTCCATCTGCCCGTACTTGAGGTGCTGTTTCCGATCGGCATCTCGTTCTACGTATTCCAGGGCATCAGCTACAGCCTGGACCTCTACTGGCGGCGCGGCGTGAGAGCGGGTTCGATCATCGACTTCCTGCTCTACCAGTCGCTGTTTCCCCAGCTGTTGGCGGGGCCGATCTGCCGCAGCCGTGAGCTGCTGACGCAGATCATGGAGCAGCCGCCGAGCCGGGTGCCCGAGGTTACCAGGGCCGCAACGCTGATACTCTCTGGGCTGTTCAAGAAGGTTGTCCTGGCGCATCTGATCGACACCGCCGTGGTGACTGACGTGTTCAGCGGTCCCGAGAACTATACCGCCGGCGTGCTGTGGGCCGCACTGGCCGGGTACACGCTGCTGATCTACTGGGACTTCAGCGGCTACACCGATCTGGCGCGCGGGCTTGGCCTGCTCCTCGGCTTTCGCATTCCGGAGAACTTCGACCATCCCTATGTCGCAACGGACATCAGTGACTTCTGGCGTCGCTGGCACATGACGCTGAGCTTCTGGCTGCGGGACTACCTGTTTCTGCCTCTGGCGAGCCGCTGGTGCGGCGGGCTGCGTCGGTGGCTCGGCAGGGGGCAGAGCGCGCTGTGGGGCTCGCAGCTGGCCCTGCTGGTCACGTTCTTCATCTGCGGGCTGTGGCACGGGGCGGCGTGGACATTCGTGCTGTGGGGCCTTTACCACGGGGCGCTGCTTTTCGTCCATCACGGGCTGCGCAATGGACTCAGGCTCAAGTGGCGTGGCGGCTGGTGGGGAAGGGCCGGTACGCTGCTGCTTGTCGCGCTGGGTTGGGCCGTCTTCCGTGCCGACAACCTGGACAACGCCGGCCGGTTTCTGCGGGGCCTGCTGGACTGGTCGGAGCCGCAGGCTGGCGTCGGCTGGCTGGTGATCGCGGTGTTGGTGCTTGGATTCACGCTGCAGATCTGGGGTCCGCGGCTGCGGGAAGGCTACATGAGCATCTGCGAACGGTCGCCCTGGGCGCTGCGTCCAGTGGTCTGGCTGGCGACTGGCGTTGTGATCCTCCTGCTGAAACCGCCGGGAATCGCACCGTATATCTATTTCGGGTTCTAAAATGATACGTTTCGCAACCTGTCGGAGCTGTGAATGGTGAAAGGCACTACAAATGCACTGGATCATGTCGCGCCGGCTCGCGTGCTGCTGGCCTGCTGGCTGCTGCTACTGGTTTTGCTGCTGGCATTCGCTACCGATGCCGCACGCTGGGCGGAGGGCGCAGAGAGCGCGATGGTTCGGGCTGGAGCCAAGCCGGCGGCACGTGCGTTGCTGGCGGTGTCCTCGGTAGTCGGACTGGCGGAGGCCAGGGAGCGGGCGGTCAATGCCGTGACTCAGTTCTATGAGGCGCAGGCCCGCAGCGGAGCGCGCTATCAGGCGCTGGCGACGGCAGCGGCGGCGGAGCCCGCAGTGCAGCCGCCGGCCACCCCGGCGGTGAACGAGGGCGCGACAGACAGTGCGGCAGCCGGGGCGGTCGCGATGGCTGAAACGCAGTTCCGGCCTAGCCGGGTGCTGCTGATCGGCGATTCATCGATTCAGGCCGGGCTGGGCACCCAGATCGAGCGACGGCTGGAGGAGTACGATGGCGTTAGCGTGCTGCGATTTGGGCAGCACTCGACCGGCCTGGCGCGCCCCGATTACTTCGACTGGTGGGAGAAGCTGCGTGAGCTGAAGCAGGAGTTCGAGCCCGACCTGGTGATTGCCTACTGGGGTGACAACGACTGCCAGGGACTGAGCACCCGCGAAGGCGGGCTGGTGGCACAGTTCGGCAACGACGAATGGGACGAGGAGTATGGCCGGCGCGTTATCGACATAGTCGAGCTGATGCGTGAAGGGGGCGGCGGAGCTGTGATCGTGGGTATGCCGATTATGCGCAGCAAGAGCTTCAGTCGGCGCATCGCTCGTCTCAACGGCGTGGCCGAGGCCGCGACGATTGCAGCCGGAGGTGTGTACCTGCCCACTTGGGAGATGACCTCGGATGAGGAAGGCGAATATGTCTCATCGGTGGAGTTCGAGGGCAAACTGCGCATCATCCGGGCGGGGGACGGCATCCACCTGTCCACTCACGGGTCAGCTTACGTGGCGGATGGCATCTGCCGCATGCTGGAGGAGCATTTCGAGCTGACGCCGGGGGATGTCGAGGCGGCGGAGTAGATGAGTGCACTGCGCGGGGTGCGGATGATCAGCCGGTCATCGACCCGATCCAGTCGTAGAGCAGAAACTGGAAGCGACCGATCAGCAGGCTGACGCGGGCCATCACGGTGTAGCCGAAAGCTGCGCCAAAAGCGACCATGATGAAGACAACGCCCACGCGCCCGATCTGTCCGACCGCGCCACGGTGCTCGAGGCTGAAGAAGAAGAAGACGACTGTGCAGAACACGCCGACCAGCAACACGAGCTGCGTCACGGCGTGAACCCATGTCGGGCCAAACGGCGCCATGGTGGCGACCAGCTGCGGCAGGAAGCGACCGGCGATTTCGTTCGGCACCGCGAGCCCGGCGTAGCCCGCGATCAGCAGCGCGAAGCTGTAGCGGCTCAGCCAGGCGAATCGGGGGATCACGCGCAGCAGGATGAACGCGCCCAGCACGATCGGGATGATGAGAATCCAGTTGCGGGCGTCACCCTCCTCCGGGTAGACGAGCGGGGCGATGGCGTTGGAGAAGATGTCGTTCCAGTAGTAGATGCACCAGCCGTAGCCCAGCGAGATGCCCAGAAAGATGTGCTCGCCCAGCTTGTAGACCGGATTGTCCTTGTAGAGGAAGCTGAAGATCATGAAGGTCAGAGCGGCGGCAATCCAGATGCCGAGCAGCGTGGCGACACTCATGAGATCACCTCCGGCCGCTGCTCCTGCCGGCCCTGCCGGATGTAGAGGATGTTGGCGATGATGATTGCCAGCACGATGAACAGGTGGACGGCGCTCTGAGCGTCCATGCCCTTCGTGGCGTCGGGAATGCGACCGATGATTGCCTCCATCCCGACGAGGTCCTCATACTCGGCGGCGCCCTTCATGCCGCCGACCAGCCCGCGGAACTGGCGTGAGGCGTAGTAGGGGTAGTACTGCGCAGCGGAGACCGCCGTGCAGTTGACGCTGAGCGGCACGTTCTCACGCTCGCTGGCGTAGCTGACCCAGTACTCGGGGTAGCCGACGGATGCGACGTCGAAGATATAGCTGCAGTCAGCCAGAGCGGTGATTTCCTTGAAGATCGGCAGGTCGCTCGTGACGCGGTTCTCGTGGTCGCGAGGGAAAGCATCGGTGAAGCTCTGGCCGATGCTGAGCATCACCGCCGTGCCGCCGGGCTTGTAGCCCAGATAGACGTAGTCGCGACCGTACTCAAGATCGGGATACAGCCGGTTGCCCTGGGTATCCTCGAATTCGGCTGCTTCGCGCAGGCCGCGGCTGCCGAGCGCGGCGCCCGCGGGCACGAGGGTCAGAGCGATCACGCGCAGGTCCTTGCGGAAGCACTGGTGCAGCAGGGCCTGGAGCATGGTGTAGTTCTCGGGGATGGTGCTGGGCCCGAAGTCGCACGAGATCATCACAACGTTGCCGGGCTCCAGTGCCTCGATGTCGTTGAATGCATCGCGGACTTCCTGGGTGGGCGTGAACGGAAGCTGCAGGGGATGGAGCAGAGGAATCAGCACACACAGGAACACAATGAAGTAGATGATACGGCGATCGAGATTGAGGATGATGCTGGCGAGCCGGTCCATCAGTCAGCACCTCCCATGTAGGTGCGTTCGATGCCGAAGATGATCCGGAGGCTGATGGCCACCATGCTGAGAAGCACGCCCAAGAGGATTCCCCGCTGAGCGGCGGCGTTTGGGTTGTTGAGAATCCAGCTGGCGACGCTGGCAAAGCTGATGTCGGTTCCGGCGATCGCGAAGCTGAGCTGCTCGCCGAGCGGCACGCGGCCGATCATCACAATGCAGCCCGAGATCAGCAGGGCGGTCGCTTCGAAGCTGCGGGCGCGGAAGGCGCGGAAGGCGGCGCTGGCGATGTAAAACGCCAGTAGGGAGAACATGGTGGCGTCCAGCGGCACGAACATGTTCTGGAACACCCAGTCGAAGAGGCTGTTTTCCTTGATCGTGAGACCGGTGAACAGATAGCGTTGAAGGGGGACGACCACTACCAGCCCGGTGATGCCAACGACACCGAAGAGCGCCGCCATGATGCCCAGGGCGTGGTTCGCACTTGCGCGGTTGGCCTTGACGGATGGGATGTAGCGGACTGTGAGAATGATCCCCAGAATGACGAACACTGCGGAGATGAAATACTGCCTGCTCAGCAGGCCAAATGCGATCGGCTCGCTGGGGAACCAACCGGCGAGCACCACGAAACTGAAGCAGAACAGCGTGATCAGGCTGTAGCCATAGCCCGGCTTCTGGGTGCTGACCTTGGACCAGTGATGGTGAATTGCCGACAGAATCCCCAGGATCAGCGCCGCACCCGTGAGGATGATCGCCCAGGCCGTGAACGACTGCTGGAGATTCTGAGCGAGGCTGCTGGGGCTGTAGTACTGGGCCCAGAGCACCAGCCCGACGCAGAAGGCCAGGAGGATCGGCAGTTGTCGCTTGAAGAACTGCATGTTATGTCAGTGGTGTGAGCATGTGTGAGAGCCAGACCCAGTCAATCTGCGACTCGACGCCAGCCTGGGCCAGGTAAACACCAACCGTAGCCAGGATACTGCCCACGATCACCATCACCATTACGAACGCCTTGCCGACGTCCTGGCCCTTGAGGCTGCCCAGCAGCATCGGTTCGCGGGAAAGGTATGCACTGGCGGCGTACAGCTCCTCGCCGATGAGCGTGTAGTCGCAGGTCGTGATGAAGAAGGGCAGCTGCGCCAACGCATCCGTACCGGCGATCTGGATCGCGCCGGTGGTGTAGCCTGTCTCCGCCAGTACCAGCGACTCGGCGTAGAAGTAGCCGAGCATGAAATTCGCCGCGGGCCGCTGGCGGACCATGATGCCGCAGACGCTGGCCACGTAGCTGAACTGCTGATCGGTGAGGAAGTAGATGTTGTCCTCGCGGTAGGCGTCGGGCCGGCCGGCCTCGATATAGGCGTTTTTCACCACCTCCTGGCTGACTGTCATCACAACGGGATCGAAACATGGCACCAGCAGCGTGCTGTCGTAGTTGGCGACGCGGCGGGCGATGCGGCCGAGGATGTTCACAGCCGCGATTGTGGATAGCGTCGACAGGGGGTCCAGACCGTTGAGGTGCAGGATCGGCTTGCCCATCTCCGTGGCCCGGCCGATCGCCTCGTCAACGGCCTCCAGCCCCTGGATGCGGCGGATGAAGAGGTTCGGATTGCGCCGCGCGGCTAGGATGAAGCCCATGATGATGATGGCGAAGAGCGCGCACAGCACCAGATTGTTGGCTGCGGCGCGATTGAACCACTCCTCGTGCGTGGTTGCGCTGCCGGCTTCGAGGCGCTGCACGACTCGCTCCTGACCGTCGGTGCCCATGCCCACGACCAGGCGAACCTCGTGCGTCTCGCCAGGTTCAAAGGCGGCAGGTTCCCAACTCGCAGTAAGGGTGGGGTCGTCCTGCAACTCCTCGGCGGTCGGCTCGACCCAGGTCATGTAGCGGTCGACGGTCAGCACGTAGTGGTCGGGGGTGGTAGGGTACCAGCCGAAGTACTCGGGGAAGTCAGCCTGGGAGGGCACGGTGACCAGCTTGCGCGCGCGATAGGAGCCCGGTAGCCACTCGCCTTCGACCAGTACTTCCGGACTGACGAAGGTGCTCTCTGGTGTTTCGGTCTCGGCGGCGAAGGTGAGGAGCAGGGCCGTGCCATCATCGTTGGGGCGGTCGATCAGCAGAGCGTCGCTGGCGATCAGGTCCGCCTGGGCGGTGGCTGGAAGAGACGAAACGGTGAGCAAGGCGAGTACCAGCGGGATAGCCAAACACAGACGTACGCACACCGACCGCGGCAGGGCCATTTGCCAGTAACTCCAGCCTCTTCCAAGGATGCCCCATTATACGCCTCGGAGCTGGCGGCACGTTCGCCGGCTTGAGAGCAGCGTGATAGAGAAAGGCCCCGCCACGAGGGCGGGGCTGTTGGAGGTAGCCAGCCGGGCCTACTCGGCTGGCTTCTGTATTGCCAGAGCGTGGGACACGTCCCGCCGCCCTAGTGGGTCAGCTGTGCTACACGTCGCTCTCCTCTGCCTGGTCTGGCGGCATAGTCCAGCCTAGAGCTTGGCGGCCAGAATCTTGTCCGCCTCGTCACGATCAACATCGGTAATGTATGGTATCCCGCTGATGTGGGCGGCCTCCTGCGTCAGGGCGGCCAGATCGTCGCGGCTGATGTGCTCGAGTGCGAACTTGCGGCTACCGCACATCAGCTGGCGCAGGCCCTGGGCCAAACGCTCGTAGTACGTATACAGCCCGATGGCACCGGTGGGCAGCCTCTCGAACTCGTCGTCGCCGAGTTCCTTGCGCAACTCCGCGGCCGTAACGAAGATCTCATCCTTGGTGTCGCCGAAGCGCTCGACGTAGACGGGCAGCTGGTGCTCGTCGATGGTGCGGCCGATGGTTTTGCCGACCATCGCGGCGGCGATCGGACCGCGGGCCATGCCGATCAGCTTGACGTACGGGGCCCCCAGCGCGAGCCCCTTGAAGATCTGGTCCTCAAAGGTGAAGCCGCCGGCGAAGGCAAGCGCGGGCAGCTTGGCGCCACGTTCGTCGAGCTTCCTGGCGTACTGGTAGAGCAGGGAGTGCAACTCCACGCTGGGTACGCCCCACTCGTTCATCATCCGCCACGGGCTCATGCCGGTACCACCGCCGGCACCGTCCACAGTCAGCAGGTCGAGGCCGTACTTGGTAGCGAAGAAGATCGCACGGGCCAGATCGACGGGGCGGTAGGCCCCGGTCTTGAGGAAGATGTACTTGGCGCCGGCGGCGCGCAGTTCGTCGACCCGCTGGGCGAAGCTCTCCTCGGTAACCATGCCGATGCGTGAGTGGCGCTCGAACTCCTTGAAGGAGCCACGTTCGAAGGCCTTGATCACGTGGTCATCCGTCGGATTAGGCAGCACCACATAGCCTCGCTCATACAGCAGTTGGGCCTTCTTCAGGTCACGGACCTTGACTTCACCGCCGATGTCCTTGGCACCTTGTCCCCATTTGAGTTCAACGCACTCGACGCCGAGCTCGCTGATCGCATATTCCTGTGTGCCCAGGCGCGTGTCCTCGATATTGGCCTGGACGATAGTCGCGCCGTAGCCGTCGCGTTGGTTGTCCTGGAACAGTTTGACGCGGCGCTTGAGGTCGACGGTATCGACGACCTTGCCGTCCTTGAGCACCGACTCCGGATCCATCCCAACCACGTTCTCGCCGATGGTGAGGCCGGTGCCCGCCAGGGCTGTGCCAATCGCCAGACCCTCCCAGTTGTTCTTGGCCACATTGGTGGAACCGATGCCTGGGATCATGAATGGCAGCTTGAACTTCAGGCCGCCGTCGTGCCCAAAACGCTGCTCGAGGCTGACGTTGGGGAAGATCGCCTGATCGCTGTCGGCCTCGATGCCGTGCGCCCCAACCGCTGTGCCCATGATATTGAAATGGGAGTAGTCAACTGGGTAGGCCTTTTCAGACGCGGTGGTGATCACGCCGAAGGGCTGTGGGTAGATCACCTCATGGCCGCGATAGGCCGACTTGCCGATCTCGCACATGCCGATGCACCCATCTACGCAGGTGACGCACATGCCCGAGATACCGGTCACCGATCCCTCGGTCCGGTTTTTTGTCAGCGTCGCCGCCGATGAGTTCAGGCGTGTCAACGTGTTCTGCATTACAGATTCCTCCAGTCTGTGTTCAGTCGGTCTTGATCTCACATGCGACGCAGGGGTCCATGTAGCACATCATGTCGTCAAACGGGTCTTTCTCGACGCAGGGCGGGCGTAGGTTCGCGCAGCCCCCGCAGATCGCCTTCTCGGGCTCGGTATAGGTGCAGCGCAGCTGGCAGGCCGGACACACGTACATGCAGCCACCGCACTGCCGGCACTCCTCCGAGGCGACGTCAAACGGAGTGCCCAGGCTGCGATTCTCGCCCCGGCCGCGGAAGCCGATCGCCTTAGCCATCATCTGTTCTTCGCACATGCGCACGCACAGGCCGCACATGATGCAGTCTTCGTACTCCTGGCGGAAGCGCTGCTGGCGGATATCGTGCGCCGCCGCGATGTCCTGGATGATCTTGGACTGGGGACAGGTAGCCAGCAGCAGCTCGATGACCATGCGGCGTGCACGCAGGACCCGCGCCGACGCCGTTCTTACCTGCAGGCCGTCCTCGGCTGGATATGTGCACGACGATACTAGCTTGGCTCTTGAGCCCACACCGATTTCGACGACGCAAAGCCGGCACGCACCATAGGGAGACAGGCCTTCCATGTGGCAGAGGGTAGGGATGGGAAAGCCGAGGAAGCGAGCCGCCTCGAGCAGCGTAGTCCCCTTCTCAACCTCCACGTCCAGACCGTTGATTGTCAGCTTGATCATGCGGTATCACCTTTTGGTTCAGCTACGGGCTCCGGTGTCTGCTGGGGCTGGGTGAACTCCAGGTCGCAGCGCAGGCAGCGGCGGGCCTCCCGGCAGGCCTGCTCCTCGGTGAAGGCGAGCTCGATCTCGTCGAATCCCGCCACGCGCTGCTCAGTGCCGATGGTGCGGGGGCGCAGCCGCTTGTCGGGCTCTTCATCCTCACTGATCTCCAGCGGAGGAACGTGCACCGTCGGGACTTTGATCCGCCCCGGTTGTTCCAGTCTCTCACCGCGGAGAAAGCGGTCGATCATCACCGCTGCCTTCTTGCCGTCGGCAATGGCCGCAACAACCGTGTTGGGTCCGGTTACCACATCCCCACCAGCGAACACGCCGGGACGCGACGTGGACAGAGTGGCGTCCTTGACACGCAGAGTGCCCCAGTCGGTGACTTCGATTCCGGAAGCACTCAGATCCGGCAGTTCGGGTTCGTCCCCAATGGCCACCAGCAAGGTGTCCAGTTTGAGCGTGAACTCACTACCGGGAATCGGTACTGGCCGGCGACGCCCGCTGCTGTCCACCGGCCCCAGGCTGTTGCGGATGAAGGTGACGGATTCAAGCCTGGCGGCGCTGGCGGCGTCTGTGGCCTGGTCCAGCCGCGTTGTCTCAGTCTTCTGGAGACTGACGGGGCTGACCTGGGTCTCGAGCTTGACGCCCTCTTCGATGGCCGCCTCGATTTCCTCGTCGAGCGCCGGCATCTCCTGGCGCGTGCGCCGATAGAGGATGGTGACACTCTCGACTGCCTGCTGGCGCAGGGCGACCCGAGCGGCGTCAATGGCGCTGTCGCCTCCGCCGATCACGCCGACGTGGCCGCGGGCAAGGCTCTCGCCGCGCCAGTTATGGGCCTTGAGAAACTCCAGACCCGGCAACACGCCCTGCACGCGGGTGCCCGTGACTCCAAGCAGGTCCTCGCCTTCCAGACTTAGCTGCTTGCTGCGATGGGCACCGGTAGCGATATAGACCGCTTGGTGCCCCTCGTCGAGGAAGTCCTGAACCGAGATGTCCTTGCCGATCGTGACACCGCACTTGAGAGTGATATTGTCGTCCAGCAGGGATTGGATCTCCTTGCGCAGCGTCTCGCGCGGCAGGCGGTAGGAAGGGATGCCGCTGATCAGCATCCCGCCGGCCTCATCCGCTGACTCAAAGACGGTCACCTTGTGACCCAGCAGCGAGAGGTAGTGAGCGGCGGTCATGCCGCTGGGTCCTCCACCGATGATCGCCACTTTGCCGCCGCCTGAGCCGGCACCAGTGCGCTGAGCCTTGTAGACACTCGGATCGATGGTGTCTGTCACGAACCGCTTCAGCTGGCGGATCGCGATAGGATCGCTGCCGACCAGTCCACTACGGCAGCGGCTCTCGCAGGGGTGGCTGCAGACGCGTGCGCAGACGGATGGGAACGGATTGGCTTCACGGATTACCTGGTATGCCTGCTCGTATTCACCACGAGCGATATGAGCCACATAGCGCCAGGCCTCGGTGCCAAGTGGGCAGGCCGCTTCACAGGGTGCGCCGACAAGGTCGCTGCAGACAAAGGCCGGACAGCGCTTGTCGACGATGTGCGCTTCATACTCATCGCGGAAGTAGCGGAGTGTGGAAAGCACTGGATTGGAGGCGGTCTGGCCCAGGCCGCACATCGTTGTGTCCTGCACGACGTGCGCCAACTCCTCCAGCAGATCAAGGTGGGCGAGGGTAGCCTTACCCCTGGACACGTCGTCCAGCAGCTCGTACATGCGCTGGGTGCCCTTGCGGCAGGTGAAGCACTTGCCGCACGACTCGTCTTTGAGGAACGTCATGAAGTACTTGGCGAGGTCCACCATGCAGGTGTTCTCGTCCATGACAATCATGCCGCCGGACCCCATGATCGAGCCAACTTTGGCCAGGCTGTCGTAGTCGATCTGAAGGTCGAACATGCTGGCCGGAATGCAGCCACCGGAAGGACCGCCGGTCTGCACGGCCTTGATCCTGGCATCGCCGATGGGCCCGCCACCGATGTCGTAGACGATCTCACTGATGGTCATGCCCATCGGCACCTCGACCAGGCCCGTGTTGCGGACCTTGCCCACCAGGCTGAAGATCTTGGTGCCGCTGTTGCCCTCGGTGCCGACCTTCGCATACTCGGCGGCGCCTTTGTCGAAGATGATGGGGATATTGGCCCAGGTTTCGACGTTGTTGATCGCCGTCGGCTTGCCGTGAATGCCGCGCTGGACGGGGAAGGGCGGGCGCTGGCGGGGTTCTCCCATTTTGCCTTCGATGGACCTGATCAGTGCCGTCTCCTCGCCACAGACAAACGCGCCGGCGCCGCGCACGAGCTCGAGATCGAAGGAAAAGCCCGTTCCCAGGATGTTCTCGCCGAGCAGTCCGAGCTCGCGTGCCTGCCGTAGCGCGATGATGAGGTGTTTGATTGCCAGTGGGTACTCATTGCGGACGTAGAGCACACCGTTGGTCGCCCCCGTGGCGAACGCCCCGAGGAGCATGCCTTCAATGACGCTGTGCGGGTTGCCTTCAAGGACACTGCGGTCCATGTAGGCCCCGGGATCGCCTTCATCGGCGTTGCACACCAGGTATTTGCCGCGTTCGCTCGGCTGGTTGGCTAACATCTCCCACTTGCGTCCGGTCGGGAAGCCTGCCCCACCGCGGCCACGCAGCCCGGAGTCGTTGACGGCTTGCAGTACGGCGGCGGGGTCAGCTGTCGCCAAGGTCCTGACGAGTGGCGCATAACCCCCGTTGGCGATGTAGTTGTAGATCCGCGTGGGATCCACCTGCTGGTTGCGCGAAAGCAGGGTTCTGACCTGGCGGCGGTAGAAAGGCAGATCGTCCATCTTCGCGATGGGCCGTCCGGTCAGTGGATCAACGTAGAGCAGCGACTCGATGATCTCGCCGCGGTCAACCGCCTCCACAATGCGCACCATGTCCTCAAGGGACACCTTCGGGTAGAACGTGCCGGCCGGTTCGAGGAGCACCGACGGTTCCATCTCGCAGTAGCCGTGACATCCGGTGACGCGCAGGTTGATGCGGTGAACCAGACCTCGGTTGAGTAACTCGCGCTTCGTCACGCGGATCAGGTCGTTGGCTCCACTGGCCTGCCCACAAGTGCCGGCCGAGATGACGATGGTGGGAAGCGAGCGATCCTCGTCAATTGTGAGCCTAGCAGCGAGCGCTTCGAACTCGGCGATCGTATTCAGTCTATCCATGAACGCATGTCACCTTGGTCTAACGTGTAGGTTGATCCGGCAGGCGGGCGTCAGGCGTTGACTCCCGTGAGGTCTAGCATGTGTCCCTTGCAGCCGCGGCGCGAACAGATCTGGAGTATTCCGCCGCCGCGGACGATCATGGGGACCATTGGTGCTTCGCATTCTGTGCACTTGGTGCCGCCGAGCAACTCGGCGTGACAGTGCGGGCAGAAGAAGTGTGCAACGGCGTCGGGTTCGATCGGGTGCTCCGATGAAACCTCGTAGCTCCCGTACAAGCTGGAGAGCAGCAGCCAGCCATGCTTCTGATTGAATGAGACACTGACACGGATTGCCGGCAGGCCGTCAACGAGATGGTTACGGTCCATGAGGCTGTGATTGCAGCGTGGGCAGCTAACATCGACGGGGAAAATCCGGTCGTCGCCCTCTACTTCAACGGTGTCGAGTCCCGCCTTCGCTTGTGCCAGAATCTCGCGGACCCTCGATGTTTTCACGTTCGAGAAGTAGTGGCCGTCGACGGTGACAATCGGCCCCAGCGCACATGCGCCGAGACAGGCAACCGTTTCAAGAGTGAACTCGCGATCCGCAGTGGTGTGACCCGGTGGAATCCCGAGTTGGCGCTGGAATTCCTCGACGATGCGCGGTCCACCGCGGACGTGGCAGGCCGTTCCGGAGCACACCGCGATGTGGTGCTTGCCGCGCGGATGCAGGCTGAACGCCTTGTAGAACGTGGCTACACCGTAAATGTCGACCAGCGAGCGCCCGCAGCGCTCCGCTACGGTGCGGAGCGCTGCCTCCGGCAGGTATCCATACTTGGCCTGCAGATCTTCCAGGATCGCAATCAGGCCGTTACCCGCCTCCTGGTGCTTCTCGATAATACTGACAGAGTCTTCGCTAATCATGGGGGTTCTTCTCGGCTGGTTTCGTTCCTGTACGGGCAAGAGCGGGTCTTGGCCTAGCAGTACTCCTCGCAGTGCCAGATGGCGGTGCCAGGTGTGCGGTTGACGCACTGCGCGCGGTTGGCGCAGTGCTGGCACAGGCCTTCCTCACCGCCGTTGGGTGAAGGCGCAGCCGTTGCGGGAACGGACACGGGCTTGGATCCGGGCGAGGGCGGAATGTAGGCGTCGAACTGGTCGCAGAACCAGATAGGCTGGCCGGCGGCCTTGAGGTTGACACACTCGGGAGCGTGGTTGCAGGTGCTGCAGATGCCTACCTCAGCCGCAATCGGCGAGGTGATGAACTCCTTGGTCGCCGTCTTGGTTTTCTCGTCAATTGTGCGTGGCATTGTATCTTCTCCGTTGTAGTTGGCATAGTCGGGCTGGGATCGGCATTTGGTTCCGGTAGACGCGCCGCTGGCAGGCAGAAGAGCTCCTGGGTCCGGACCTGCCTGTAGCTGGTGCCCTGCCGACTCCAGTGTCCGTGGCATTGTCCCCGCCTGAATTGGATCGCGCAATTGGAGAATGCCTGTAAGGGAATCCCCGACCCATCGCGCCCCAAACCCCTAGTCTCGTCGCCACTGGGCGGGGCAGCGCCAGCAATCAGGCGTCAAGCGTCGTGAGTCCGATTCGCAGGGCGTGCTTGGTCAGGGCAGGCACGTTGTCGACCTGCAGTTTGCGCATCAGCTGGCGGCGATAGGTCTCAGCGGTCTTGATGCTTACGCCCAGATGGGCGGCGACCTGGCGTGTGCTGTCACCGTCGGCGATCAGCTTGAGTACTTGGCGTTCACGAGGGGTCAGCTTCGGCCCCGACGCCGGGTCATGCTCTGCCTGGTGGCGTACGAAATCCTCCAGGACGATGTCGGCCAGCTCCGGACTGAGGAACATGAGGTTGTCGCTGACGTTGCTGATAGCCTGAATCAGGCTCTCGCGGGCGCAGTCCTTGAGCACGTAGCCCTTGGCACCCGCTCGAAGCACCTCAATTACGATCTGTCGGTTGCCGTGCATGGACAAAGCGACGACCTTCACGCCGGGCAATTCGGCCGTCAGCTGCCGCGTAGCATCGATACCGTTGAGCACTGGCATGGCGATGTCGAGGACGACGACGTCAGGGTGCAGCCGGCGAGCCTCGTCAATTGCTTCAAGGCCGGTGCTGGCCTCACCCACAACGTCGATGCCGTCCGTGGCGCTGAGCAGCGCGCGAAGTCCCTGACGCACCAATTGGTGGTCATCGGCCAGTAGAACAGAGATGCCCATTGCAGCACCCAGGTCAGAGATTGCGCCTCAACACGGGGGACGCGGCGACCCAGTGGAGATTATGTGGCCTTGGGAGGCACCTCGCAATCAGGGAATTCCGCATAGGGCATCGCCGATGCGTCGGGAGGGGACGTCAGCTGGTGAAACCGGGCGGACTAGGCGTCCAGGTTCGTAAGGCCTTCACGAATGGCGTACTTCGTCAGCTCCGCCAGGCTGCGCAGTTCCAGCTTGTCCATGATGTGCTGGCGGTGAGCCTCAACGGTCTTGACGCTGACCCCCAGCGCATGCGCGATCTGCTTTGTGTTGTTGCCCTCAGCCAGCAACTTCAGCACCTCATTCTCACGCGGCGTAAGGTCCCCGGCCGGCGTTGCCTTCTCGCTGTTGCGGCTGGTGACGTAATCCTCAATCACACTGTCCGCGATGCCCGGACTGAAGAACGTCAACTTGGCATTGACGGCCCGGATCGCCTGGGCGAGATCCTCCTGGGCGCAGTCCTTGAGCAGATAGCCAGACGCGCCGGCGCGCAGCATCTCGAGGATGTACTGCCCGTCCGCGTGCATCGACAGGGCCACGATCTTGGCCTGCGGCAGCGTCGAGACGATGCGTCTGGTGGCCTCGATGCCGCTCATCTCCGGCATCGCGACGTCCATCACAACCACGTCGGGCTGAAGCTCCTGGGCGAGTCGAACAGCCTCGGCGCCACTGGCGGCTTCACCCACGACGTGAAGATCGGGGTACTGGTCAAGCAGCGCACCGAGACCCTCCCGGGTGATCTTCTGATCGTCGACCAGCAGAATGCGAATCTGCTTGGTCCCGAAGGTGGTGAGTGCTGGCTTGCTCGCAGCATCGTCCGGGGCTTCAGCGCTGCGGGGGGGGACGACCAAGGTGACAGTTGTGCCGTTGCCGGGGGTGGTGACGATCTGCATCTGTCCGCCAAGGTAGGCCAGACGTTCACGGATACTGAACAGACCGAAGCCTTGCTGATTGTCGCGGCGGGCGCTGAGTGCCTCCAGATCGAACCCGCAGCCGTCATCAGCCACCCGGATGTGAATGAAGTTGCCGGTGGTCGTGGCCGAAACTGTGACCAGACTGGCGGCGGCGTGCTTGGCCACGTTGTGGAGCAATTCCCGAACCGCCTGGAAGACAACGATCCGCATATCCTCGCCAAGTGGCTTGGAGGACTTGTCGTCGGTGAACTCGGCGGCCACGCCGTGCTCATCACGAAACCTGGTGGTCAGCCACTCCAGAGCGGCCTCGAAACCCAGCTCATGCAGTACCGGCGGGCTGAGCTCGAAGGTCAGCGACCGCGTGTCGGCGATCGCGCGCTCCAGCAGCTGCATCACCTCATCGAGTGGGACGTCCGGAGCTCCGTCGCGGATGCCCGAGAGCTTGATGCGTGCGACGGCCAGTGTCTGTCCGATGCGGTCATGCAGGTCCGTGGCGATCCGCCGACGCTCGCGCTCCTCGATCAGTGACAGCTCGGATGCCATCTGCCGCAGTTGACGCTGATAGTCGCGGATGCGTTGCTCGGCCCAGATGCGCCCAGCCGTGCGACCAAGGCGCTCGGCAATTGCATTGATCAAGTGTCGCTCCTCCTGCAGGAACGGCCCCTCATCTAGTTCTGGCCGTTCCTCCAGGTAGGAAACATCCAGACGACCGACGCGCTCGCCACCAGCCACGATTTCGGCGCTCTGCAGCCAGCGTGTCTCCACGAAGTTTTCCGTGGTGAAGACCTTGCCCTTCAGCACGATCCTCGCGGCGGTGATCTCGGGATACTGCCATGACGGGGGGATCAGGTCCGCGATGCGCTGGAACGTCTCCTCGAGCGTCATGGTCTCGGCTTCGCGCAGGCGAGATATGCCATACAGGCACTTCAACTCCTTTACGCGCTCGCCAAGGTCGTGAGTGCGCTTCTGCAGCTCTCCCTCGGCCGCCCGCTGGGCGGTGACGTCCGTGCCGGTGCTGATGATGTACTCCACGCCTCCGTTCGTGTCCAGCCTGGCGGTATTGGTCCAGGCGACCAGCCGCCGCTCGCCCTTGCGGGTCACCCATGAGTTCTCATGCTGGTTGGGGAAGTCGCCGGCAGCGATATCATTGATGACGGCCTTCACCTCATCCACCTCGTCAGCGCTGATCAGCTTGTCCCAGACCTGGGTGCCGCGGAGCTCGCGGGCGGAATAGCCGCTCAGCTTCTCGCAGGCCTTGTTGACGAAGATGATCCGGCCTGTGGCGTCCAGCATGACAATCAGGGCGCTGGTCGTGTCTACCACGGAGGCCAGTAGGTCGCGCTCCTTCTTGGTCTTGGCTGCGCTCCCTTTGGATGGAGGCCCGGACGACGATTCATTGCTCTTCTTGACCATGTCGGGTTACCCAGCACCGGGGCTACGGCCATGGCACGGCCACAGCCACCAGTCCGACCAGTGCTGCGGGGTGGCTAGCATACACCAGTGTGGCCCCGTGGGCAAACGCCGACCGCGGAGAATCGCTGGCGTCGCGCAGATGCGTGGATTGCTTGCAGGGGTAGTAGTGTTCTGGTATATTGACCGGCGCGGCCCCATCGTCTAGTGGCCTAGGACGCGGCCCTCTCAAGGCTGAAACACGGGTTCGACTCCCGTTGGGGCTGGTTCCCTACTCGATTCCGATGCCGTGGCCCAGCTTGTAGGCCTGTCCCAATGCCGCATCTGCGGCGTAGTAGGTGCTGTCCCCGGTGCTGTAGACAAAAGGCCGCAGCCTGGCGCCAGCCAATTTGCCATCCGGGCCAAGCACACTCTCGTCACACTTGACGTCGGAGATCTCGCCGATGAACATCGTGTGTGATCCGAGGTCGATTGGTTTGACCAGCCTGCACTCCATCACCAAGGGGAAGCCCACGATACAGGGGGCGTCAACATGCTCAGCCGGCGCAACCTTCAGCCTGGCAGCGCGGAGCTTATCGAGCTTGCGACCCGAGACCGTACCGAGGTAGTCCGTGACTTCAACCTGGTTCACACCTGGGATGTTGACCGTGAACGCGCCGCTTGCCTTGACGCACTCGTAGGTGTAGCGCGACTTGCGTGCCGAGAAGTAGACGCAGGGCGGGTCTGAGCAGCAGATGCCCGTCCAGGATGCAGTCATCGCGTTCGGCCTGCCGTCCGAATCATAGGCGGCGATTACCCAGGCGGGCAGGGGCAGCGCAATCGTGCGGGCTCCTAGTGATTTCATGGTGGTCCATCCTTCTAGGTACCGCGAGCAATTGCCCTGTCGGTGCCTCGCTGGTCTCTCGCGGCGCTAGTACTACTGCCGCTTGCTCTGCTCTCGTTTCCTGGCACGCTCGACCTGACGGGATTCCCGCCGCTCGCGGCGCTCAGCGCGCGTAGCAGCGGCTTCCTTGCGCAGCCGCTCCCACCTACGCAATTGAGTCAGTCCCCACAAGGCGAGCAGGATCAGAACCGCCGCGGCTCCTTGCGAGTAGGTGAACAGCCCGTAGCCCGCGGTCTGGGGGTCAACCACCTGCCACATCAGCGGCACATCGCGGAAGGGGTCCTCAATCACGCTGCGCGCCAGGCTGTAGGTGATGACGAAGCCCAGATACGCTGAGCCGACAGGCAGCCGCTTGGTGACCCACGATTCGTTGAGCAGCACGATCGAGACCAGCAGGCAGAAGACGCCGACGAGCATGCCGTAGAGCTCGGTCGGGTGTCGAAGCACAGGCTCGGTGAGCATGCCGTAGTTGTGGTACTGATCGTGCGGAAAGTTCATCGCCCAGGGGCCATCCCACTTGTGGCCCGCAATGTCGCCGTTCATGAAATTGCCGAGCCGAACCAGGATCACCCCGACGGCGACGCCAGGCGCAAACGCGTCCATCACCTCGATGAAGGCTACGTCCTTGTTGGCGAAGTACAGGTAGGCGACCAGCAGACCGGCGATAATCCCGCCGTGAAACGACAGACCGCCGTGCCAGACCTTGAACATCTCCCATGGATCGCCCTGAGGACCGAAGAACAGGCTTAGATTCGTGGCGACGTAGGCAACGCGGGCGCCGATGACGCCGCCCGCGATAATCCACACCAGGCCGTCCCAGACCAAATCTCCGTTGCGGCCGTGCTTGCGCAGGAACGCTGACGCCACCCACGCGCCGACCAGCATCGAGAGCGCCATCATGATGCCGTACCAGCGGATGTCGAGCGGCCCGATTGAGAAGGCGATTGGATCCATGCTTGTACCCCGTGGTCATATCGATCAGTGCAGCGTCATTCTAGCATTGTCAGGCCTCGCAACGGACCGGCGACTTGGCCAGCGGCAACAAACGGTCTTTACATTAGTTTAGCATTATGGTATACTCCGATCACTGTCTGCACGGGCAGGCAGGTTTAGAGCAGTGGACAACTATTCTAAACGCTTGTAAAGCGAATCCGTAATAGCAAAGAACTTGTGACGCAGGAGAGACGCGGATGGACGCGCCATCCCAAGACGATCGAGAGCGGGCGCTGAAGATCGCCACCGACCAGATTGAGAAGCAGTTTGGGAAGGGGGCGATCATGCGCCTGGGAGACCGGGGTCGCTCGGTAGAAGGCGGTGTGGTCCCCACCGGCAGCCTGGCACTCGATGTAGCACTTGGGGTTGGCGGCATTCCGCGGGGGCGGATCGTGGAGATCTACGGTCCGGAGTCTTCAGGAAAGACGACCCTGGCGCTGCATATCATGGCTGAAGCTCAGGCCCTGGGCGGGCGTGTAGCGGTGATCGATGCCGAGCACGCGATCGACCCGGATTATGCAGGCAGGCTGGGGCTGAACATTGACGAGCTTCTGATCGCGCAGCCGGATACGGGCGAGCAGGCGCTGGAAATCGCCGAGATGCTGGTGCGGTCCCAGGCGCTGGACGTGATCACGATCGACTCTGTGGCGGCGCTCGTGCCCCGAGCTGAGATCGAAGGCGAGATGGGCGACAGCCACATGGGCCTCCAGGCCCGCCTGATGAGCCAGGCACTGCGCAAGCTGACGGGCGCGACTTCGCGCAGCCGCACGGTGCTGATCTTCATCAACCAGATACGCGAGAAGATTGGCGTTGTGTTCGGCAACCCGGAGACTACAACCGGTGGCCGAGCGCTGAAATTCTATGCGACGATGCGCATTGAAGTCCGTCGATCGGACAGCATCAAGCAGGGCACGGATCACGTTGGCAATGTAGTAACGGCTCGCGTGGTGAAGAACAAGATGGCGCCACCGTTCAAGAAGGCGCAGTTCGATATCTTGTTTGGCCGTGGCATTTCCAAAGCCGGCAACGTGTTGGATCTCGCGGTGGAAGCTAAGCTCGTTAACAAGAGCGGGTCGTGGTACACGCTCGGTGATGAGAAACTTGGGCAGGGCAAAGAGAACGCCCGCCGCTTTCTTGAAGAGAATCCCGAACTCCTGCGTTCACTGGAAAAGGAGCTGCGTCAGCAGCACGGGCTGTCCTCAGCCGAGGCTGAGGTGACCGATGCAGCTGGGGTCGCTGCGGGTGAATCCGCATCGGCTTAGCCCGGCGCGGATGGTGAACAACTAGTCAGGAGTACAACATGGAATACGCATTGGCCGCGATCACCGCCGTTCTGGTGGGCGCGGTCGCTACGCTACTAGGGATCTTCTGGGTGGTTCCGAAAGCCACAGCGCGGCAACGCGAGGAAGCCCAGGAGAAAGCCGACACGTTGGTGAAGGAGGCTCGGCGTGAGGCCGAGGACCGCGCGGCCAGCATCGTCAAGGAAGCCAAGGATGAGGCCAACAGCACTAAGCGCGAAACCGAACGGGACCTTCGCAAACGTCAGAAGGAACAGGAGCGCCGCGAGCAGAACTTCTATCGGTCGGAGGAGAAGCTCACGGACCAGTTGGAGAAGGTCGACAAACGTCGATCCGAGCTCGACCGCAGGTCCTCTAATCTGGACAAGCGTGAAGCGCGGCTCGCCAAAGAAGAGGAACACATCGCCGCGGAACTGCATCGTGTAGCCGAGTTGGCTCCCGAGGCTGCTCGCGCGGAAGTGCTGGCGAGGGTCGAGGAGGAGGCGCGCTATGAGGCTGCCCAGCTGCGAATGCAGATCGAGGAAGCGGCACGGCAGGAGGCAAATGAGACGGCCCGCCAGATCATCGTCAAGGCGGTGTTCCGCTGCGCAGTCGACCACTACTCCGACAGTCTGATCACGAGTGTCGAGCTGAAAAACGATGAGATGAAGGGCCGGATCATCGGGCGTGAGGGGCGCAACATCCGGGCCATCGAGGCGGCGACCGGTGTCGACGTGATCATCGACGATACGCCCAACGTGGTTGTGCTGTCCAGCTTCGACGGCTTCCGTCGGGAAGTGGCAAGGCAAGCGCTTGAGCGCCTGATCCAGGATGGGCGCATACACCCGGGCAAGATCGAGGAGACCGTTGAGGCCTGCCGCGACAGCGTCGGCGAGGAAGTCTGGCGCGCCGGGCAGGAGGCCACATTCCGCACGGGCATCACTGGCCTGCATCAGGAGTTGATCAGGATGCTCGGCAAGCTCAAGTACCGAACCAGCTACGGTCAGAATGTGCTTGCCCACAGCATCGAGGTCGCGATCCTCTCCGGGATCATCGCCGCCGAACTGGGGCTGAGCCCCAAGAACGCGAAGCGCGGGGGGCTCTTGCACGACATCGGGAAGGCGGCGGATGCCGAGATGGAAGGCAGTCATGCCGAGGTGGGGGCGCGGCTGCTGAAGAAGTTCGGTGAGAACGCGACAGTGGTCAACTGCGCCGAAGGTCACCATGGTGACGTGGAGCAGACGATCGAGGCCGCGATCGTGCAGGTAGCGGACGCGATCAGTGCGGTCAGGCCCGGCGCGCGAGGGGAAGCGCTTCAGGCGTACCTACAGCGGCTGCACGAACTGGAGGACCTGGGCAACAGCTTCGCCGGCGTTTCGAAGTGCTACGCCATCAGCGCTGGTCGCGAACTGCGGGTGATGGTCATGCCGGAGCAGATGGACGACGTGCTGACCTACGACCTCTGTCGTCAGATCGCCAATCGCATCGAATCCGAAATGGAGTACCCGGGCACGATCAAGGTCACTGTGATCCGCGAGACCCGCGAGATCGCCACGGCCAAGTAGGCGCCGCACGGGCAGCGGAGTCGTACCTGGGCGATACGGAGTTGATGCTAACCTAGGGATGCGGCGGGCGAGCCGCCGCGGAGGTTGGCATGCGATTCCGAGTACTGGCGGCCCTGGCGCTTGCTCTTGGCGTTCTCACTCCTCTGCATGGACTGGGGGCAGGCGATCCCTACCTGGGCATCTGGCATGAAGTCAGCGAGGAGCCGCCGGGTCTGCGTATCGAAGTTGTACCCGGTGCGCCGGCCGAGTTGGCCGGTCTGCGCAGTGGCGACGTGATTACGGAGATCAACGGCTCATCGCTGGCGACCGGTGATCAGCCGTTTGCGGAGCAGCTGCGCGATGCGTTGGCTGGCCTGGCGGTTGGCGACACATTCACGGTGAAGATCGCACGCACAACCCCGCGAGTGGTATTGACGGTCAATGGAGCAGAGGTGGATACCGATTTCCCACTGGCGGAGTTGCCGGAGGTCATCGCGTCAGCGGCGCCGGAAGAGGAGATCGTGCTCAGCGCGGTGCGGAGCGCCGAGACACTGGAGATCGTAGTGACGCTTGGAGCGAGACCAGGCACGACCGGGCCACCCTTTGCGCCGAACGACGAGCTGCGTTGCGATCTGCCCGACCTGAATCCGGAAGTACGAGAGCTGCTGAGAGCACTGAGCGCTGAGGCCCGGGTGCCGGCGGAGCAGGGCGATCCTCTGACCTGGGTCAGCGGCGGGCGTACGGTGGCTGTAGACAATGCAGACCTACGGCTTCGCCTGGATACGCGGGCGACGCCAGACGATGAGTACAAGCTCACACGAACCGTCTACCTGCTGCGTGACGGCCTCAAAGGGGAGGCCGTGATCCGGCAGGTGACGGACGAGGTGGCGCTGGCCGCGTCGGAGCGGCTGGGCGGTCTCAGGCGGCTGCAAACGCACAGCGCGGAGCTGCTGGACCTGGGGGGTGTGTACGCCGAGGCACCGGGGCTGCGTACGGGTATGAGCGCGGAGGAGCACCTCGACGTGCTGGAGCTGATCCTGAACACGGCAGCCGTTTACGTGCAGCAGGCGTTCGCCGGATTCAGCGAGGAGGAGCTGGAGTTCATCGCGGAGCAGCGGCAGCAACTCACCGACGTCTTCAGCCGGCACCACTACGTGGACACCGAGGACGATGACCCGCGACGGATTCGGGGCAATCTGGAACTGATCGCCCTGGCGAAGCGCATCGACTACCAGCAGTTGATTCTGGCCTCCCTGACGCTGGCGCAGCTGGCGGACGCGCAATACCTCCGGGGCCTTAAGGCAGATCTGCAGGCCGAGTTCGCCGGGCGGTTGGCGGAGGCTGATTTGCTTGTGCGCGAGACCGGGTTTGGCAGGCTGGTGATCAGTGGCGGCGGCCACAGCTGGCGCCAGGGCGAGGCGGCAGCGCTGCTGGTTGACCTGGGAGGGGATGACTTCTACACGACCACCGCCGGCAGCGGCGCGTCGCTGGCGCGTCCGGTGGGTGTCCTGCTGGAACTGGGTGGGGATGACGCGTACGAGTCAACCACACCCTACAGCCAGGGCAGTGGCTCAATGGGCTGTGGTCTGTTGATCGATCTGGACGGCGACGACCAATACGTAGGGCTGCAATGGGCGCAAGGCAGTGGGTACTTCGGCTGCGGAGCGCTGGTTGACGCCGCGGGAAATGACACGTATCGCGGGATCGAGTTCTGTCAGGCGGCCGCGATCTTCGGCACCGGACTGCTGCTTGATCTCAGCGGGGACGATCGGGTGGAGGGCCAGATGAAGTGTCAGGCCTTCGGCGGTGCGGGCGGGGTTGGGCTGCTGGTGGATGCTGCCGGCAACGACGAGCGGTACTGCAAGGGGAAGTACCCAACCGGGTACGGTGACGCAGGTATCTTCGATGCTTGGGGCCAGGGCTGTGCGCAGGGCTTCCGGGGGATCGCATCAGGCGGAATCGCCGGCATCGTGGACCTGGGAGGCACTGACGTCAACGAGGCCGGGAACTTCAGCCAGGGCGGTGGCTATTACTTCGGCCTGGGTTTCTTCCACGATCGCGGCTGGGAAGACGACGTGTACATCGGTAGTCGCTACAACCAGGGATTCTGCGCCCACCAGGCGGTCGGCGTGTTTCTTGAGGATGGCGGGGATGACTACTACACAACCAGGCAGGCGGTGGCGCAGGGGCTGGCCTGGGACGAGTGCTGCACGATGTTCATCGACTACGGCGGCGACGACACGTATGAGGGTGGCACTGGCTTCAGTCAGGGAGCCAGCGCACACAACGCTGTCTGCGTGATGTGGGACCGCGGCGGCCGCGACACCTACCTCTACGGTGCGGGGCAAGGCCGCGCGGGCGGCAATGACTACCACGGGGGTACGTCGCTCTCCCTGTTCATGGATGAGGGTGGAGCCGCGGACTTCTACACCAGCGAGCGCAGCGGCAATGACCGCATCACCGGCTGGCCGGAGCACGGGTTCTTCGTCGATCTGCCGGGTACTCTTGAGGCGGCGCTGCAAGCTGACGCCTGGCGGGCGCTATGGACCGATAGCGAGGGCTAGTGCGGTACCTGGCTGCGCTTTGCTATGATCAGGGCATGGATAGACGGGCCTTTGAGCACCTCTGTGAGTTGGCAAGACTGAGGCTCGGCGAGGAAGAGATTGCCGAGTTCGAACGGAAGTTCGCCCGACTGCTTGGTTTTGTGGAACAGACCCAATCGTACACACCGGTCAGTGAGAGCGCGAGGTTGGCACTCAAGGAGCGTGTGGACTTGCGGCGTGATCATCCGCGCCGCTTCGAATGGCCGGAGGATCTGAAGCACGACTACCGAGTGCCGCAAGTCATTGACTTCGAGGGGGGTGGCTAGATGCGTGAACTGCTGACGCGCTGCGGCCACGAGTTGCTGGCGGAGATCGAGAGCGGCGAGTTGAACCACGATGAACTGCAGCAGACGCAGTTCGAGTTCGCTCGGGAAGTGGACGCGCAGCTTAATGCGTTCATCACGTGGGACGAGCAAATCGAGGCGCAGGAGTGGCGACTGCCACTGATCGAGGAGGGACCACGGCGCTTCCACCGTCTGCCGTATGCGGCGAAGGACATCTACACCACGGCAGGTCTGCAATCGACGGCGGGGAGCCGAATACTAGAGGGCTATGTTCCGCCCTACGATGCCAGCTGTATCGCCGAACTGCGCGGTGCCAAGAACCACCTGATGGGCAAGACGAACCTCGACGAGTTCGCGATGGGTAGTTCCGGGGAGATGAGCGGATACGGCCCAACGCGTAATCCCTGGGATCTGGAGCGCGTGCCGGGGGGATCCAGCTCGGGCAGCGCCGTGGCGGTTGCGTCCTGCCAGTGTGTGATGGCGCTGGGCACGGACACGGGCGGCAGCGTGCGGCAGCCCGCCAGCTTCTGTGGCATCGTGGGTTACCGTCCGACGTATGGCCTGGTTAGCCGCTACGGGTTGATTGCCTACGCATCGAGCTGCGATCAGGCCGGCATCTTCGCCCGGGACACGCTGGACGTGGCGCTGACCATGAATACCATCTCGCGGCCCTGCGAGATGGACAGCATGTGCCAGGCGACGGGCGAGACGGACTTCTTTGCCGAAGCTCAGCGTGATATCCACTGGGGCAAAGTGCGGATAGGTGTGCCCAAGCCGTTCATTGACGCCAGTCGCATCGACGCGCCGGTGCTGGCGAATTTCCGTAAATCGCTGGACGTGATGAGCGACGCTGGAGCGCAGATCGTCGAGTTTGATCTACCACTCGTCGACTACTGCCTGCCGGCGTACTACATCATCGTGGCGGCGGAGTGCAGCTCCAATCTGGCGCGGTACGACGGCGTTCGCTACGGTCGGAGCTCGGCCGAGGCTGAACTGCAGGCCAGATATCGGGACGTGCGCAGCGCGGGGTTCGGGGCGGAAGTCAAGCGGCGCATCCTGCTGGGGACCTACGTGCTGTCGGCGGGATACTACGACGCCTATTACGATCGCGCGCGGCATGTGCGCCGCGATCTGCGTGACTCATTGGAGGAGATGTTCGGTAAGGTGGACGTGCTGGCTACCCCGACGTCTCCGACCCTTCCGTTCAAGCTGGGAGAGCGGCTTGACGATCCGGTCAAGATGTACATGTCTGACTTGTGCACAGTGTTCGTGAACATGACCGGCACGGGCGGCATCAGCCTGCCTAATGGCTTCGCCGAGATCGACGGCACGATGTTGCCGACGAGCATCCAGTTGGTCTGCGCCCCGTTTCGGGACAGCCTGCTGCTCAGGATCGCGCATCAGTATGAGCAGTTGACCGGCTGGCGGTACCAGCCGCCGGAGTGGATCAGTAAACAGCTGGGGGTCTGAACGACCGGTTGGGGGAGGAACGGTTAGCGTGACGTGCAGCCTGATCATCCCAGCGTATAACGAAGCGGGGCGGATTGCCGCCGTGATCAGAGCTGCCGTGGCGTGTGAACTGGTCTCAGAGGTGCTGCTGGTCGATGACGGCAGCAGCGACGAGACTGCTGCCGAGGCGGAGTCTCTTGGCGTGCGTGTGTTACGGCACGCCGCCAACCGGGGCAAGGCACGCGCGATGGAGTCCGGGCTTGCCGCGACAAGCGGCGACGTGGTCGCGTTCCTGGATGCCGACCTGACCGGCGTGACATCGGAGCACATCCGGTTGCTGGTGGAGCCGGTGGCAGGCGGGGCAAGCCCTGCCGCGCTGGCGGTGTTTCGGGGCGGTCGGGTCGCCACAACGCTGGCGCAGCGCATCACGCCGATGATCAGCGGTCAGCGCTGTCTGCGCCGTGAACTGCTGGGCAATTTCACGGGCTGGGACAGCCGCTTCGGAATCGAAACCGCGATCAACGACCATCTACGGCGGCAAGGGGTGTCCCAGATCATCGTGGAGTGGCACGGAGCCGGGCAGGTGATGAAGGAGGAGAAGCGGGGCTTCTGGGCGGGCCTGAGCGCGCGGATCAGGATGTATTGGGAAATCGTGGTTGTCTGGCTGCGATCGAAGCTCTCCCGGAGGTCAGACTAGGTGGCCGGCTCTGGAGTTTGAGTTGGCTCGGCATCGAAGCGCTGCCGGCGGGCGAAGAGCGTAATCGCGATGGCCGCGGACAGGGCAACCACCGCGGCGAGCATGAACATCACGGCGATCTGGTACTTGACTGCGGCCACGGGATCGATGCCGGCGATGATCTGACCCGTCATCATGCCGGGCAGCGCAACCAGCCCCACGGTCAGCAGTGCTGAGATGGTGGGCAGCATGGCCGCGTGCGCCGCATCCTGGCGGAGCTCCCTAACGGCGGTGTGCCAGGTGGTGCCCAGGGCTAGACGAGCGAGGACCAGCTCGCGCTGGGAACGCAGGTCGGCACGGAAGCGGTTCAACGCCAGCGCTACACCGGTCAGGGAATTGCCCAGCAGCATCCCGCCGATCGGCAGCACGAGACGGGGATCCCACCAGGGATGGTGCGCAATAACCAGGAACAACAGGACGGCGAGCACCAGCAGGTAGGCCGGCAGGAGCGAGACCAGGGCGATCAGGCGTGCGCCGGGAAGCGGGCGCTGCATTAGGCTTCCGACGGTCCAGGCAGCTGCAGCCAGCTGGAGCACCGATGCCGCGAGGACCAGCCGCCAGTCAGCACTGCCGATGATCCAGGCAAGCACGTAGCCGATCAGGATCAGCTGCACGATGGTGCGCAGGCAGCCGATCAGCAGCTGCTTCTCGAGAGCGAGGCGCTGCCACCAGGAGAGGGCCAGGGCGATGAAGACCAGCAAAGCCGTCCAGGCAAGGCCCGTCCAGGTTATGTCCGTGAAGCCGCTCTGCACTGCGCCGTTCATCCCTCGCTCTCCGCGGCCAATTATATGCGCGCGGATCCCCCGCGCAGGGCGGTCTATAATGCGGGCATGCGCATCGGCCTCTGGCAGGTGAACCTGACCGTCGGCGATTTGGCGGCTAACGCGGAGCGGATTGTCGCCGGCGGGCATGCCGCTGTGCTGCAGGGATGCGAGTTGCTGGTTACACCTGAACTGGCGGTTACGGGTTACCCGCCGCAGGATCTGCTGCTCAAAGAGCACTTCGTGACCGACCAGCTGCGGGTGCTGCACGAGAGCATCGTGCCGGGGATGCGGCTTCCGGCGCTGATCGGGTTTGTGGACCGCGACGACGCGGGTCACCGCTACAACGCGGTGGCGTGTGTGGCCGACGGTGAACTGAAGGACGTCATCCACAAGACGCTGCTGCCAACCTACGACGTGTTCGATGAACAGCGGTACTTCACGGCGGCCAGCGAAAACCACCCGGTGGAGTTGGGCGGCAAACTCCTGGGCGTCACTGTCTGTGAAGATATCTGGGACGAAGGCTACGAAAGGAAAGTGGTGCCGGAGCTTGTCGCTGAGGGTGCGGAGTACATCGTCAACCTGTCCAGTTCGCCGTTTCACGCTGGCAAGCGGCAGATCAGGCTGGGGCTCTGTAGACGCCATGCCAAGGCAACAGGCAGGCCGGTCATCTACTGCAATCTTGTTGGCGCGCAGGACGAACTGGTGTTCGACGGAGAGTCGATGGCGGTCGATGGCTCGGGGCGTCTGATCGCTCTGGGCCCGCAGTTCGCGGAGAAGCTGGTGCTAGTGGACTGTTGTCCCGAGCGTGGCGCCGCGCCGGCTGTGGTTATCCCGGAGTTCCACCGGGAGCAGGAGGTCTTCGACGCTCTGTGCCTGGGAGTATCCGACTACTTCAGCAAGTGCGGGTTCCAGTCGGCGGTGATTGGGCTGTCAGGTGGAATCGACAGTGCCCTGGTCGCCTGTCTGGCGGCGGAAGCTCTCGCTCCCGAGCGCGTCGTCTGCGTGGCGATGCCCTCGCGCTTCACCGCGGAGATGAGCAACGAGGACGCTGCCACGCTGGCAGGCAAGCTGGGTGTGGAGTACCACGTGCTGCCGATCGAGGACTCAGTACAGCTGGCGACGCGGCGGTATACGGCGGAATTCGGCGCATACGCCAGGCAAGTGACAGCGGAGAATCTGCAGGCGCGCGAGCGGGGCAAGATTCTGATGGAGATCTCCAACGATCGCAACGCACTGGTGCTGGCAACCGGCAACAAGACCGAGTATGCGCTGGGATACAGCACGCTGTACGGCGACATGTGCGGAGGCCTGGCCGTGATCGGCGATATCGCCAAGCCGGAAGTGTATGCGCTGGCACGCTATTACAACACCAGGCGCGGCGACGGGATCATTCCACGCCGGATCATCGAGCGGCCGCCCTCGGCCGAGTTGGCGGCTGACCAGGTGGATCCGTTTGATTACGAACGCATCAGTCCTGTCGCCGATGCGGTCGTCGAGGAGCACGCGTCGCGGGAGGAGCTTCTGGAGCGCGGCTACACGCCCGCAGAGGTGGACAGCGTATTCAGGCTGGTCCGGCTCAACGAGTACAAGCGGCGCCAGGCGCCACCGATACTGAGGGTGACGGAGAAGGCGTTCGGCATTGGCCGCCGCATGCCGATCGTCAACCGCTATCCGTGGTGATGCAGCGGTTCTGCTAGACTTGGCCCAAGCACAGGACGGAGGGACAGATGGTGCGTCGAGTGACTGCCACGTTTCTGACGGGACTGATGGCGCTCCTGCCATTGCTGATCACCATTGGCGTGGTGGTCTTCCTGGCGGGGAAGCTCTATGGCTGGCTGGGGCCCGGCAGTCTGTTTGGATTGGTGGCGCAGGAGGTTACTGCCGCTATTTTCGGCGAGAGCACGCCAACCAGTCGGCAGTGGGTGTTCGCCGGCATCTACGTGCTGAGCCTGGCGATGGTACTGGTCTTCATCTGGCTGGTGGGCTACTTCGCCCGACAGTTCCTCGGGCAGCGCGTGGGTGGCTGGTTCGAGTGGCTGATCGGTAGGATCCCGTTCATCAACAAGATCTACAGCAGCGCGGATCAGGTGGTGGACCTGTTCAAGAAGAAGAAACAGGACGCGGCCGCGGCGCTGTCCAACGTGGTGCTGGTGCGGTTTGCGAACACGCGGATTCTGGGCATGCTTTCGAACAGCGAGCCGATCGACATCGGGGGGGTTCCGCATTACATGGTCTATTTCCCGTCGAGCCCGGTGCCGGCCACGGGCTTCAACTACTTCGTGCCCTGCGAGGAAGTGGAGGATGTGGACGTCGCGGTAGAAGAGATGACCCGGATCATCGTCTCGCTCGGCAGCCTGGCTCCCGGCATCATGAACGCGAAGCCGCAGCTGTTCCTGCCGCGGAAGACAGGCGCGCGGGACTAGCGAAACAGCTCGGACAGCTGGACGAAGGAGTCGGGGCAAACGCGGGTTCCGCCCAGCGCCTCGGCGAACGGGACGGCCCGAATCTCGCTGGCTTGCCAGACGACCATCAGGTCGGTGGAGCCCTGCTCCAGCAGTTCGACAGCGCGGACGCCGAACATCGTCGCCAATACGCGATCGAAGGCCGACGGGACCCCCCCGCGCTGGAGGTGACCGAGCACCGTGGTGCGCGTCTCGAAGCCCGTGCGCTCCTCGATTTCCCTCGCCAGAACGTGACCGATTCCGCCCAGTCGCACGTGGCCGAAGGCGTCGACCGATTCGTCCTGGGTAACCGGACGATCCAGCATCTCGGGTTTCGCGCCCTCGGCCACGGCGAGAATGGTGAAGGACTTGCCGCGGCTGCGGCGCTCCTGCAGTCGGCTGCAGACCTCGTCCATGCGGAATGCCCGCTCGGGGATCAGCACCTCGTCCGCCCCACCCGCAAGGCCACCGAGTAGCGCCAGCCAACCAGCGTCGCGCCCCATGATCTCGCAGATCATCACGCGGTGGTGGCTCGTGGCAGTAGTGTGCAATCGGTCCAGCGCTTCAACCACAACATTGAGCGCCGAATCATAGCCGATCGAGAACTCGGTTCCCGGGATATCGTTGTCGATGGTCTGCGGTACGCCGATGCAGCGGACGATCCTCTCCTGGCAGAGGCGGTGGGCGACGCCGTTGGTGTCATCGCCCCCGATGCAGATCAGCGCATCGACTTGACGTTCGGAGAGCGTGCGGCGCACCGCATCCAGCCCACCGTCGATCCTGAGTGGATTGGTGCGACTCGTGCCCAGCATGGTGCCACCGCGCGGAAGGATGCCTGACACGTCCTCAGCGGTAAGTACCGAGCCGAGGTTCTCCAGTACACCGCGCCAGCCGAGTTGAAAGGCGAACACCTGGTGCTCGCCGGCGTGTGCGCGACGGACGATGGCGCGGATTGCCCCGTTGATCGCCGGACTGTCACCGCCGCCAGTAAGCAAGCCGATCAGCATGCGCTTCTCCCTTCCAGTCGTATATGGTATACCTTGCCTGCGGGGAATTGACCTGCGGGGCGCGAGACGCCGAGCAGGAACATCGGGGCGGCGCAAGCCGTCCTGCGTTTATCCGATGTTAGAATTGAAATCGCCTGGAGGAAGGAATGCGTCCACACGTTTTCGCGATCGTCGTAGCCCTGCTGTTATACGGCGGCATTGTGCATGCGGCCAGCGCGCCCAACTTCGAACTGGAGGACCTGGAAGGCGACGAGTACAGCCTCGAGGATCTGCTGGACGAATGCGAGCTGCTGGTGATCGACTTCTGGCAGGTCGGCTGCAAGCCGTGCAACGAACTGGTCGCGCACCTGCAGGAGTACTACGACGAGTACCAGGACAGCGGTGTGGAGTTCGTGATCATCAGTCGTGACACCGCGCTGACGGTGGCGCAGGTGGAGCCGTTCTTCAGGAGCAAGAAATACACGTTCCGCGTGCTGCTTGACACGGAACTGGAAGTCAGCAAGGACTACGGGGTGAAGTCCGCGCCGGCTAGTTTCATGATCGACCCGGCAGGGGAGATTATCTGGCAGCACTACAGCTACAAGTCGGGCCAGGAGGAGGAGTACGTCGAGGTGATCGAGGCGTACCTGGCCGGCGAAGAGGTTGAATTCGACGAAGAGGCGGAGGGCGAGGAAGAGCCTGCTGGGTAGGCACTGCGTGGAATGCTGAGGCGGCAGCAAAGGGCTGACGCTGCATCTTGAGGAGGATGGTGGGCATGAAGCACCTGCTGTGCGTTGCCATTGCGGCGTTGGTGGCGGCGGCGCCTCTGCTGGCGCTGGCGGACGAGATCGTGATCGAGAGCGCCGATGATGCGTTCGACGAGTTGCGGCGCATCGCCGATCCAGAATACCGTGGGGCTACGGTGGAAGACGCCATCGCCCAGTTCTATCGGGACGGGGAGGTGGACGAGGGCACGTATCCTGCAACCGAGATGTGGGAGCGCGACTTCGATCTGACCCCGACCGATCCCGAGCGGCTGGGATACAGCGGCCGGATCTACCTGCGGTTCAGTAATGACGACATCTCCGGCGTCGAGAAGTGGGAGCACGAGTACGAGCTGTCGCTGCAGTACGGCTCCTGGGACTCATATTTGCGGTGGTCGGACGTCAACGCTTTTCCCAACACGAATGATCCATTCCGCTGGGAGAAGGCCCGGGTCAGGTATCGGGGCGACGATTTCAAGGTTACGGCTGGCTCCCTCGGAGCTCTGTTCGGTCGCGGGCTGGCGCTGAACCTCTACGAGGATCGGGTTCTCGAGCACGACAACGAGATCGAAGGCGTGAAGGCCGAAGTGGAGATCGGCGAGGGGGACCTGACCGTGCTGTGGGGCACGCGCAAGCGGCGGGATGAGCCACAGCATTCCACCGTGTCCGCAGCGCGCATCTCGGCACCGCTGACCGATGACGTGGATGTCGGCCTGCACGCCGCGCAGGTGGAGTTCCCCGCGCTCGGCGCCACGGTTGAGTCGCCCGACATGCTGGAGTACGATCTGGTGGGGGGAAACGTGCAGGTGCGATCCGGTCCGTTCAAGCTCTACGCGGAGACCGTCGGCGTGCAGCGCGACGCGGTGGAGTACGGGAATCCCGCCTGGGACTTCGAGGGCAAGGATGGCACGGGTACATACGTGAACCTGGGGCTGACCGGCGACGGTTATGCCTTCACGGGCGAGTACAAGGACTATCAGGGAATCGGTCATCCGTTCACGATCCTGCCGCCGGTGAGGCACTGGTCTGAAGCTGCCTCAGCCGACCCGTACGACGACGTGGGGTACGGGGGCAGTGTGCTCTGGGACGCGCTTGGCGATGGTTCGCTGTTCGACATCCACTACGCCCAGGACAACGCCAAGGATGGCGAGCGGGCCTACACCGAGGCCTCCCTGATCTACACCAGCCCGGCGGCTGACCGGCTGACGTGGGTCGGCGAATACTGGTACGTTCTCGAACTGGGCCAGAAGCACGATATCCAGCGGCTGTCACTGAGCCGGCCCATCGATGAAGAATGGACGGCGAGCAGCTTCCTGGAGCGTGAGGAGATCGATCCGGGGTTTATCCCGCCCTGGGAAGACTGGATTGTGGAAGGGGAGTTGACCTTCCAGAGCGTCTTCAACGTTTCCTACACCTGGGAAACCACGAACGAACCTGACGTCGAGAGCAACCATTGGGGAATCTGGGAGTTCAAGTACCGTCCGGACGAGAATCAGGAGCTGGCACTGGCGATGGGTTCCCGCCGCGAAGGACTGGTCTGCTCCGGCGGCGTCTGTCGGCTTGAGCCCGAATTTGACGGGGTGAAGGCCGACTACCTGGTCCGATTCTGAGTCGCCGGGCAAGCGGGGGGAGTTCATAGGCGTGCGCCAGGTCAGGATGCAGGTGAACGTGGCGGGGGCACATCTAGTGTCTGTAGTTTTTTATACCATACACCGTATAAGGGCCAATGCATACGGCCGTGCGGTAAGCAAAAGAGCTATCTCGCTGCGTCGTCGCACGGCGGATTAACTCAGGGCTGTCAGACCGTGCACACATAATTACACGACTGCCAGTCTGATTAGGCCATAGTCACACGATACCGTGCCATGTATGGTATAGTGTTGTAGAGCACGCATGCCGCACGGGCGGGTGCTAGGGGGTTCCCAGGGGTTTCGATGGCTGGTTTCGGCCAGCCTGTGCAATCAAACTCAGGTGGGTGTAGACATGAGGATTGCTGCATCGAGCCCTTGGCGCCATGCGTTCCTACTCGCGCTGCTGTTGACCCTTGCCGCATGTGCCACGAGCAATCGCGGGACACTGGCGGACCCGGACCGCGACGCAAGCGTCGCTTTCGCGGTGACCGCGCTGGAGGGCCGGGGAACGTACACACCGGTGCTGACGGTTTCCCATGGCGATGGCGAAACCGCGGTCGCGGTGAGTGCGGTCGACGCGGAGCAAATGCAGGAGGCCCTGCTGCACCTGGAGTACGACGGAGCAAGATACACACCGGAGCGGGTTGAGTTCGGCGGGTTCCTGGGTGGCGAGGGGCAGGTGGTTACGCTCGCGATCACGGATCTGCCAGACGTAGTCCCGCTGGGAGTAGTGCAGGTTGGGTCGGCGCAGGTGGCGCCTCGGGCCGGGGCGGGTGAGCTGGCCACGGTGTTCTTCCGGGCGACGCCGTTCGTTGGCGGTCGCCAGGCAGCGCAGGTGCCGACCGGGACGTACAACGCCGTGGACGACCTGAAGATCATCTCGCAGGATTCGGGGACGGCGACGCTGTGGTGGACGGAGAAGAACGTTGGCGACTACAACAATGACAGCCTGGTCGGCGTGGCAGACCTTACTCCGCTGGGCATCTACTACGAGCAGGAAGTGGCCACCAGCTCCGATCCGTTGCGCGTTGGCCTGGCCGATGGGAACGGCGATGGGCGGGTCACGGTCGCGGACATTACCCAGATCGGCGCTAATTTCGGGAACCAACTGACGGGTTACAAGCTTTACACCGATGCCGCGGGCGGCAGCGAGTATGGCTCGTCGATCACGGTGCTGCGCGAGGATTTCGACGATGATCCGCTGCACCCGATCGAGTACAGCTACGTGGCGAACGTGCCGGTGGGCTACACGAAGTTCACCGTGCGGCCGGTGGCGGACGGTGGTGCGGAGGTCGGGCCGGTCTCGATCGCGGCGGAGGTGGCGGACGATCCCGGCGCACCTGACCCGCCCAGCAACGTGACGGCCACGAGCGATGCTGGGACCGGGCATCAGACGGTGCGGATCACCTGGAGCCCCTCGCCGAGCGCCGACGTCTCAACCTATGTTGTCGAGCGGAGACTGGTGTCGGACGGGAGCTGGGGCGCGCCGCTGGAAGTCGGCAACGTGACCAGCTATGTGGACACGGACTCCGACTTGCTTGAGCAGCCGTATGACTACCGGGTGCACGCCAGAGACTTCGGGGGGGCGGTCAGCACCTATGCATACTCCAACGAGGTCACTCCGTACTTCGTGGCAGGTCCGCCGGCGCCGCACAGCGTGGTTGCGGACAACCAGCTGGCGACCGCCAACGCGATTGAAGTACGCTGGGAGGCGCCCGCCGACGACAGCCTGGTCTCGCAGTACAAGGTCTTACGCAAGGCGCAAGGCGAGAACGAGTTCAGTGACATCGCGACGAGGGCCAGGGGCTACCGGGACTACACGGACACCGGACTGACGCCAGGGTGGTACTACGAGTACTACGTGATCTCAGTCGGGGCGGAAGCCAGTAGCGAGCCCAGCAACGTTGCCGGCAACACGCCCAGTGTGTATGCACCGGAGATCCACATCCTGTCGCTGACTACGGATAAGACGACCCACTTGAACAGCGGCACGGAACCAGCTGCCAACCTAACGGTGACAACTGACGAGACGCCTGACAGCGTCGACTGGAGCGCCACAGCCGGGACGGTAATCGGCGCGGACAGCACCGCGACCTGGGCCCCGACTGCAGCGATGAATCCGGCCAAGGTCACCGTCACCTGCACCGTGCACAAGGGCAGTGTGCAGGATACAGCCACCCTCGACCTGTTCGTGACCGACGATGCGATCCTGACCGAGTTCGGCGACAACGGGATGTACATGACCGGCGCCCCGTCCGACGAACTGCTGGAGAAGCTCACCGACGGCGGCGACCTGATCACCGGACGACAGTTCGAGTATTACATGACTGCGGACAGGGTCACATGGCTGGGTACATTCGATACCAGTTGAGGCTACTGCAAGTTGGAGTTTCCATACTTGGACGAATGGTGTAATGACTATGGCGACGACGGCTTCCAGGTCGTAATGGACTGTGCCGACAGCTACGACAAGACCAAAGCGCTGTTTGAGGCGGGGACCAACGGAGTCGTACCAGTGGATCAGTTCGATGCGTACTGCGAACAGCGCGGAAGTTTCCAGGGGTCGAACTGGTTCAAGAGCTGGGGTGTGTCCGCCGCCCATCCCGAGTGCCTGCTGATTGACCGCGATGGATATGTGCGGAAGCACACTTACGCTTGGCCGGGCGACGCGGCCTTCCAGGCCTATGAACCCGCCATCAAGAAGCTGTTGGGAATCTATCCCTAGAACGCAACGAAGCTGATGTAGTGCCGATTGGCATCGGTGGCCCGTGAGGATGCCAGTCCGTGGCGCAACCAACAAACCGGACCACGGGTATGCCTGACAACCTGGCGGGACCATCTGGGCTGGACCTGCGCGCTTCCCTGCAACGCCGAAATGTGGTACTTTTATGTGGGAATCGTGAAGCTTGCTGCCGACCGGCAGGCAAGACTAAGAAGCGCAGGTGATGGCATGACGAGCGATGCGACTCGATGTTGCGGCTACGCGTTCTTGGTGATTCTCCTTTTTGTCCTCTCCGCATGCTCGACGAGTAATCGTGGCACTCTGACCGAGCCAGTCCGCGATGCCAGTACGTCGTTTGCGGCCGAGGCAGTGGGGGTAGCGGGGACGTACACGCCGGTTCTGTCAGTGACGGAAGGCGATGCGGGAGTGGCGGTCACGGTGCGGGCGGTTGGCGCGGAAGGGATGACGGCAGCGCTGCTGCACGTGCACTACGACGCCGGCAGATACACGCCTGAGCGAGTGGAGTTCGGCGACTACCTGGGTGGTGAGAGCCAGGTTGTCACGCTGGCGCTGACCGACCAGCCCGATATCGTGCCGATCGGCATCGTGCAGATCGGATCCGCACTGGTGGCACCTCGCAGCGGCGAGGGCGAACTAGCGACGGTGCAATTTCGGGCCGAGCCGTTCAGCGGGAGCCGCCGCGTATCCGGTGTGCCGATGGAGCCCTATAACGCGGTCGACGATCTGAAGATCATCGATCAGGAAGCCGGTACGGCCACGCTGTGGTGGACCCAGCGAAACGTCGGCGACTACAACAACGACAGCGAAGTTGGCGTGCCCGACCTGACCCCGATCGGCGTCTACTACGAGCAGGAAGTGGACAAGAGCAGCGATCCAGAACGGGTCGGGCTTGCGGACGGCAACGGGGACGGCTGGATCACTATCGGCGACATCACACAGATCGGGGCCAACTTCGGTAACCGCTGCACGGGCTACAAGCTGTACACGGACAGCGGCGGCACCGTGGAGTACAGCAGTGGGATGACGGTCGATCGCGGGGACTTCGCCGACGATCCCCAGCACCCTATCGAGTACACCTTTACGGCCAACGTGCCGGCGGGCTACACCCAGTTCACCGTGCGCGCGATGGAAGAGGAAGGTAGCCCGGTTGGACCGGTCTCGGTCGCGGCGGAAGTCGTCCATACGGAGGGCCCACCTGATCCACCGAGCAACCTGGTGGCTACCAGCAACTCGTTGACGGGCCACCAGACGGTGAATCTGACATGGACACCCTCACCCAGCGATGACGTGTCGAAGTACGTCATTGAACGGAGACTGGTGTCAGACGGCATCTGGGGCGCGCCGATTGAGGTCAGCGGGTTGACTGCGTACGTTGACACCGACGAGACATTCGTTGAGCAGCCCTACGACTACCGCGTGCACGCCCGGGACTTCAGCGGGGCTGTCAGCACCTATGCGTACTCCAACGAGGTCACCCCGTACTTCGTCGAGGGTCCGCCACCGCCGCACAGCGTGGTTGCGGACAATCAATTGATGACGCCCAACGCGATTGAAGTGCGTTGGGAGGCTCCTGGTGATGACAGCATGGTGACGCAGTACGAGGTCTTCTGCAAGGTGCAGGGGGAGTCTGAGTTCAGCAGTATCGCCGTGAAGGGCAAGGGGTATCGGGACCACATGCACACCGGGCTGACCCCGGGCTGGTACTACGAGTACTACGTGGTCTCACTCGGCGTCGAGGCAGACAGCGACCCGAGCAACGTGGCCGGCAACACGCCCAGTGTGTACGCGCCGGAGATTCACATCCTGTCGCTCACCACGGACAAGACGACCCACTGCAGCGACGCCTCGGAAGCGGCATCGAACCTGCTGGTGACCACCGACGAGACGCCCGACGAGGTGGACTGGAGCGCGACCGGCGGTGCGGTGGTCGGAGACAACAGCACCGCAACCTGGTCGGCGACAGCAGGGATGGATCCGGTGAAGGTGACTGTAACCTGCACCGTCCACAAAGGCACGGCTGAGGATACGGCCACTATCGACCTGTACGTGACGGACGCTCCGATTCTCGACCAATATGGAGAGGAGGGGCACTTCATCAACTTCACTGAGGATTGCCTGGAGGCGATCGAGCTCAGCGGCGAGGTGATCCCCGATCGGCCGTTCACGTACTACGCCGACGGTGAGCATGTGGTGGTATTCGACCGCTGGGAGAGTGGTTGAGGCAGCTGTCTTGGAGAGTTCTCCGACATGCAGGCGATGTGCGAGGCGTACACGGACGACGGTCTGCACATCGTGCTCAACAGCAGAACAACCACCAACACGTGGGCCTCGGGTCACTTCAGCACGAATGGATACACGTGGCTCCACAACTACCATGCGGACCTCAACAACGCGGTCTGGTATAACTGCGGATACCCCGGCAGCATTCCCTATAAGCTCGTGATTGACCGGGACGGCTACATTCGATACGCCGATCACTGGCTTTCGCTAGCCGAGCCGACGATTCTGGAATGCCTCGGGGTGGCTGAGTAAGCGTAATCGCTATCCGAAAGGAAAGGGGGCTTCGCCCATCAGGCGAAGCCCTCGTCGCATTCAGCCCCCGGCGCTTGTTGAGACGCAGCTATCGATAGGGCCGCGGGGTGGAATCCCTGACCAGGCGTGGTTTCACATCGGCCCGGAATGTGGTAGATTCTAGTAGGGAATCGCCAAGTAATGAGAACTACTGGCCGCGGGTCGGCTGGCATGGCCAATTCCAGGTGGTGAGATGAGTAACAAGCAAGTGCGCGTATTGACCGGCATCGCTGTTGCCGCTCTGCTGTGTATGCTGGTAGCGTGTGCGACGTCGAATCGTGGTGTTGCACCCGTTCCGGAGCGCGATGCGAGCGCGTTCAGCGTCACGGCGCTGGAGGGGCAGGGATCGTATACGCCGGTGCTGGAGGTTGCATGGGAAGGCGCTGGGGCAAGCGTGACCGTGCGTGCGACCGAGGCTCGGGCTCTGCAATCGGCGTTCTTCGAGGTGCACTTCGACGGTACCAGCTACCAGCCGGTTGGCGCTGAGATCGGAGGCTTTCTGGGCGGCGAAGGACAGATTCTGTCGTTGGCGGTGACAGACCTGGCTGATGTTGTTCCCGTCGGCATCGTCCAGATCACTGACTCTGATGCGGTGGCGGGAACCGGTGAGGGAGTCCTCGCAACAGTGCAGTTCGCCGCTGGGCCCGTGGGCATCTCCCGTAGCGTCTCGGTCTCGCCCAAGGGCACCTATAACGTGGTGACGGACCTGCAGATCGTTGAGCAGGCCGGGGATGGTTCCACCGCCACGCTGCGCTGGACGGAGAAGAACGTCGGGGATTACAACAACGACAGCGAGGTCGGCGTGGCCGACCTCACGCCACTGGGGATCTACTACGAGATGGAGGTCGCCACGCATGCCGACCCACTGCGGATCGGGCTCGCGGACGGCAACAAGGACGGCCGCATCACGGTGGCCGACATCACCCAGATCGGCGCCAACTTCGGCAGCCGGTGCAACGGCTACATCCTGTACCTGGATGAGACGGGCAGCACTGCATATGGGACCGGCATCACGGCCAACCGCACCAACTTCGACGATGACGTGACAGAGCCGATTGTGTACACCTTCGTCGCGAACCTGCCGGGCGGCAGCGTGGACTTCACCGTGCGCCCGGTGGCCTCGGACGACCTGGCCAATCCCGGACCGGTCTCCGAGCCGGCCACGATCGTCGACGTGCCGGGCCCACCGGAGGATCCGTCGGATGTGCTGGCGACGTCCACCTCCGGTACGGGTCATCAGACGGTGCAGCTGACCTGGACTGAGTCGCCGAGCGCGGATGTGGCGGGCTACGAGGTAGAGCGGAAGCTCACGGCGGACAGCACCTGGGGCGAGGCGGTGGCGGTTGGCAACACGACGACCTACACCGACAACGATCCGACGTTCGTGGAACAGGACTATGACTACCGTGTACGGGCGCGGGACTTCACCAGTCTGTACAGCGGCTACGTGCAGGCGGCGGCGATCACCCCCTATTTCGCTCCGCCGCCGGGCATCCCCCAGAACCCGGTTGCTGACAACAACATCATGGTCGACAAGGCGATCGAAGTCAGCTGGGACCCACCGATCGACGGCAGTGCGGTCGATAAGTACAACGTCTATCGCAAGCCGCAGGGGGAGGCCGAGTTCAGCTTCCTGGTGGAGAAGAACGAGACCCAGACCAGTCATCCGGATACGGGGCTGACCGCAGGGATGTACTACGAATACTACGTGACAGCCGTCAGCAATGAGGGTGTCGAGGGCGATCCTTCGGACATCGTCGGGAATACGCCCAGCGAGTACACGGCAACCATCGTGATCAACTCGCTGGCAACCGACAAGACGACGCACTACTACCTGGGTGACCCCGGCATGCCGTCGCACATCACGGTCTCAACCACCCCGGCAGCAACCAGCTACGTCTGGGAGACATCGACACCGATGAGCCCGGTTCAGGGAACGGGTCCCAGTGTCACCTGGGAGCCGCAGCCGGGGACGCCCGTGGAGCCGGTGACGGTGACGTGCACCGCCTACAACGGTGAGGCATCCGATTCTGAGTCGCTGACGCTCTATATGACCTTCGAGAACATCAAGACAACGCTGGGCGACAATGGCAGCTTCATCGATTTCAATGCCGAGTGCCTGGAAGCGCTGTCGATCAGCGGCAGCATCCTGCCCAGCCGGCCGTTCTCGTACTACGCCGACGGTGAACACGTGGTTGTAATGGAACGCTGGGAGAGCAGTTGAAGCAGCTGTATCTCGGGGTTACCGGGTTTAGAAGCAGATGCAGCAAGTTACGCAAGCCAGGGGCTGTACATCATCGGCAGCACCAGCAGTACCACCAACACGTGGGTTAAGGGCCATTTCAGTTCCAATGGTTATACGCACCTGCACAACTTCAAGGGTGCACCGTCGAGTGTGTGGTCAGCCTACGGTTTCAGTGGCTCGTTTGACTACATGATCGTGGTTGACAAGGACGGGCACATCCGCAAGACCTCCTACGGATTCGGCAACGTGGAGAACACTGTCAAGGAGTGCCTGGGCGTCAACTAGGCACCCCTGAGACATCGTGCGCCACACGGGCCCCAACGCAGGTCCGGAGTTGTGCCAGGCACTGTCCCATCGGCTGTAGTCGGGGGCTCCGGTTGCCGATATAGCTGGTGGAGCGCCGAGGCAGCATGGCTACGGATCACTATAAGCACTACCAGGCGACCGCGGTGACGCAGGCCGATCCGCTCAAGCTCGTGGAAATGATGTACGAGGGAGCGATCCGCTTCATGCGCATCGCGCAGCACTGCATCGCCCAGGGCGACATGGAGGGGGCGCACAACGGCATCCTGCGCGCCTATGCGATCGTCGCCGAGTTGATGGCGACGCTCGACTTCGAGCAGGGCGGCGAGATTGCCGCGCGGCTGGAGCAGTGCTACGACTACGTGCTCCACCTGCTGAAGGAAGCGAATATCAAGAAGGACCCGGCCCTGCTCAAGCAGGCCCAGGAGATCATCGAGCCCCTGCTGGAGTCCTGGCGGGATGCCTTCACTAACGGCGCTGGGACGGCGACACCGGCGGCGGCAAGTGCGCCTGCCGAGTCGCAGGCGGCGGTTGCGGCGCAGGCAAGCGAAGAAGACCGAGGCGCCGCTGAGGCCGAGAAGCGCTCCAAGTCACTGGACATCACAGGCTGAAAGCATGGCGCTCAGGAACGACAGCGCGCCCCTCAGCAAGCGAATCAGCCCGGAAACGCTGCTGGGGCGTATCGAGGAGATCCAGGCGGAGCTGCTGGCGGTGCTGGTCAGCGACAAGCTGGAGGATCTGGAGCCGCTGACGAACGAGCTGTCCTCGCGGCTTCGAAGTCTCGACGGACTGGACGACGAAGTGCTCAGCGATCCGGCGCACACCAGGGAGGAGCGCCTGCGTCGGATCGGGCAGGTGCAGCGGGAGCTGGCGACCTTCGCCGCCGAGCGCCTGCAGGCCATCGCCGGTGAGCTCAAACACGCCAGCAGCTCGCGGGCACTGGGGCACAAGTACACCATCGATCCGGCACGTGCCCGGGCCAGGCTCTTGAGCTGCATGGACCTTGAGGGCTAGGGCACCGCCACATGGTATAACCAAAGCCAGTTCTCGACGGGAGCCGCCAATGCACGCAGCACGGACAGCCAACACTATCGCGATACGACTCGAACCCGGCGAGGACGTCCATGCCTCGATCCTGGAGGCCTGCCGGCAACACGGCGCCCGGGGCGGGTTCGTGGCGTCGGGAATAGGTATGCTCGCCGATCCCGAGCTGGGGTTTTTCGTGGGCAAGGGCCGCTATGAATCGAAACGCTTTGAGGGTCGCTTCGAGTGTCTGACGCTGGCGGGCAACGTCGCGGAGAAGTACGGCGAGTTGATGGCGCACCTGCACGCGATGTGCGCCAATGAGGAGTATCAGGTGTTCGGCGGCCACGTGATCGCGGCCCAGGCGGGGGTGACGCTGGAGATCGCGATTGTGGTGATCGACGAGCCGGTCAGGATGTACCGCGAACTGGAGCCGGATACGGGGCTGCCCGGTCTGCTGATCGAGTAGCGCCCAAGCTGAGAGAGAAGCCAGGCCACATGGCGAAGTTCAACTTCGACAAGGTAGAAAACTATTTCCACCGGCTGGTGGTGGAGCACCTGATGGCGGAGTATGCCGATTCGGAGCTCGCCAAGATCCCCGGGGCGCTGGAGGACGTCGCCTGCCTGGCGCTGAACCAGCTGCCGCCGCGCTACGTGCGCCACAGCGTCGACGCCGCGTTCTATCTGGCCGGCGAGCCGCTGGAGACGATGAAGGAGAAGGTGCGCGACGCTGTGAAGTACGCGGCGAAGTACGTGGAGAAACACCCGCGGCGCAAGCCACCGCGCAACTCGTCCGACTAGCTGGGGCTGCGGCTAGCTGCCGAAGTTGCGTCCCACCACGAAGAGATCCAGTTCGTCGATCACGCCGTTGCGGTCGGCGTCGGCCACGGCATCATACGCGGCATCGCCGGCGGCCACTCCGAACAGCTGGCGCAGGACCTCGACATCGTCCATGTCCACGTCGCCGTCGTCGTCGGTATCACCGTCGGCCTGGCCGGCGATCCTGGTGATGATTGCCAGTACGTCCTGGTTGTTGATCACGCCGTTGCTGTCGTAGTCCGCGCCCTCGTTGTAGCTGGCGCTGCCGGAACTGACGCCGTCAAGGCCCACGACGATGGTCAGGTCGGCCTCATCGACGATCTCGTCGCCGTTGGCGTCACCGTGCTCGGGTGGCGGATTGGGAATGATCTGCCGCGCGGCCGCCAGCGCGTCGATGCGGCCGTGGCCCTGCTCGTCGGTGGTGAAACCCAGGTCCACGGCAGTGTCTCTGATGTAGCCCCGGATGTCCGCATTAGTCTTGGTGATGGTGCCATTGACCTCGATGTCGAGGCTCCAGAGCAGCGCAGCCAATCCGGCGACCAGTGGCGTGGCGGCTGAGGTGCCGGTGAACTGGTGCGCGAGATTGGAGTAGGTGGCGGACTGCCGCCCGGCGCAGAGGATGTGCGTGCCCGGTGCCACAATCTCGGTCTCCGGACCAGTCTTGCTGTAGTTCGCAATGTTCTCGTCGACCACCGGAGTCGAGCCCGTAAGGCCCTGGGATGGGAAGATACTGCTGGCGCCGATCGCCACGCAGTTGTCAAAGCCCGCCGGCAGGTCAATCAGGTCCTCGCCGCCAGACTGATTGCCCTGACCGACGTTGCCCGATGCGGCAACGATGTAGAGCCCCTCGTCCCAGGCGCGATTGATGGCATTCTCCTCCGGCGGGCCGCCGGAGGCGCCGCCGAAGCTCATGGAGATGATGTTGGCGCCGTTGGCGATGGCATAGTCAATGGCGTCGATCTCGGCGTCGACCGTGATGTCGGTGTTGGTGCCGACGCGCAGTGCCATCACCCGTACGCCGGTGCCGCTGCCGTTGCCGCCGGCCACACCGGCGAGGCCCAAGGCGTTGTCCCCGCGGGCGGCCACGATCGAGGTGGTGGCATTGCCATGGGAGATGTACTCACTGGTCGGATCGGTCGGGTCGGTATCGCGCCCCGCGCCCTCGTTGTGATGGAAGTCGTAGCCCAGGTAGTCGTCGACGTACCCGTTGAGGTCATCGTCCACGCTGTTGTCCGGTGTCTCGCCGGTGTTGGTCCAGAACGCGCCCTGCAGGTCCTCGTGATCGAAGTTGACGCCGGTGTCCAGCACCGCGACGATCACCTCCTGGCGGCCGGTAGAGTAGTCCCAGGCCTCCGGGCAGCGGGTCAGCAGCAGCGCCCACTGGTTGTTCAGCGCGTGAGGCTCGGTCAACCCCTCAGCCACGCTGGTGGCGGTGTTGAGCAGCAGCGGGTCGTTTAGCACCGTCTCGCTGACGCGTTTGATCACGTTGGGCCCGACGGTCGCCACCCGCGGATCGGCCTCCAGCGCCGCCAGCACGGCATGGTAGTCCTGGTCCGCCGGCACGCGTACCACTTCGTACGTGGCGTAGCTGAGCGGCCGCGTGCGCTGATGCACAAGGCCGGTTGCCGCACAGAAGGCGCTGACGGACTTGGCACCGCGGGACGGGTCCAGCTCGACCAGAATCTCGCGGTTGTGGACTTCGCTGAGTGGCAGGTCAGCGGTGGTGCGGGCCGGCTGCGCCGAAGCGGTGGCCAGAAATGCCGCCAGCACGGCGGTGATAATCAGTGCGGCCATTAGGCGTTGATACATAGTGGATAGTGCCATCCTGGTTGGAATAAGTGATTATACCCTTCAGACGCTGACTGGCAGGCGGTGGTTCACTCACCCGCGAGGCCTTCCGCGCGCTTGATTTCCTCCCAATTCCGGAGGACTTCCGCGCTGTCGATCACCTCGCGGTCACCGTAGACGTGGGGGTGGCGGTGGATCAGCTTGGCGATCAGCAGCTCCAGGCTGTGGCCGACGCCGGGGCGGCCCATCGCGTGCAGGATGTCGCCCTGAAACGCGGCCTGCAGCAGAAGATCGCCCAGCTCCTTGTATAGTTCCCGGTACAGCCCATCCAGCTCCCGCTGCTGCTCCGCTGTGAGT
>Ga0180432_10000626_pt1 | contig 58617 bp, 33 predicted proteins | sample SS_ome_10_FD_132414 | JGI IMG/M metagenome (GOLD analysis project Ga0180432, IMG submission 132414) | Hypersaline lake sediment archaeal communities from the Salton Sea, California, USA - SS_1_MS_2 metaG | ecosystem: Environmental > Aquatic > Non-marine Saline and Alkaline > Hypersaline >... | reverse complement strand
TTGTGACAACTGAGATTGTGGGTTGTCGGGTGCCATGCCCACGCTTGTCGTGGGCATGTTTGGGGGCGTTGCAAAACATGCCCACGGCAAGCGTGGGCATGGCACCCACAGTTTCAATGGTCGTACGGTACTAAGCTTTGTCCCAAAACCCGTACGACGGGCTTCCAAGCCCGTCGAGGAGTTCCGTTTCAGTGGAAGCGACGGGCTTGGAAGCCCATCGTGTACGGGTTTTGAGACAAAGCCTGGGCTTTGCCTGAAAACGGCTTTCAACTTGTACTCCGAAGACCATGAAAAACGCGATAACACGAATGGAGGCGATTGGAGTCCATTTTGCTTCCCAGCCGCTGATTACCGTGCTGGGCGTGAAGTACTTGCATCTCCAAATGGGGGACGGCACGGACCTGTACGTTACAGAGCACGGGTTGCCCTTCATCAAATGCCTCCTGCCCGAGAACCACTGGGGCGACCCGGCATGGCGGGGTAGCCATCGTGTCCGGTTGCTTGGCACGAGTTCCGTATACCGAGTGACCACCAAGGAGGTGGATGGCCGGTCGATAGACGTCGTGATCAAGTGGAACCGGATGGGCCAGGACATCCCCGGCGAGACGGCGGCGGCGGGCGATTTGGATGGCGCGGCGTTCAACAGCCCCTTCATGGAGTTCAGCCTCGTGCTTGAAATGCGGAACACGCGAAACGAGTCTCCGGGGCAACTCTACACGCACAGGCCGTTGGCCATTTATGTGCCGCGCAGATTCGTGGAGGGGGAGCGGCTCGGCCGAAAGAAATACAAGATGAAAGAGATCCAGCGGAGGCATGACGAAATCAATCTGGACTGGAACCGCAACTACGCCGTCATTTACGAGTGGCTCAAGGGCATCGATGCCGCCAAAGCTTGTGGAGAGGGGCTGATCGATCGTGACGGAATGGTCCGTCTCTGCGAGCGGGCCGACCGCCAGCTGCGATCCAAGGGGTTCTGTGTTCGAGACAACAAGCCACAACATATCATCGTTCGGCCCCGGTCCGGCGGCAGGCTCGCCGAAGACAAGTCGGGGGGCGTCCTTTACGGCCTCGTGGATTTCGAGCTGTTGGAGCGGGCACCGGAGAGAGAAGAGGTGATGCGCGCGACCAAACGCCGTGACTACCTGGTCCGGCAGGCCCAACGATTCAAGACCCGGGAGGAGTTGCCGCCGGGGCTCGTGCGGGTAACGATCATGGGGGTCGACTACGTCTACGGCCAGGTCGAGAGCACCGGCGGCGCCCTCTGGGTGGTGGGACGGGACCCGATGCTCTTCGACTACTTCTTGCCCGAGAAGTGGCGGCGGACGCCCCGAACGAAGCTGGCCGTGCCCGAACAAGTGTACAAGACCGTGACCAAAGACAACGTGCACCTTGTCTGGCGAGTGTCCCGCGTGGGGGAACGTCCCCAGGTCGACCCTTTCGTCCGGAACGAGCGGCGCATTCTGACCTGCGGCTACAATAGCCCCTTCGAGGAATTCGCCATTGCCATGGAACTGTCGCGCAGCGGAATCGAGACCGAGTATCCGCGCGCGATCTACATGACGGGCCACCGGGCCACTGCCGCGCCTTCGCTGGCCGACCCAAGCCGGTACGAGACCCACGCGGACCTCCACACACCCGAGGGACATCCCATTCTCAGCGAGAACCACGAATACATCACGATCTGGGGCTACTGGAACGGTCCGGACGAAGCGCTTGCGGTCAAGGACGAGGTCGTCTACAAAGGGGTGGACGCGCTCTCCGCGTATCGCGAAGGCCGATTGACACAAAAGGCATACCTGCGCGTGATGCGGGCAACCAAGAAGCGTCTCGCCGCGGCAGGCATTGAAGACCTGAGCCTTTCCGGTAGTCATCTGTTGCTGTCCATCGACAAGTCTTACCGGCTTGCGACGGACCAAGAAGGCTTGCCGGTCGTCCGAATCCGTAACTTCGAGCTGCTAAGAAGGGTTGCAGCCACCCGGTGATCCTTACCGCCGGAACTCCTGCCCTGATTGCGATACGCTCCTGGAGGTGCCGCCAAACCGGGTGGGGATCAACCTCGTGTGTCCCGATTGCGGCGGGGTGTTTTATGTCGAGCGATAGTGCACGTAATGCAAAAACGACGAGCGAATCATGGACAAGTTTGCTTCTCGCTTCTACATTGACGTCAGTAGTGAGCGGTGAATAATGAATCATCGGATGCAGCGGTAGGCAAAAGCCCCGGCACTGCGTGCCGGGGTTCTGGCGGACCTGCCGGGAAACCATCGAAAAATGCTTTTCTTTCCAACAAAGGAGCACACAATGGCCAGTTCATTAACGCGCCGCCAGTGGTTGTGCGGTACGAGCGCGGCAACGGCGAGCGTGGTGTTAGGAGTCGGGCAGAAAGCATCGGCGGCGCCCAAGGCAGTTGCGAACGAGACCAAAGTCATCAGCCACCTACCGCACCGTTACCACGGTTGGCCGACGCTCACACGACGGAAGAACGGTCAACTGCTGTTGGTCTGTTCCGGCGGCCGCGAGGCCCACGTTTGCCCCTTCGGACGCGTCGAGCTGATGCGGTCCGACGACGACGGCAAGACCTGGGGATGGCCGCGGGTCGTGATGGACTGCGCGATCGACGACCGCGACGCCGGGGTGCTCGAAACGGCCAAGGGAACGGTCCTGATCACCACCTTCACGTCGCTTGCGTATGAGCCGATCCTTGCGAGGGCCGAAAAAGCGACCGGCACGAAGGGGGCGTGGCCGGAGAAAAAACTGCGGCGGTGGCAGGCCGCTCATAACCGCACCAACGACGAACAGCGGAAGAAGGCCCTCGGCGTCTGGATGATTCGCTCGACCGATGAGGGCGTGACCTGGTCGGGCCGGTACGACTGCCTGGTCGACAGTCCCCACGGGCCGATCCAGCTCGCCGACGGCCGGCTTCTGTACCCCGGCAAGGAACTCTGGCGGGGCGAAAAGCGCATCGGTGTTTGCGAGTCGACCGACGACGGTGCTTCGTGGCGGTGGCTGGCCGCGATTCCCACGCGCGACGGCGACAACCATAAAAACTATCACGAGTTGCACGCGGTGGAAGCGGCCGGCGGCAGGCTGGTCTGCCAAATCCGAAACCACAATAAGGCCAACCACCGCGAGATCCTGCAAACCGAATCGGCCGACGGCGGACGTACGTGGTCGGTGCCGCACCCGATCGGCGTCTGGGGCCTGCCGTCGCACCTGTTGCAGCTCCGCGACCGCCGGCTGTTGATGACGTACGGCCACCGCCGTGCCCCGCTGGGAAACCAGGCCCGCATCAGCAGCAACGGCGGTCGCAACTGGTCCGAGGCAATGATCATCTCCGGCGACGGCACGTCCGGCGACCTCGGCTACCCGACGTCCGTCCAACTGGACGATGGATCCTTGTTGACCGTCTGGTACGAACGGATGAAGTCGTCGCCCATGGCCGTCTTGCGGCAGTCGAGATGGACATTGGAAAGCTAGGCGGACGGCACACGGATGGTGTTTTGACCAGCGGTGTCAGGCGGCTTCCAGAGCACCCCCAGGCTTGGCTGGTATGGTCGTCGCCCACCGTAGCGAACGTGTTTAGCGCAGACTTACTTATGGGAACTGCTGCTGCCGGTTCGGCTGTGGCCTTGGGTCCGGTATCGGTCGAGCAACTGGGAGAGGCGGCGGGCGGTCTCGGGGTTTTCGCCGGCGACTTCCCGCCGCTCGGAAGGGTCGTTGCCGAGGTGATAGAGCTGCGGCTTGAACTCGTCGGCCCTCGCCCTCAACGCGCCCTTTCTGGTGGCCGGGTGGTAAATGCCCTCGATCCACTTCCAGGGTCCCCGGCGGATCGCGAAGTTGCCGTCGGCGCTGTGGACGATCATATCGGGGCGGATCGGGCCCTTGTACGATTCGCCGAGCAGGGCGGGGAGCATGTTGTAGCTGTCTTCGGCGGCCTGCTCCTTCGGCGGCAGCGGCTCGCCCACGATGGCCGCCGTCGTGGCCAGGATATCGGTCAGGCTGAGCATCTCGTCGCAGACGGTTCCCGGCGGCACATGGCCGGGCCACCTTGCAATAAACGGGACGCGAAAGCCGCCCTCGAAAACGCTGTGCTTCCCGCCGCGGAAGCGGCCGTTGACCTTCAACCCCGCGTTGAAGGCGTCGGTCTGCTCGCTCTCGCGCTCCGGCTTGTAAACGCCGCCGTTGTCGCTCGTAAAGATGACCAGCGTGTTGTCGGCCAGCTTCTTGCGGTCGAGCGCATCGAGCACCCGGCCCACGGAGACGTCCAGCTCGTGGATCCAATCGCCGAACGGCCCGGCCTTGCTGGTTCCCTTGGTCTTCTCCGACGGCGTCACGGGGTTGTGAACCGTCACCGGCGTGTAGTAGAGGAAGAACGGCGTATCGGAATCTTGCTTGTCGAGCCAGGCGACGGCCTTTTCGGTCAACCGGGCCATCACTTCCTCGTCGACGCGTTGCGGCGCGTCGAGGCCCAGGAACGGCCTTCCTTTGAAGTTCTTTCCGGCCTGGTCCGGCGGCGTGAGGTTTGCAGATCGCAGCCCGGCGACGCGGTCGTTTTCGGCGTAGATGCCGGTGATGTCGCCGTGGTTCGACGGCACGCCGAAGTGGTAGTCGAACCCGATCTGAAGCGGTCCCGGCCGCAGCGGCTTGGTGTAATCGGTTCGGGCGTCCTTGCCGTAGCCGAGGTGCCACTTGCCGACGGCGGCCGTGCGGTAGCCGTGCTTCTTGAGCAGCGAGGCCATATTGAGCCGCCCGGGCTCGATGTGCAACGGCGAGAAGACGCCCAGCACTTCGCGCTTCAACGAGGTCCGCCAGCAGTAGCGGCCCGTCAGGACCGAGTACCGGGTCGGCGAGCAGACCGAGGAGGTGGTGTTGGCATCGGTGAATCGCCGTCCTTCCTTGGCCAGCCGGTCGATGTTCGGGGTGCTAAGCAACTTGGGATCGGCCCCGCAACAGCCGGCGCTTCCCCAGCCGAGGTCATCGGCCAGGATGAGCACGATATTCGGCCGGCTCGGGTCTTCCGCGGCCGCCGCGCCGCTCGGCAGCCAAGCCGCGGCCCAGCAAAGAACGGCCAGGACGAAAGTGGTTCGCATCAAGGGTTGTGTGTCGGACATAATGCTCGCTTTCTCGGGAAATGCGTCGAATGCTTACGGTTTCGGTTTCCAGGGCCGGGGGCCGCCGGGTTTGGGCTGGAGGAACTTGGCGTCGACTTCGCCGTACCAAGCGTGCAGCCGCTTGCGCATGCGGTCGACCTTCTCCGGCATCTTTTCGGCCAGATCGTTTCGCTCCTCGATATCGTTCTTCAAATCGTAGAGATGGACGCGGCCGTCCTCGAACCGCTCGATCAGCTTGTGGTCGCCCATGCGGATCGCCGCGCCGGGAAAGCCGCCCTGGTTGCTGTAGTGTGGATAGTGCCAGAAGAGCGCGTCGCGGTCGAGGCTCTTGCCGCCCTTCAACAAGGGGACCAGGCTGACGCCGTCGAGATGTTGGCCGGGCCGCGGGGGCAGACCGGCGATGTCGAGGATGGTCGGGTAGAAATCGGTGCTGATCACGGGGACGCCGCAGGTGCTCCCCGGGCGGGTGACGCCGGGCCACTTGATGAGAAAGGCCTCGCGGATGCCGCCCTCGTAGAGCCAGCCCTTGCCGCCGCGCAACGGCAGGTTCGACGTCGGCGAGCCCTCCGACGTCGAAAGGCCCCCGTTGTCCGACATCAGGAAAACGACCGTATTGTCGTCCAGCCCCGTCGCGGCGAGCTTGTCCAGCACGCGGCCGACCGCCGCGTCCATGCTTTCGACCATCGCGGCATACGTCGCATGGTTCTGAACGACCCGGACCCGGCGCGGCGAGTCGGTCGGCCAGGCCTGCTCCTCCGGGGCGAACTCCGGTTGCTTGTCGAGCTTGGCGGCCTTCGCCTTGTATTTCTCGACCAGTTCCCGCGGGGCCTGAAGCGGGGTGTGGACCGAGTGGAACGAAAGGTAAATCAGGAACGGGTCGGCTTTGAACCGCTCGATGATAGCGGAGGCTTCTTCCACCAGCCGGGCGGGCAGGTGCTCGCCCTTCGGGCCGTCGGCGAGCTTGGGGTTGCGGTAGGGCGAGAAGTAGCTGGCCGGCATCCCCGCCCGGTGGCCGCCGACGTTGATGTCGAAACCCTGGGCCTTGGGCCAGTACTGCTCTGTCGATCCGAGGTGCCACTTGCCCAGAAAAGCCGTGCGGTATCCGCCCTGCTTCAGCGCCTCGGCCAGCGTGATTTCCGACAGCGGCATTTTGTCGTTCAGCGGGGCCGGGCGAAAGCGGCCCGCACGCTTGCCCGAAAAGTAGTTCGTCGCGTCGACCCGCGAAGGGTACTTGCCCGTCATAATGCTGTAACGCGTCGGGCTGCAAACCGGGTTGGCCGCATAGCCGTCGGTAAACCGCATCCCCGTCTCGGCGATTTTGTCGATGTTGGGCGTTTCGTAGAAGGTATTCGGGTTGTTCGCCCCGATGTCCATGTACCCCAGGTCGTCGACCAGGAAGAAGACGAAATTCGGCTTCTCGGCGGCCGGGACGCCGGACGGCAAGAGCAGGGGGACCAACAGGGCCAACGCGGAAATGGCAGTCTTCATCGCATCCTCGTTTCTTCAGTTGCGTGGCGGGGCACTGCGGCCGCTCTTTACGTAGCTGTCCAACTGGGTCTTCAACTCCTTGACGATCTCCGGGTGTTTGAAGTAAAGGTTGTTCGTTTCCCCGGGGTCGTCTTCGAGGTTGTACAACTGGCCGGGGGCTTCCGGCGCCTTTTCGGGCAGGGCGTACGACTTCAGCGGCTCCCGGGCGTAACTGTTGCCGCCCGATCCCCGGTGGTCGAGATACTTCCACGGGCCGCGCCGGATGGCCAACGCCAGCGAGATGGTCTGGTGAAGCGTGTAGCGGCGGATCGGTTCCGCCCGTTTCTGGCCCAGCAGAACCGGAAGGATGTTGAAGCTGTCTTCCGCGGCGCCGTTGGGCAGCCTGTAGCCGACAATCGCCGCACAAGTCGCCATGACGTCGGTCAGGCAGACGGTCGCGTCGGAGGTGGTGTCCGGCTTGATCTTGCCCGGCCATCGCGCGATGAAGGGGACCCGGTGGCCGCCTTCCCACTGGTCGCGTTTCATGCCGCGCCACGGCCGGGCGCCGTCGTGCCGGTGGTCCTTTCGCATGTGAATCACGCTGGTGACTTCCGGGCCGTTGTCGCTGGAGAAGAGGACCAGCGTCTCGTCGGCCACGCCCAGTTGCTTCAGCGTTTTCATCAGCTCGCCGACGACGTAGTCCAACTCGAAGATGAAGTCGCCGTGCGGCCCCGCGCGGGTCTTGCCCTTGAAACGGTCGGCCGGAAACGACGGCAGATGCACCCCTTGGGTACAGTGCAAGAGAAAGAAGGGCTGATCCGGGGCCAACTTGACGTGCTCCGTGAGAAACTTCCGGCTCTTGTCCAGAAACACCAGGTCCACTTCCTCCAGGTCGAAATCCGGCGCGATCATCCCAGGGCGGTTGTCCCGCGAATACGGGTGCTTCGGCAGCGGCGTGCGGTCCACAATGCCGGTCGGTGGGACGGGAACCCGGTCGCCCTCGATCCAGGCGTAGAGCCAGTCGGTGGTCGGGCAACAGGCCGTGCCGAAAAACCGGTCGAATCCCCGACGGGTCGGACCATCGGAAATGGACCGCGAGAAATCGATCCGTTGCACCGCTTTCAGGCCGTTCTGGCAGATCGGCTTGCCCTCCTTGTCGAAGAAGGTCATTCCCACGTGCCACTTACCGACGCACGCGGTGGCGTAGCCCTTGTCGCGGAGCATCCCGGCGAGCGTCAGGCGGTCTTTTTCGATCAGACAGGGCCCGCCCGCCCCGGTGAACACGCCCCGCATCCCCGTCCGAAACGCCATGCGGCCCGACAACACGCTGTAGCGGGTCGGCGTACAGACGGTCGAAGGGCTGTGGGCGTCGGTCAGGCGGATTCCCTCGGCGGCGAGCCGGTCGAGGTTCGGCGTCGGGGCCTTCGCTTCGGCGTTGTAGCATCCGATGTCGCCGTAGCCGAGATCGTCGGCGAGGATGAAGAGGATATTCGGCCGCTCGGCCGCCTGAAGCGGCTGTGCAAGCGGGGCCAAAGCGAGAACTGCCCCAAAAATAGCGATTCGTTGCATGATTTTTATCTCCCGGCCGTCCGCGTGATTTGCCACATGGTAGTGTGACATGAAACGCTATCGTACGCTGGATGATCACACAATAGAAGTGTAGCAGTTACAGAGCGGTTGCTCAAGCACGAGAAAGACGCAGAAAATCTCCCATAGACCAACATTCCAGCGGGCATTACCGGGCCGGGTGCCACGGGCTGCTCGCCGGGTGCCACGGGCTGCTCGCCGGGTGCCACGGGCTGCTCGCCGGGTGCCACGGGCTGCTCGCCGGGTGCCACGGGCTGCTCGCCAGCCCGTGTTGGGTTGCGGCAAGTTTGGCTATCAATCCCAGAACTCTGCCGGTAGGCCATGGACCTTCGGTAAAACCGGGTCTTCGTACTCCCCATCTGCGGCGTAGAACCGACAACTCGACCACCGCCACTGTTGCGGCTCCTGCACAAGCCCACGCCGGACCGGGTTGAGATGGATGTAATCGATCGAACTCTGCACCGACTCCGGGGTGGTCAAGTTGCGGTCGTACCCCGGTCCCTCCTGCCAATATCGGAAGACCGTCTTGCCCGGCCTTTCTTGAACCGTCAAACGCACAAGCAACGGGCTGTTGGCCTTGATGAGCAACTGCTTGATGCGGTACGAATAAGGCCGTTTGACCGCGTACAAAACGTTTTCGATCCGGCAGGTCGGGTCATTCGGGTAGACCAGCAGGTGAACGTGCTCGGGCATATAGACAAAGGCCGTCAGCGAGCAGGCGTGCCCTGCCATCGCCCGGTCGATGCTCCGGCTGAGCATTTCCCGCCAGAGGTCGTGCGTCAACAACGGGAGCCGATGATAGCAAGAGAACGTCAACTCGTGGCAATGCCCCGGCTCGTTGTAGTGCCGAACACGTTTCTGCCGACGGGTAGTCATGACCGATAGTCTACCCCGGCACCACACGGGCTGACAAGCAGCCCGTGGCACCCGGCAAGCAGCCCGTGGCACCCGGCGAAACCGCGAGGCCGGCAACCGTCTATGTTCGCGCAGCCCGCTATTTCTTGCCCCAACAGACCACCGTGCCGTCCTTCTGGGCGATAAACGCCTGGCCGCCGGCTGCCGACATGCCGTCGAAAACGGGCATTGACTTCAGGGGATACTCGGCCCGTTTCTTGCCGTCTTTGGTCGAAATGAGGCGCAGTTGCACGCCGCGCTGGCCGAGAAATCCCGCCAGGGCCTCGTCCGCGTTGTCGAACGCCAGCAGCCCGGACGACTTCTTCCCGAGGTCGGGCGGACCGGCCACCAGCAGCGTCTCCGGCGTCAGCACCATCGCCCGGACGATCAGCGATTCCGGGTCCGACCAGACGGGCGCGGCGAGGCGGGGCCCCGCCGGCCTTCGGCGCTTCGTCTTCTTTCCCGGTTCCGCCGGTTTCTTTGGCACCGGCTTTGGTTGCGGCGGCTTGGCGGTCGGGGCCGCCGTTCGGTCGCGCCGCCAGAGATGATAGGCATCCATCTTGTGCCCGGTCGGCCCGCCGGCAACGCGGGTTCGCCCGTAGCCGAAAATGGCCCCGTCGTCCATGGCCAGGATACGCCCGGCCGGGGCGCTGGCGGCAGCCTTGGCCCAGCCGCTCCAGCCGGCCGAGACGTTGGTCCCGAAGATCCAGTACGAACGCACAAACCACTCCTCGCCGAGGAAGCCGTCGATCGAGAACAGGTGCGGCTTCGTTTCCGACATCGGCTGGCCGTCCGGGTCGAACCGCATGTGCTTCAGAAAGATCGAACGGCCGTCGCCCGAAAGCAGATCGGAGCGGACGCCTTCCATGTCGAAGCCACCCGGTTCGCGGCCGATCTGGCGCCCGGTCTTCGGATCGAGATGGTAGATCGTCGTTTGCGAGAGTTCCTCGCCGGTCGCCGGATCGATCCGGTAGAGCACCAGCCCGCCGTCGAGATAGCTGTTGCGCCCGGCGACGACGTAAAGGGTGTCGTCCTGGATCAGCACGGAGCCGTGGACGGGCCACATCGACGAAAGCTGGTCGAAGGCCCCGACCAGCCGCGTCTTCGGGGCGGCCTGAAACTGCCACACCAGTTGCCCGTCGTCGGCCCGCAGACAGTAAACCCAGCCGTCGGCGGCGCCGAACAGGATCGTGCCGCGGTAGCAGGTCGGCGAGCTGTCGATCCGGCCGCCGGCGATGAAGCTCCACAGTTGCTTGCCGTCGCCGGCCCCCAGTGCGTAGACCGTATGCGAGTCGATCGCGGCGACGTAGACCCGGCCGCCAGCGACAACGGGCTGCGTCAAGCGCCCGCCGATCTTGGCCGACCATTTCTGCGCCAGGTCGTCCGGCACGTCGGTCGCCACCGAACCGCTTCGGGCGTTGTCGCTGCGGTACATGGGCCAGTCGCCGCCCTTGCGCTTTCCGTTCTGCTTGGCGCTCTTGCCGAACGCCGGCCCCTTGACCAGCGGCGAGCGGTCGGCCTCGCCGTCGTCCGCCCGGGCAGCGGCGGCGGCGCAGAACCCCTGCGTCTTCACCTTGTTGAAGCACGCGCACGCGCTGGGCGGGGCGTAGATCAGCCCGTTCGCCGGCATGATCCCGTATTGGCACGTCCCGCGAATCCAACTGTTGTTGCCGATCCAGCCCTTCTTGATGTCGACAACCTCGATCCCCGAACGCCCCGTCAGAATGTACTTCTCGGTCGCCTTGTTTCGGTAGCAGCGGTGATGGGGCATGGCCACCCGGGCGCCCTTCCACGGCAACTCCCGGACCAGCTCGCCGGTCGCGACGTCGTATCCCCGGAAATTCGACCCGACCCATGCCACGCCGTCGACGACGAACAGGTCGGTCGGCGAGTTGTATCCCTCCGAGCAGGCGACGCTCCAGAGTTCCTTGCCGTCCTTGACCGCATAGGCCCGAAGCTTGCTCGGCCCCAGGCGAGAGAATCCGCCCTCATTCCATCCGTGAACCCCCCAGGCGACCTTGCCCGCCGACGGCGCCGTTTCGGGCTTCGCCGCCGAGGGCTCGCGGTCGGCGCACAGCACGACGTCCTTGGTCACGACCAGCGTCGGGGCCGAGAAACCCATCCGCTTTGCCAAGGTGGCCCGCGGCGTCTTCCAGACCGTCTCGCCCGTCTTCGCATCGAGCCGCGCCATGCCCTGGGTGCTCTGGTAATAGACGCTGCCGTCGCGTGCGGCCAGCGTCAGCGGCAACAGGTACTCCTTGTCGCCGAAGTCGTGTTTCCAGAGCGTGCGGCCCGATTCGGCGTCGATGGCCGTAACGTATCGAAAATCGGTCGGCTTCGGCTCGCCGCGTCCGTACAACCCGCCGCCCTTGCGATCCCCTTCCGATGTGCCGACCACGAGAAACAGCACGCCGCCGTCGACCACGATCTCTTCGGTGTGCTCGGTGCCTTGGTAGGTCTTCAGCGTCTTTCCGGTCGCGGCACAGATCTCGGTGACCGGCGCCGCCAGACCGAGCGTGGCATAGACCCGGTCGCCGACGGCGACCAGCCGCCGCTGCAGTTGCACCGGGCCCGAGCGGAAATGCCGCAGGTGGTCGTTCCACTGGGGAATCTCCCGCTTCCAGAGCAGCGCGCCGTTGAAGGCGTCGCGGGCGACCAGCCGCCACTGGCCCAGAAACCGGATGAACGCAAACGGCGCCTCGTCGACGATAAAGAACACCCGGCCCCCGGCCGTCACCGCCGCGCTGACGCTGGCCAGCTCTTCGTGGCTGCGGCCGAAACGGGGCTCCGAAATCCACTGCAACGACCGGGGCTCGCCCGCCACGCTATCCGCCGCCACCGCGTTGTTGTCCGAGCCGTGCAGGTAGTGGGTCCACTCGTCGATCTCGTTGGGCCACGGCTTGACGGTCTTCGTCCACTTGCCGCCTTGCTTGACATAAGCCACCCCGCCCGGGCAAAGCACCCGCATGATTTCCGACGGCTCCAGGTCGCCCGGATCCTCCGACACGACGAGGTTCACCAGGCCGTCGACGTAGGGCAACCGCTTGCCGCGGAGCTGGTCGATCATTGCGCTTCCATAGATGCCCAGCGATTGCAGGTGCCGGCGCGCCTTCTCGACGTTCTTCGGATCGGCGTCGAGCCCTTGCACGACGCAACGCGGGTTCGCCCGCAACGCGGCGGTCAGCTTCCCGTCCGCACAGCCGACATGGACGATCAGCCCGCCGTCGATTCCGGTGGCTTCGAGTATTTGCTTGGCCAGCGCCGCGGGGCCGTCTTGACCCTCGGCGACCGCGAGCGGTCCCGCCCAGGCAACCAAGCACCCCAGCGCGAGAAGCCCCATGTTCAAAAGACCGGCCGAACGTTGCTGTTTCTTCATGGTTGTGTCCTTTCGTGTTCACAGTTTTCACAGGCAGGGCAGAGTCTTTCATTATCGACGCGCCAGAGGCGTGTGCAAGACCCTTTGCCCGTAGCCACGCTCGCCAGAGCGTGGGCAGCGGCTTTGTCGTAGCGCACCCACGCTCTGGCGCGCGTAGCTACCACGGACGTACCGCGACCGCATGGGAAACCCGGCCAACACGGGCGCAATCCACCCGTGCCACCCGAGGTCTTCCGTTTCGGCACCTCCAAGAAACCAAAACGGCCCAATCCCCAGGGCAAACACCCCGGACAACGGGGAAATAATTCGCCAGCGGGGAGAGGGGGTCAGCACAAATTATTGATTTTACCGCAAGGGCCGGGGTGCCATGCCCACGCTTGCCGTGGGCATGTGTGTGGTACGCAGACGGGACACTCATCGTCGAGGACTCCGGCGGCACGGTGACCAGCAGTGCGGCGTACGCCACTTACGCGGGTGGCGGGGCGACAATCGTGGCGGATACGGGCCTGACGTTGGATTTCGACACGACTTCGCAACCTGGCAAATCCGTCATCACTGCCGTTGTCGTCCCCGAACCCTCGACATTTGTCCTCGCCGCCCTCGGCCTTTTGGGCCTGATCGGCTTCGGACGACGGCGGAAGCGGTAGCACCCTGGAAGCAACCGTTTCGCCGATCACTTCCCATTCTTGTCGAGCGAATGCATGGGGCCGGAATGCATGTGGGGCCCGCCAGGCTTCGTCCACCTCAAGAATTGGGGTAGGCACGCTCGGCGGAGGGTGGGATTCCCACGGTCTGGCGAGCGTGGCTATCCCAAAATCAACGTTTGGCACGGCACTCGCTTCGTCGCCGGCGGAACCGGGCCAGCGGCAGGAGTCCGAGCAGGGCGACGGAGACGAGGAGGAGGGCGGGGGGCTCGGGGACTATGAAAGTACCTTCGAGGGTGAGGTCGTCCAAGGCCATCGCGCGGAACGTGTTGTTGTTGCTGCCGGGGTTGTATCCCGCTAGACGGAACGTCGCCGTCTCCCCGTCGTTGAGGATAATGGGGCTGCTAAAAGTCCCCGTCGTCAGGCTTAAAAACGATCCGGTCATACTAATGTCGGACGTAGCAGTGTACACGTCCACGTACGACGATCCATCCAGACTTCTCTGGAGAGCCCAACGTTTCCATCCTCTCTCGTTGTTGTCTGTGGAGCCGGCCCCGGCCCTGGCCGCGTCGAACGAAAACGTGTCGATAACCCAAGACGATCCCGCCCCGCCGTCGGCCGTAACGGAGAACGTAATGAACTGATTCGTGCTTATGGCTTCGTCCAAGTCGGACATGTTTCTCGGGTTTGAAGCGAGATACAAAGCACCCGTTCCGGACCCCGTAGAACCTTGCGGGCCCGTATTCTGAACATTTGTAAAATTATGGCCTTCTATACCGGTTGAAGTAGTATCCCACCATTCCCCTCCCCCTCCCCAGAAATCGCCGACAAACCAACTCCTGTCGCCGGTTGAGTCGACCAGGCTACCGTTGTTGTAGCGCGGGAGCACTCCGGTGCTGTCACAATACGAATAATACGTACCGCCGACGTTTTGCCACAGTTCGGTGAAAGCGCTGCCAATGACAACGGAGCCGGCGGTTGCATGGGTATCCACAGTGGTTGCGGCCAAGGCCGTGCTAGCGTTCCCCTGCAAGCCCTGATCGGGAAAACTCCAAATGGCGAGCGTCTCCGCGCGTGCCGGCGGGGTCGAGATGAAGACCAACGCCAAAACGGCTGCAAAGAGAATCCCGCGGTTGTTCATTGCACCGACTTTTCCCATTTGGCCTGAACTCGAACGAAATTCCGAAGAACGGCAAAAATATTATAACATGGTCCACCTCCTCTCGTCTATTGGTTTGGGCGGCGTTTTTCGCGAGATTTGGTTTGCTCTCAGCTTCTGGCACACTCCGCTGGGGGGGGTCATGCCGGGGTGCCATGCCCACGCTTGCCGCGGGCATGTGTGTGGGGCTTTTTTGGGGGGACGAGCCAAACGCCGCGAGTGGCGGGCGGTAACGCGATGCGAATTTTGTGCGTGTTCTGCATGCCCACGCAAGCGTGGGTGCGTGTTTAGCGTGCTAGCAAGCCCAACATGTTGTGGGATGCAGTGCTTGCAGCTCAACAGATTGTGGCGGTACACAGGCGACCGATACTGCTTCAAGAGCGTTTGTCACAGGCCATCCTACAAATTGTGGTGCAAGCACAGGTATTCATACAAGTGCTTGTGTTTGATAGCTTTGCAAGTACGCTAAACACGTACAAGCGTGGGCATGGCACCCGGCTTGCCGTGGGCATGTGTGTGGGGCTTTTTGGGGGGACGAGCCAAACGCCGCGAGTGGCGGGCGGTAACGCGATGCGAATTTTGTGCGTGTTCTGCATGCCCACGCAAGCGTGGGCATGGCACCCGGCAAGAGCCGCCGCGTGGAATGGACTGACCCCTGGCCTAACCAAGAAATACACGCCGATCCCGCACACGGAGAACCTGTTCAAAATCTCCGGTATCGGGTACGATAAACAGTAAGGCAAGCCGTCTGGCCGTCATACCGGACGGGTGATTTCAACCGTTCGCCCTCCGATGATGCAGTCACCAAGTTGATGGAGATCGGCTGTGGGGAGAAGCACGCCGAAAGCCAAGCGGAAAGGCGTGCGGTATCCGACGCAGCGATTCGAGTCGCTGCAAGGCCTCTCGTCACTGGTTCTTCCATTCATCGGATTGACTCTGGTCACCGAATCCCTTGTTGCATACTCGAACAAGTTGGTGTTTGACGGGATCCGGCGGATCATCATCGGAAACAAGAGTATCAGCTTTGCGACCGACAGCATCGCCTCCCATTATCTGAGTTGGGGGTTCCTCAATCTAGCGGCAAGCGCGATCGCAATGGCGGGCTTATTGGTCTGGATGTACAGCGCTCACAGGAACCTCAAGTCACTGGGTTCCCGCGGGCTCGTCTACGAGCCATCCTCGACCGTCGTCGGTTGGTTGATCCCGATCGTCAACTTCTATATGCCGTGCCTCGTCATGAATGAGATCTGTCGGGGAAGTGAACCCGATGACACTCGACGGAATCGCGACGCCCTTTTGGTCGGAACGTGGTGGTTCTTCATGTTGTCAGCGGTGCTAGCTTGGTCCGTTGTTGGATTTATTTCGGTCTTCCCGGTCGGCCCAGTGGGTTTGCGAGTTCTCGTGTGGATGTTGATTGTGTTTCCCACCAACATATTACGGATTGCAGCCTTGGTACTGACCGGCATCCTTGTTGTCAGGATTACCAGGAAACAGGAAGCCGCCGCCAAACGCATTAAGGACCAGGATTCGACGTTTGAGTCGGACACGAAAGCTCAGAGACGGTCAAACTCCAGCGCACCGATCGTCAAACGCGAAGGCAGGTGGGATCGTATGGTAGGAGCCGTGTCGGTCCTTTCTGCTGGTGTATTCCTTACAACAACCATTCTGGCATTTGTGTGGTTCTTCCCCTTGGAATCCGGGCGAGGCGGACTCTACTGGGCACCGGCAATATATGTTTATGAGACGCTTGGATTCGCTGGCGCAGTTGGACTGCCTGCCATCCTGTTCCTCATATCTTCCGTCGTAGCGATTGCCGTGTTTACGAAACCCAAGTGAGCACGCGGCGGGTGGCACTGCTGGCTTGTCCAGCAGTGGGGTAGCGGGGAGAGTCCTTGTGGCCGGCATGCACGGATTGCCGCTTGAGTTTGAGGGGGCCTGAACGTACACCGCAGAGACACTGCTGGGCAAGCCGGCAGTGGCACCCCGGCGGCCCACGGCGAGTGGGTGCCACCTTCTTGCATTCCGTCAGCGGAATTGCTAGACTCAAAGCCGGCTTGAGAGGCCCACCCGGCATCCCCCCCACACCCTCCACAGGAGACCGCCATGATTGGATCACCCTGGAAGCGTACGCTGGCTCTGTCACGAATTTTCCGCCGATGGAGGCCGAGCGCCGCGGGGATTTTGCTCCTCGCGGCGGTCGTTGCGGGCGGGCGCTGGGGGCTTGCGGCCGAGAAGAAACCGGCCAAAAAGAACAAGCGGCCGAATATCCTGTTCGTCTACTGCGACGACCACGCCTACCAGGCCATCAGCGCGTACCAGGAAGTCAGCGCGTACGGGCTGAAGCTGAACGAGACGCCCAACATGGACCGGCTCGCCCGGGAAGGGATGCGGTTTGACAACTGCTTCGTGACCAATTCGATTTGCGGGCCGTGCCGGGCGGTAGTCCAGACGGGCAAGTATAGCCACGCAAACGGGTTTTTCTGCAACGGCGACCGGTTCGACGGCACGCAGCAGACCTTTCCGAAACTGCTCCAGAAGGCCGGCTACCAGACGGCCGTCGTCGGCAAGTGGCACCTGGGCCACCACATGACGCCGCAGGGCTACGACTACTCGGAAATCCTCATCGGCCAGGGGCCCTACTACAATCCGCCGATGATCAAAAACGGCCAGCGCACCGAACACACCGGCTACACGACCAACATCATTACGGACCTCGCGCTGGCGTGGCTCAAAGACAAGCGGGATCCGGACCGGCCGTTCATGCTCATGTATCAGCACAAGGCGCCGCACCGCAACTGGCAGCCGGGCCCCAAGTGGCTGAACAAGTACGACGACGTGACGATCCCCGAGCCGGACACGCTGTTCGACAACTACGAGGGCCGCGGCACGGCCGCCCACACCCAGGATATGTCGATCGCCAAGACGATGAACCCCAACGACCTGAAGCTGACGCCGCCGCGCGGCCTGACGCCCGACCAGACCGAGACCTGGAACAAGGCCTACGGCCCGAAGAACGAGGCCTTCAAAAAGGCCAACCTCCAGGGCAAGGACCTCGTGCGGTGGAAGTACCAGCGATACATGAAGGACTATTTGCGCTGCATCGCGGCGGTGGACGACAACCTCGGGCGGGTGTTGAAGTACCTGGACGAGAGCGGGCTGACGGACAACACGGTCGTCATCTATTCGTCCGACCAGGGGTTCTACCTGGGCGAGCACGGCTGGTTCGACAAGCGGTTCATCTATCAGGAATCGCTGCGGACGCCGCTGATTGTGCGTTGGCCGGGGGTGGTCAAGCCGGGCACGACGAACGACGACGTCGTGTCGAACGTCGATTTCGCCGAGACGTTTCTCGACATCGCCGGGGTGAAAGTGCCCGACGACATGCAGGGGCGGAGCCTCGTGCCGCTGATGAAGGGCGAAACCCCGGACGACTGGCGCAAGGCACACTACTACCAATACTACGAGTACCCGGCCGTGCACAGCGTGCGCCGGCACTACGGCGTGGCCGATGGCCGCTACAAGCTAATCCACTTCTACCCGAACGAGTGGGACCCCAAACCGATCGATGAGTGGGAGCTGTACGACCTGAAATCGGACGGCAAGGAACTCAAGAGCGTGTTCGGCGATCCGAAATACGCCGGCGTGCAGAAGCGGCTGGAGTCGGAGCTTGCCCGGCTGCGAAAACAGTTGAAGGTTCCCGATCCCGATCCGCCCCAGACGGCCCGGGGCCGCGGGCGGAAGAAGCCGCCGAAGAAGAAGGACACCAAGAAGAAGTAAACACGTACAGGAGTCGCCAAAATGCGTACCAGAGTCCTGATCTTGGGCGCCGTCTGCCTGGTTGCCCTGGGCAGCGGCGCCGTTGCCCGAACGGAAAAACCGAACGTCGTGATCATCCTGGCCGACGACATGGGGATCGATTCGGTGGCGGCGTTGAACGAGAAGTGCGGGATTGCGACGCCGCACCTCGACCGGCTGGTGGCCGAGGGGATGGCGTTTACCGACGCCCATTCGGGTTCGGCCGTTTGCTCGCCGACCCGCTACGGGGTTTTGACGGGCCGCTACTCGTGGCGCACCCGGATGAAGCGGGGGATCGTCGGCCAGTGGCAGCCCCCGCTGATCGCCGAGGCGCGGTTGACGCTGCCGAAAATGTTGCGCGACAAGGGCTACGCGACCGCCTGCATCGGCAAGTGGCACCTCGGGTGGAACTGGCCGAAGCGCGGCGGGGGTTTCACGACGAGGGCGGCCGAGATCGACTACAAGGCGCCGATCCGGGGCGGTCCGATCAACCGCGGCTTCGATTACTATCTGGGCGACGATGTGCCGAACTGGCCGCCGTTTGTTTGGATCGAGAACGACCGGGCGCTGGCCGAGCCGACCGCCAAGATGAAGGCGGGCGCGATGGACGGCGTCAGCGCCGGCCCGGCCACGCCCGGCTGGAAGTTCGACGCCGTGCTACCGCGGCTGGCCGAGAGATGCGCCGAGTATATCAAGGCCCAGGCCAAGACGGAGAAGCCGTTCTTTCTATTTTTTCCGATGACGTCGCCCCACACGCCGATCGCCCCGTCGGCCGAGTTCCGGGGGAAGAGCAAGATCAGCGACTATGCCGATTTCCTGATGGAAACCGATTGGGCCGTGGGGCAGGTGCTCCGGGCGCTCGAGCAATCGGGCCAGGCCGGGCAGACGCTGGTCGTCTTCACCGGCGACAACGGCACGTCGCCGAAGTGCAACTTCGAGAACCTCGAACAGCACAAGGCCCATTTGCGCGAACACTGGCGCGGCTGGAAGGCCGACGCGTTCGAGGGCGGGCACCGCGTGCCGTTCGTGGTCCGCTGGCCCGGGGTGGTCAAGCCGGGCAGCCGTTGTGCGGAGCCGATTACCCTGGTCGATCTCACGGCGACGATGGCCGGCGTGGTCGACTACAAACTGCCCCCCGACGCGGCCGAAGACAGCCACAGCCTGTTGCCCTATTTCCGGGGGCAGTCGCCGGCCGAACCGCTGCACGAGGCCGTGATTTGCCATTCCATCTCCGGCCACTTCGTCGTGCGGCGCGGGAAGTGGAAGCTGCTGTTCTGCCGCGGTTCGGGCGGTTGGAGCCCGCCGCGCGAGAGGGAAGCCGCGAAGCTCGACCTACCGCCCACCCAGCTCTACGACCTCTCCGTCGATCCCAAGGAACGCACCAACGTGGTCGCGAAGCATCCCGAGGTCGTGAAGGAGCTGACGGCGATCCTGCGCCGGTTCGTCGAGCGCGGCCGCTCGACGCCCGGTCCGGTACAGGCCAACACGGGCGGCACGTCCTGGCCGGGCCTGCCGTGGCACGGCGCATCCGGCGGACGCTGATACTTCCGTCCTACATATTTCTGCAACTACGGGGTAAACATCGTTAAGTTTTTGACAAAGCCGCCCGCACCCCGCTTCTGCGCGACCACTGGTCGCGGCTTTACATTGCAACGCGACCCACTACCCACTATCCACTACTTCGCCGAGGATAATCCATGAAGTACGGTCTTCCGTGTCTCGCGTTGCTTCTTCTTCTCGCGCCGGGGGCATCGATCGCCGAGACGGCGCCGCCCCGCCCGAACGTGGTCGTCATTCTGGTCGACGACATGGGGTTTTCGGATATCGGCTGCTATGGCAGCGAGATTCCGACGCCGAATCTGGACGCGCTGGCCGCGGGCGGACTTCGATTCACGCAGTTCTACAACACCGGGCGTTGCTGCCCGACCCGCGCCGCTTTGCTGACGGGACTCTATTCGCACCAGGCCGGCGTGGGCCACATGACCGGAGACTACGGCGTGCCCGGCTACCGGGGGTTTCTCAGCGAGCATTGCGTCACGCTGGGCGCCGTGGCCCGCAGCGCGGGTTACCTTTCGGCGATGACGGGCAAGTGGCACGTGGGGCATCGCGAGAAGGCCATGCGGCCGCCGGCTCGCGGATTCGACCGTTTCTACGGGGTGCCGGAGGGAGGGGGATTTTACTTTCAGGCGAAGCCGGGCCGCACCGTCGTGCTCAACGACCGGGTGGTCGGGTCGTCGGAGAAGCCGCTGCCCGACGGCTGGTACTCGACCGATGCCTGGACCGAGTACGGCCTGAAGTTCATCGACGACGCGCAGGCGGCCGGCAAACCGTTCTTCCTGTACGTGGCTCACAACGCTCCCCATTTCCCGCTGCAGGCCGCGGCCGAGGACATCGCCCTGTTTCGCGGCAAGTATCGCGAAGGCTGGGACAAGCTGAGCCGGCGGCGCCACGCCCGGCAGATCAAAATGGGGCTGATCGATCCGGCCTGGGCCAAGGCCCAACGCCCCGACGGCGTCGCGGCCTGGGACAGCCTAAGCGCCGAGGATCAAGACCGGTTCGATCATCTGATGGCCACGTACGCCGCCTGCATCCACCGCATGGACCGCTCGATCGGCACGCTGGTCGCCGGGTTGAAGCAGCGGGGGCAACTCGAAAACACGCTGATCCTGTTCATGAGCGACAACGGCGGCTGCGCCGAGAGCGGTCCCCGCGGCAAGACGATCGGCGATCCGACGACCGCCGCGTCGAGTTGGTTTTGCGGCAAGTCGTGGGCGTGGATGCAGGACACGCCGTTCCGCAAGTTCAAACATTACAACCACGAAGGCGGGATCGCCACGCCGTTGATCGCCCATTGGCCCCAAGGCATTGCGGCCCGCGGCGAGCTGCGGCGCCAGCCGGCCCATGTGATCGACGTGATGGCGACCCTGGCCGATGTGACCGGAGCCGAGTATCCGGCCGAGCGCAACGGGCGAGCCGTTTTGCCCATGGAGGGCACGAGCCTGCGGCCGGCTTTCGACGACAAACCGCTAAAGCGCGGCGCGTTGTTTTGGGAACACGAGGGCAACGCCGCCGTGCGGCGCGGCGATTGGAAACTGGTCCGGCTCGGCGGAAGCGGACCCTGGGAACTCTACAACCTGAAGTCCGACCGCACGGAACAGCACGACCTGGCCGCGGAAAAACCGCAACTGGCCGCCGAATTGGCCGCCCAATGGCACGCCTGGGCAAAACGATGCGGCGCGTCGCCCAACGGCCAACCCCGAAAACAAAAGAAAACGAAAAAGAAGAAGCCGTGATGCGACCGGTGAAAGAAGCACCGATTCGGCAAACCGGCCCTGAGTCAAACCCAACCGCGAAAGGCACCACCATGAGAAGAATCCTGCTGGCGATGTTCGTTCTGGCCGGGCTCGCGTGCCCCGGCGTTCGCCACGCCCGGGCCGACGACGACGCGCCGCGCCCGAATATCATCTTCATCCTCTCCGACGACGTCGCCCAGGGCGACCTGGGCTGCTACGGCCAGAAGCTGATCAAGACGCCGAGGCTCGACCGCATGGCCGCCGAGGGGACCCGTTTCACGCAGGCCTATTGCGGGACCAGCGTCTGCGCCCCTTCGCGGTCGTCCGTGATGACCGGCCTCGACATGGGGCACTGTCCGATTCGGGCCAATCGCGAGATTCGACCCGAGGGCCAAATGCCGCTGCCCGAGGGCACGTTTACCGTCGCCAAGCTCTTGAAAGACAAAGGCTATGCAACGGCAGTGACGGGCAAGTGGGGCATGGGGATGTTCCACACCAGCGGCAGCCCCCTGCGGGTCGGCTTCGATCATTTCTTCGGCTACAACTGCCAGCGCCACGCCCACAGCTATTTCCCGCCCTACCTCTACAACGACGACCGGCGCTTCGAGCTGGAGGGCAACAAAGGCAAGGGAGGCAACCGCACCTACGCCCAGGAACTGATCGAGCAAGATACCCTCGACTGGGTGCGGCGGCACAAAGACGGCCCGTTCTTCCTGTTCTACGCCGTGACGCTGCCGCATGGGCGTTTCGAAATCGACAAACTCGGCCAGTATGCCGACAAGGACTGGACCCGGCTGCAAAAGAACTACGCGGCCATGGTCACCCGGCTCGACAGCGACGTCGGACGCCTGCTCGACCTGCTCGCGGAACTCAAGATCGACAAGAAGACCGTCGTGTTCTTTGCCGGCGACAACGGCTCGTCGTTTAATCCCAAATCGGAGATCGGCCGGCTGTTCGATCAGACGATGGGCGGCAAGCTGCGCGGGTTCAAACGCGGGATGTACGAGGGCGCGTTGCGCCAGGCGGCCATCGTGCGCTGGCCCGGCCACGTGCCCGCCGGACGCGTCAGCGACGAGCCGTGGGCCTTCTGGGACTTCCTGCCCACGGCCGCCGAACTGGCCGGGATGACGCTGCCCGACGGCGTAAAGACCGACGGGCTCTCGCTGGTCTCCTTTCTCAAAGGCGGCGACGCGCCGCGGCGAGACTACTTTTATTGGGAACTGCACGAGGGCACGCCGATCCAGGCGGTCCGGTTCGGCGACTGGAAGGCAGTCCGCAACGGCCCCGGCCGGCCACTGGAGTTGTACGATCTGAAGACCGACGTCGGCGAAACCAAGAATCTGGCCGCAGAAAAGCCCGACCTGGTTGCCCGAGCCGAAAAGTTGATGAAAGAAGCCCGCGTCGACGATCCCAACTGGCCGCTTCGCAACCGCCGGTCGAAGCCGAAGCCGAAACCGAAATAAAAGACGTCGGGTGCCACGGGCTGCTTGTCAGCCCGTGTTGGGCGGCCGCAAATCTGCATTACCTCCGGAGTGGTCAGATTGCGGGAATCGCGTGCGCCGCCGCAACGCAAACCGCCCTGAGGACAGGGCGGCTCTATAGTTGGTTATCCACCTTTACGGACACCTTCACGGATCCACCCGTTTGAACTGTGTGTAGAAGGCGCTGCAAAGCACCTCGCCCTTCTCGTTCAGGAAAAAGGTCTCTACGGCGGTCTTGCCGGCTTTCAAGGGTACGGTGAACGACGCGACAGTGCTGCCGGGCGGGCAGTCGATCGTGCGGTCGAAGTCGCCGACCTTCAGACGGGCCTTGGCGATGGGACGGGCGCGGCCGAAATTGGGCTGGTTGCCTTTGAGCGTCGCCCTGCCATTGAGCGGGGCGTCGGCCTCGGGCGGCCAGCGCCGCAGTTCCACTTCGTAGGTGCCGCTCTGATCGACGACGACCGGCCACTTGCCGGTGGCGGAACCCGCGGCCAGCCCGCCGCGGTTGTCGGCGTAGCCGCCCTGCCAGTCGGAGGAGTAGAGCATGACCGGGTTCTGCCGCTTCGAGCCGAGATGGATGTAGCGGGTCTCGTTGAACAGCGGCTGCACCTCGGCAAACCACTGTTCGTAGTGGTCGCGCATGGCCCGGACCACGTCGGGATGCTGCGCGGCCACGTTCTTGTCCTGGTGCGGATCGGCCCGAAGATCGTAGAGATCCTTGCCGCCGATCAGCCGCCACTTCTTCCACATCACACACGCGTTCCACTTGCGAAGGCTCGCGCCGTACTGGACGACCATCTTGCGGTCGGGCAGGGTCTTTTGGGTGCCTCGGAGCAGTCCGGCCAGGCTGTTTCCGTCCCAGACGGCGCCCTCGGGTTTCTTCAAACCGCACAGGTCGGTCAGCGTGGGGAACAGGTCCTGGATCCGCGTCAGTTGGTCGATGTCGCGCGGGTCGCCCAGCCGGCCGGCGGGCCAGCGGACGAAACAGGGCACGCGATGCCCGCCTTCCCAGAGGGTCGTCTTCCTGCCGCGCATTCCGGCGTTGTGGATGGCGACCGCCTGGCCGTTGGCGCTGCCGTTGTCGGTCATGAAGATCAGCAGCGTGTTCTCGCGGAGCCCGTTTGCCTGGAGAAAGGCTTCGAGCTTGCCCAGGTTTTCGTCGAAGTTGGCGATCATCCCGTAGAAGCTGGCCGGGATGGCCTTGCCCTCGAACTTCCCCTGGTAGGGCTTGGCGTACTTCTGTTCGACGTTCAGGGGCACGTGGGGGACGTTGGTGGCCAGATAGCAGAAGAACGGCTCCTTAGCGTCGGCCCGCTTCTCGATCCACGCCATGGCTTCGCGAAACCAGATGTCGGTGCAGTAGCCGTCGTATTTTTGCAGTTTGCCGTTGTGTCGATAGGTGTCGTCGAAGTAGTCGTTTCCCCAGTAGTCGGCCAGCGAGGTGATTCCCCAGGCGGCGTGATGCACGGTCTCGTCGAACCCTCGGTCCTGCGGCCGGTAGGGAAAGCTGTCGCCGAGGTGCCACTTGCCGAAGTGCCCGGTCCGGTAGCCGGCCTTGCGGAATCCGTCGGCGAGGGTCGGCACGCTTTCGCGGATCATGGAGCGTCCCTGGCAGACGGCCGTGGCGCCGTTCGCGGCGGCGTCGCGTCCGGACATCAACTGCCCGCGGCTGGGCGTACACATCGGCTCGACATGGAAATCGGTAAACCGCACGCTCTGGGCGTGCAGCTTGTCGAGGTTCGGCGTCTTGAGGACCGGATTTCCATGGCAGGCCAGGTCGCCGTATCCCTGGTCGTCGGTCCAGACGATGATGACGTTGGGCCGAGTTGCCCGGGCCGTTTCAGCGCTCCGCGCCGGGAGTGCGACCGGGGCGGTCAACAGGGTTGCCCATACGCACACTCTTCCCGCACGGCTGATCCCGGGCCGTACACTCCGCTTGGTGTTGTTACTTTGCATCAGTTCTCCCACATCGATTTCCGGTTGCGATTTCAGGTTGTGGAGGTCCGGCGGACCTCGCTCCCCATCTTTCATTATCGCTTTGTCGCCGGCATCTGTCCACCGTCAACGTTCTCACGCAAAATACGGTAATCGACATGTGGCACCCTCAAAAGTGCGCACGAATTCCGCGGGGGCCACAAGTCACGGCCGTTCGATCACCGGGGCGGTCTTCACCCGCGGGCGGATGGGCAACTGCTCGATGCCGGGGAAATCCGGGTCGTCCATCGCGCGAAGCTCTTCCTCGCCCAGGAAGGGGCAGCAAGCGTCGACCCAGGCAATCAGCTTCCGCAGACTGAGCGGATCGACCACCACGTCGTGATGCCGGCCGCTCATCGCACGCTCGATCAGCTTGCTCTTGTAGGAAAGAAACCGCATCGGCCGGATCGTGGCGTAGGTCTTCGGGTCATCCCTGCCCCGGCCGAGGTTCTCTACGGGAATGGCTCCTGCAAAGCCATAGCCGGGCTGGCCCGTGTCGCCGACCGGATTGCGGCCGCCGGGGCCAAAGAGCGCCTCCCAACTGCCGGCCGAGCCTACCAGGGTCAAGTAGGGTTCCTTGAACACGCTGTGACCGGGCCGCAGCGTCAGGTCGAGTTTCTTTCGGGCTTCGCCCTTGCCCTGGTGGCACTTTCCGCAATAGCGCGTGAGCACGGGCTGCACGAACCGCTCGAAACTGATGCTCTCGTCGCCCCACGGCGGCGGTGTCAAGGTGGTCGGCGGGCGCCGGAAAGCCAGGCCGGACTTTGGCGGCGGCAGCGTGCTGTGCAATTCATGGCAGCCGACACAACCGCGCTCCTCACCCGGCATCACCCCCGAAAAACTACGCATGGTTTGCAGGCCACGGTAGTGTTCATCCAGGAGTTGGAAGTGCAGGGCGCGTCCGGGCGGGACCTCGAAGTGTACCGAACCGTCCGTTTCGACCGGCACCACCGACAGGATACGCTTGACGCCGTCCTCCTGCACCAGCGAGATCGGCGGGCCGCCGGTGCGAAACAGCTTTCGCCAGGTCGAAAACGTCTTGTGATCCTGTTGAAAGACCCGAAGGTACTTGACCGTACCCCGCGGCAAATCGGGCACCCCCTCGTAGACGTCGGCGCTGTAAAGGACTCCAAGCTCAGGCGTTTTGCGGTCCTTGCCCGTGCCGGGCCACGCCACGCAATCCGGCTGTTGGGGTGGAACGGGCCGCGGACGGATCGGGACCGCGTGCCAGATGTTGTGGGCGCCCTCGTAGATCAGCTCGCGGTTGCCGTACACGTCCATCAGGTACAAGCGGAACTTGTTTCCCTTGCCGCGGGCCGAGACGAGGAAATCCCGTTCCGAAATCGGGTACGGCGTCTTGTAGCTCGTGTAGCGGCCCGATGCGTGGTAGTCTGCCGTTTCGCGCGGGTCCACCGGCGGGATGCTGCATTCGGCCCAACGCAAATCCTGCGTGACCTTGGTGAGCCCGTGCGGAAAGTTGAACCCGCGGTCCGGATCGACGATCCCGATCGAGCCGGTGAACCAGTCGTGATGGCCGACACCGCTGAACATCACCCGGCGGCTGCCCGGAATCGGCCGCGGCTCGGCCAGGTGGTCGGGCCAGACGGACTGGTTGCCCCAGAAGACCGCGGTGTTGGTGCCGTCGGGATTGGTGGTCCAGAGGCTCTGGACCCGCAACTGCGACTTGTCGGTGTATTCCCAGCGCGAGTAGATCACCCGGCCGTCGTGCATCAGGGCGGGGGTCCAATCCGGTTCATTGCCGCGGCTGATGATGTAGACGTTGCCGCCGTCGGCGTCACAGCGGGCCAGCAGATACGAATAGATGTACGGGCCGCAACGGACGTAGGTGTTTCCGCGCGTGGTGGTGAACATGATGTGCCCGTCGGGCAGGTAGATCGGGTCGATGTCGTCGTAATCGCCGTCGGTGAGCTGCCGCAGTCCGCTGCCGTCGAGGTTGATTTCGTAGAGGTGGAAGCTCTTTTCGTCCGCCGCCTTGTAGCAGAACAGGACCCGCTTGCCGTCGAATGAGAGATCGGGCCGCCAGAAGCTGCCGGGCTTCGGCGGGAAGAGCCGGCGGACCGCGGCGTCCGGGTGTAGCCCGTCGAGCACCAGTAGCCGCCCGCCAGGGACGGCCCGATGCCCCAAGCGATGAATGGCTTCGTGGCGCCACTCGCGGCCTCCGCCCGGATAAGGTTGGTCGATTAGGAGCAATTGCGTGAAGTCGAGCGCCGGGTTTTTCATCACGATGCGACGTTTCACCCGCCGCACGGCCAGGTACAACTCTCGGGCGGCCTGCCGATCGCCGGCTTTCGCCTTCAGCGCGTTCAGTTGTTTTTCCAGGGCGTCGAGCTCGGCCCATAAAGCCGCGACCGCTGGTCGCGCCAAGCGTTGCCGAAAACCACCGCCATGGGCACCCGGCGCGACCAACGGTCGCGGCTTTATGGCCAATTGCCGGGCCCAGGTGATTTCCTGCAACGCGCGGGCGACCGTCGGTTTGTCGTCCGCCTGAAAGAGCCAATCCGATTCCAGTACGGTCCGTTTCGCATTCTGTCTGGCAATCTCGAGTTGTCGCTTTTCTGCCTTTAGTCTCGTTGCAACGGCCGCAGCCGCCTCGGCCGCCGAACCAAAGACCTGGAGGTTGTCGATTGCCCCGTGGAAATACGTGCCCTTTGAATCGACGGGCGACAGCCGGAACCGGAGATTGCCGGAGCCGTCGCCTTCGTAGGCGAATGTCTGGTGGGAGAAGACTTGTTTGCCGGCCCATGCTCCGGGCGAGACTTTGGATTTCGCAAGCACCGAGTTGTCTGCCCGCAGCAGTTCGACGGAGAGTTGATGACCGGCCTTTGTTGCCTGTTGGCCCCCGGCCCAGACACTGGGACCGGCATCGAACGAAACCACGTACGTCTTGCCCTTGACATTCGCCGCAAATCCGGCGTTCTGCGTGAGCACGTTGTCCCCGCGCTCACTGCCGACTAACTGGAGTGCCCAATTCCCGGCGGTGCGCTGCACCGCGTGAACGGAGTTGCGCCCCGTCTTTGTCCAACCTGGGAGATTGGCCGAGTGCTTGAGCGGAAGACCGGTCTGCCACTGGTTGCCGCCGCCACCGCCCCTGATCCCGTCGAAATCTTCGTTGAAGAGGGCCGCACGTCGCGCATGCGTGTTTGAAGTTGATTCAGAGCGACGGTGTCCTTGCGTCTTGATCTTCTCCAACGATTGCTTCAACCGCTGAACGATTTCCGGATGCTGCGCGTAAAGGTTGGTGGTCTCCCCGAGATCCTTCTCCAAGTCGTACAGTTGCGCCGGGGGGTCTCCCGGTTTGGGTTTCGGCCTTCGATGATGTCCATACCCGCAAGCGCCTTGTCCGTCGATGAGCTTCCATTTTCCTTCGCGGATCGCGAGCGCCCCCATCCCGCCGCTGAGCATCACCATGGGGCGTTTGGGATCCGGCACCTTCTGCCCAAGCAACGCAGGCAGCACGTTGTAGCTGTCCGGCCCGGCTCCCGGTGGCAGACTCTTTCCTGTCAACGCCGCGAAGGTCGCCAGCATGTCGGTCAGAGAGATCATCTCCGCCGAGCGCGTGCCCGGCTTGATCCTGCCCGGCCATCGTGCGATGAAGGGAACCCGGTGGCCGCCCTCCAGGATGTCCCCCTTGCCGCCGCGCATGATCCGGCCAACCGGCCAGTGACCGCCGCGCGGCCTTCCGCCACCAGCAGGGCCGTTATCACTTGAGAAGATCACCAACGTGTTTTCGCTCAGCCCCAGGCGATCCAGGGTCTTGAGCACTTCGCCCACCGACCAGTCCAATTCCTGAACAACGTCGCCGTACGCTTCGAATTGGCTCGTTCCTTTGAAACGTGCATTCGGTCGGTGAGGCTTGTGCGGCTGATGCGGCGCGTAGTAGAGGAAGAACGGCTTCTCTTTTTTCGCAAAGCCCTCCAATTGCGAAATCACCTTGCCGGTCAGCTTGTCGACGAGTTCTTCGTCTTTCCAGCGGGCCCCCTCGCCGCCTTCCATCAGCCCACCGTTCTTCGACACCAATCTCCCGATCGGGCTGTCCTTCCGCAGCCCTTCCACATGGTGATTCTCCACGATCACATACGGCGGGAAGCTGTTGGCCACGGGAATGACATAGGAGGTATCGAAGCCGACCTCCAACGGCCCCGGCTTCAGTTCGCCGTTCCAGTTGGGGCCGCTCTTGCGGGTTTCCCAGTGGTTCGGAGGCCCCGTTCGGCCGTCGGCAAAGCCCTCTTCACGACCGAAGCCGAGGTGCCACTTGCCGACGATCGAGGTCGAGTAGCCGGCCGACTTCAGCAGAGAAGCCACGGTTACCCGGTCCTCTTCGATCAGCAGCGGCGCGCTGGTGCTCAGCGCACTGTACTTCAACCACGTCCGGAAGCAGTAGCGGCCGGTCAGCAGTCCGTATCGTGTCGGACTGCACGTCGAGCATTCCGTGTGCGCATCGGTAAAGAGCACACCCTCTTTCGCCAGTCGATCGATGTTCGGAGTCTGGATCTTCTCCGCTCCGTAACAGCCCACGTCCCCGTAGCCGAGGTCGTCCGCCAGGATGAACACGATATTGGGTTTTGAGGACGGATTTGCTTGCTGGCCATGCGGTTTGCCCTGAGTGACAAATCGCGGGTCGCGGCGCGGTATCTTCGCACCGTGTTCTTTCAGCATCGCATCCAATCTGGTCTTCAACTCGACCGCCTTTTCAGGCATACGCTTGACGAGGTTTTGGGATTCTCCGATGTCACGTTTCAGGTTGTAGAGTTCCTGGCGTCCGTCTTCGTAGTACTTGATGAATTTCCAGTCCCCGACTCGAATAGCGCTGGCCGGCTTGGAGATCCTGTCGTGCGGGTAGTGCCAGACCATGGGCCCCCGGTCCAAATCCGAATCACCTTTCAGCATGGGCACGAGGCTCACACCGTCAACGTGTTGTTCGGGGCGCGGGGGCTGTCCGCTCATCTCAAGGATGGTCGGGTAGAAGTCGGTGCTGATGACCGGTTGGCTACAAACGGAGCCGGGTTTTGTGACTCCCGGCCACTGGACGATCCAAGGCACGCGGATGCCGCCCTCATAGAGATCCCCCTTGTAGCCACGCAGCGGACGGTTATGTGTCGCCCCCCGATGACCGCCGTTGTCCGAGGTAAAGACGATGATCGTATTCTCCCGGAGCTTCCGGTCGTCAAGCCATTGGATTAGGCGGCCCACATTCTCATCCAGCGATTCCACCATCCCGGCGTACGTGGCACTGTGGAGCCTTCTTCCCTTCGCCTGACGCACTTTCGCGGCGTACTTCTTCACTTTTTCCGCTTTGGCCTGGATAGGTGCGTGCACGGTGTAGTAGCTCATATACATCAACCAGGGCTTCTCCTTCTTGGAGAACTTGTCCATGATCCGAATGGCTTCTGCGGTCACTCGGTCGGTCAGATACTCGCCTTTAGGTCCGCTCTTAAACGCCGGCAACACTTCCGATATGTTGTACGGACTGAAATACCCACCCGGTCCCGGCGCCCCCATGGAGCACCCCGCCACATTGATGTCGAAGCCCTGATGCCGCGGGTAGTACGGTTCTTCTCCCAGATGCCACTTGCCGACAAAACCCGTCTGGTAGCCGCCGGCATTCAGTGCTTCGGCGAGCGTAAATTCCTCAAGCTTCATGAACGCGTGTCGGTCTCTGGGCATTCCCTCGCCCCAGAACTCTTCATTGTCAGGAGGTAACCAGTTGTGGGTGTAGCCTGAACGCGATGGGAATTTCCCGCTCATGATGCTCGCACGAGTCGGACCACATACCGGACACGCGGCGTATGCATCGGTGAATCGCATGCCATCGCCTGCGAGCTTATCGATGTGAGGGGTTTCGTGAATCCCGTGTCCGTAACAACCCAGATCCCGCCAGCCCAGGTCATCCGCCAGGATGAAAAGGATATTGGGTTTTGAGGATGCACTTGCCTGTTGGTCATGCGGTTGCCCCTGATCTTTCCGGCCCCCGATCCGGATCGCACTGCCCGGCTGGGCATCGCGACCCTCGTCCGCAAGTACGGCCGAAGTGGCAAGGAGAATCGCAATGCAGCAAACGCCTGCAAACGATGCAGTCTTCATAAGGTTGCCCTTTGTGACTCGCCGAAAAACAAAACAGCCGTGTTCGACTTCGCAATCAAACAGCCCCATGATACCACAAATCCGGCATTTCGCAAGCAAGCACCCGCGTCGGGCGGCGGCGGTGGTATTGACCGTTTATTCCGTTACCCTCTGTAGCCCGTGTCATTTCCGCAAGGGTTGGCGCAGTGCTTGCGGTTCGGGATGTCAAGCGTTGTATTCGCTTTTGCCGGGTGAGATTTCGTTGTGTTGAGATGAATTAGGATTAGGGCTCAAGAGGTGATCAAAACCACCAAGACGGCCAAGAAACCGACATGAAAGACCCCAGGCAGAGTGCGATCAGCGTCGTGAGAACAAATATGCCACGGAGTGTAATCTGGGCTTTTACAAGCGAACGCCGGTACACGAAAATCCAGAGGGCAAATATACAAACCCAGCAGTAAACCATCAGCCAGAAAGGCCCCACAAAAAGTTTGGATATCTCCTGTTCACTGAGGGGTGATATTTTCGGCGTCAATATGACTAAGAACCACATTTCTTCGCATCGAGAAGTTGTGAGAAGGGTGCCCAACTACCCATAAGTTTACCAGAGGTGGCGGCTGGTTGTCAAGGTATTGGTAACCTCATTCCGGCAACTCACCCCGACACTCAAGATACTGTGCATAGCCCGTTGTCTTCTTCCAATCGGTAATGCGTTTCTTCGCCCCTTGCTTTTGTGAGTTCACAAAGATCGTGGTGAAGTAAGACATCGGGTTCTTCTTGCGCCCAATCACCACCCGCTACGGGCGGGTGGCTTCAGACGCAGCAGGGTTGATCTTCCGTTCATGTAACACTTCAGCCGAATGGCAAAACACTTTGTACGATGGCCTTCCAAGGCCGTCGAGGGCTTGCGATGTCACAGCGACGGCCTTGGAAGGCCATCGTACTGCAGACGGCTGAAGTATTACCCGTTCACTTATCTCAACTGCTTGCGGACAGAGTCGGGAACGCGCTGGTTGATGTTGATATTTTTGCGGCCGTTCTCCAATTTGGGACCGGGGGTGCTGCGGCCGTCTTGAATTTGCCGGCGAAGCAATTCGACCATCTTGGCCACTCGTTCCGGGTGCTTCGCGGCAAGGTTATGGTCTTCGTGCGGATCATCGGCCACGTTGAAGAGCTGCACGAAGGGGGCCCGGCTGAGGTCCGGCCACCTCGGCTTCTTGCCGAATTGTTCCAGCGCGCCGCGCCAGGCATCTTCCGGCTTGGGCTCACAACCGAACCGGCCGAGCGCGCCGCTGCCGGGGCAGAGGCAAAGCTTCCAATCGCCATCTCGCACGACGAAGGGACCGACCGATTGCATGACGAGATCCTGGCGCGTGCCTTCGGCCTTGGGGTCTCGCAGGAGCTTGGCAAAGCTGATGGAATCGGGCGCATCTTGCGGATCGATCTTGCCGCCGGCGAGTTCGGCAAAGGTGGCCATGAGGTCGTTCAGCCCCACCAGCGCGCCGCACTCGCTGCCCGGCGTGATAACGTCCGGCCATTGGGCGATCAACGGCACGCGCAAGCCGCCCTCGTACACCGAAAACTTGTAGCCTCGGTGCGGGCCGCTCGAGTAGTGGCCCTTTTTCTCCAGCAAACGAATCTGGCCGGGCGTGGCCTTGAGGATATTGCCGGCGTAAGAGGCGGCGCCGTGGTCGGACGAAAAGAGCACAAGTGTGTTTTCGTGGAGGCCCTTTTTCTTCAAGGTATTGATCACGCGTTCGACGGCGTGATCGACCTCCATCACAAAGTCGCCGTACACGCCCAGGCGGCTTTTGCCCTGGAACTTTTTGCCGGGACTGATGGGGGTGTGCGGTCCGGTGAGCGCAAGATAAAGGAAGAACAGCCGGCCCGCTTTCTGCTCGCCGATGAAGGACTCGGCTTCGCGATAGAAGGTCTCCAGCACTTTGTGATCCTCGAAATCCTTTTCGGCGGGGCCTACGCGGTTGAACGCGCTCCAGCCTTTCTGCGCGGTCACTTCGCCCTGCCAGACGTTGTTGCGGGCAAAGGCATAAGGGTACATGTCGAGCGAGCCGGGCAGAATAAAGCTGTGGTCAAAGCCGTGTTGCGGCGGGCCGACCGCAAGCGGCTTCGTGTAGTCGACGTTCCGCTCGTTCTGCACCTTGCCGTCCTTGGTGGTCATCACCGTGCCGAGGTGCCATTTGCCGATGTAGCCGGTGCGGTAGCCGGTGCCTTGGAACATTTTTCCCAGGGTAAAGGTATTCGTATCAAAACGAGGGCCGAGGAACCCCCATGCGCCGCCCGGCTGCGGCTTGCCAAACCGCCACGGATAACGGCCGGTCATGATCGCCACGCGCGTGGGCACGCAGACCGAGGCGTTCACATGGGCGTCCGTAAACCGCAAACCGCCCCGGGCCAGCGCGTCGATATTCGGCGTGTCGATCCGGCAGCGCTCGCCGCCATAGCATTTTACGTCCCCAATGCCGAGGTCATCGGCCAGAATGAAGACGATGTTGGGCTTGCGGTCCGGCTGCTCCGCGGCGCAAAAACCGTGGAGCCCCAAGAGCGCCGGCGCGATTCCAAGCAGGCCGAGCGGTTTGAGTAAACGGTTGCTTATCATTGGTATCATTTATGTCTTGCTGCTTCATTTCCGACTTAGGGTTTTACGTCGTAACTTCTGTGCGCCGTGCGCGCATGTTTTCTCACGGGGATATTGCAAATTGCAAACTGTAAATTGTAAATTGCAAATTGAAGATCGGCGAAATCCTGGCTGGAAATCGGCTTCCAGTGGGATCGATCCGCAGCCAAATGCGGCAAAGCCACCGACCAGATGCAAGCTCGAACCAATTTACAGTTTGCAATTTTCAATTTTCAATTTGCAATCTCTTTGGTTGCGGCCTCAGGCCGCCTTAGGATCGGTCGAGAAACAACTGTCGTAGGACGGGTCTCCTGACCCGTTTCCTTCCTTGACGGGTCGGGAGACCCGTCCTACAAGTGCGACAGTTATTTCTCGAACGACACTCAGTCTTTCAAAGGAGTCACCACGTACTCCTCTCCGGTCTTTGTCGGAAAGACGATGACCTGTTTCCCTTCCCCGGTTGCAGCGACCGGCTTCCCGCCGGACGTGATCTTCAGCGGAACGGCCGAGCGTATCTTGCAGGCACTGCCTTTCTCCGAGCGAATGGAGGCCTTGGTCAGTTTCCCGCCATCCCACTGAATATCGAGTTCGAATCCGCCCCGTGCCCGTATTCCGTTGACGTGCCCCTGCGGCCAGGCGTCGGGCAAGGCGGGGAGCAACTGGATCCGGCCCATGTGCGACTGGACGAGCATTTCGCACACGCCGGCCGCGTAACCGAAGTTGCCGTCGATCTGGAACGGCGCATGGAAGTCGTACAGGTTGGGATAGAAATTCCCGCGTATCATTTCCGAGAGCATTTTGTAGGCATGATTGCCGTCGTGCAGTCGGGCCCAAATGCTGATCTTCCAGGCCTTGCTCCAACCGGTCCCGCCGTCGCCGCGGCCGTTCATCGAGACCTTGGCGGCCTCTGCAAGCTTCGGCGTTGTCACGGGGGAAATCTGCCGCCCGGGATGCACGGCGATCAGATGAGACAAATGCCGATGATGATCGTTGGGGTCGTCCCGGTCGACCATCCATTCCTGCAATTGCCCCCACTTGCCGATCTTCGGTCCCAGCAGACGCGCTTTCATGGAGGCGACTTTCTTTCGAAATTCTTCGTCCGTGCCGAGAATTTCCGACGCTTCGATGAAGTTGGTGAAAAGGTCCCATACCAACTGCTGGTCGAACGAGACCCCGTCTTCGTGCGGTCCGTGCTCGGGCGAAAAGCCGTTGGGAGAGACGAGGGTCCCGTCCGGGAGTTCCTTGAGATGATCTTCCCAGAACTCGCACAGCTCTTTCATGACCGGGTATGCGCGGGTCCGGAGATACTGCTTATCGAGCGTGAACGCATAATGGTCCCACAGATTCTGGGCAACCCATGCCGCGTCGCCTTTCGACCATTTCCAGGTAGAGCCGCCGAAGATCCCGTTTTCGGCATGGGTGAGCCAGCCCCTTGTGCCGAAGGCTTTCTTGGTTTCGTCCTTTCTTACCCCGCGTATCGAATTGACCCATTCGGCCAGCGGCGGGAAACACTCCGAGAGGTTGGCCTGGTCGACAAACCAGTAGTTCATCTGGATGTTGACGTCCGTATGATAGTCGCTCCGCCACGGTGGATTGTTGCTCCTGTTCCAGAGCCCCTGAAGGTTGGCCGGCATCGTGCCCGGACGGGAACAACTGATCATGAGATAACGCGCGTATTGAAAGATCATCTCTTCGAGACCGGGATCCGGATTCTTCTGCTTGTAGGCGGCGAGGCGTTTGTCCGCCGGCAACTGCAACGTCGCTTCCGGCGTCTTGCCGACGTCCAGGGAAAGGCGATTGAACAGGTTTTGATAATCGCGAACGTGCTCTTTGTACAACTCGCCGTAAGGCTTCTTGGAAGCGGCGGCCAATTGAGACGAAATACGCTTGTGAGGATGCTCTCCCTTCCAGCCCTTGTCCCGCTGGTTCAGGTAGTTGGTTCCCGCGGCGAGCATAACGATCAGCCCGTGGCAATTCTTGAACGATATTCCGTCCTTGTCGGCTTTCAGGGTGCCGCCGTCGCCCTGCACCAGCACTTGGGCCTCGTAATCCAACGCGATGTTGTACTTTCTCCTGCCCTTGTAGCTGTATCCTGCCAGCGAACCGGCCGACGTGATCTTGTTTCCTTCGGCCGCGACGGTTCCCTTATGCATGTCGGTCAGAGAGACCTTGCCGGTGTAGGCCGCTGGCTTGTCCGCCGTGAATCGCAATACGATGACACCGGCCGGATTGCTGGCGAAGTATTCCCGCCGGTAATCGACGCCGTCCAGCTTGTAGCGAATCGTGTGGACCGCGCTCTTGATATTCAGCTCGCGCCTATATTCGGAAGACGCTGCGGGAGGAGCTTGCCCGAATTCGATATACAGATCGCCGAATGCCTGATAGGCGCCGGTGTCCTTCTCATCACCGACCCACAGCGTGTCTTCATTGAACTGTAGATGCTCCTTCCCGATTCCGCCGAACACCATGGCGCCGAGTCGGCCGTTGCCGATCGGCAGTGCCTCGGTTTCCCAGTTTTGGGCAGGCGCTGCATACCACAGCTTGAGGCCGTCCGGGACCTCGGCCGCATGCGCCTTGGGCAGGAACAAGGCCGGCAACATAATCGCCAGCGTGACAATCGTGCAGTAGCTCAGATAGCGTGATCGCGTGTGAATCATTTCCGTGCTCCTTCGTCGTTGTTGAAGCCGAGGGGATGCCGTCCGCTGGTTATTATCGCGAGGACAGCCCGATTTTCCTGTAATTTTCCCATGTTTCCAGCGATAGTCAAGTCCCGAGCCGCGCCGGGAATCGCCGATTCCCGCCCTCCTATGATCTCGGCCGCCCGCGTTCTCTTCGCCCCGTTCTTGACAAACAATACGCGGAGCGTACCATACGGCATTATGGGGCGCAACAGTCTGAGAAACACAAGGGACCCCGCGGATGCAAGAAGTCAAGAAACTCCCCGCCCGGAGCGAAGTTGCCCCGGACGATACCTGGGACCTATCGAGCCTGTTTCCCAATGACGGCAGTTGGGAAGAAGCGTTTACGAAGTGGGAAAACGAAATCGACGGGTACGCCGAATTCCAGGGGAAACTCGCCGAGTGTCCGGAGACCCTGGCCGCGTGTTTGGAGTTCGATCTCGATTTCAGCCGCTCGGGTGAGCGGCTCGGAAATTACGCCTTCTTGAGGACCACCGAAGATACCGCCGAGAGCGCCTACCAGCGGATGTACGGCCGGTACATGAACGTCGCCAGCCGGGCGGAACAGGCTGCCAGCTACATCAGGCCGGAAATCCTGGCCATGCCCGCCGAGCAGCTTCAAAAACTCCTCGATGAAGAGGCTCTCGCTCCGTACCGCCTGATCCTCGAGCGCCTGATCCGCTACAAGCCACACACGCTCGGCGAAAAGGAGGAAAAGCTGCTGGCGATGCAGACCGAAATGGCCCAGGCAGCCAGCCAGATCTTCCGGCAACTCAACGACGCCGACATGAAGTTCGGAACCATCAAGAACGACAAGGGTGAGTTGGTCGAGCTGAGCCACGCGTCCTTCGGCACGATGCTCCACTCGCCCGACCGCCAGGTCCGCCGCACGGCGTTTCATCAATATTACGAGCAATACACGGCCCATCAGCACGCCCTAGCTGCGTCGCTGAACGGCTCGGTCCAACGCGACATCTACTACGCCAGGGCACGCAATCATCCCAGCTCGCTCGAAGCGGCCCTCTTCCCCGACCGGGTGCCCGTGTCGGTCTACGATAATTTGATCGACTCGGTCCATCGCCACCTCCCGGCGCTACACCGCTATTACGACGTGCGCAAGCGGAAGATGGAACTCGACGAGATCCATCAATACGACACCTACGTGCCGATCCTGGCCGAATTGCAGACACGACAGGCTTGGGACGAGGCGGTCGAAATGGTCATCACGGCACTCCGGCCGCTCGGCGACGAGTACGGCGACACGCTGGCCCGCGGGCTCCGCGGCCGGTGGTGCGACCGGTACGAAAACCGCGGCAAGCAGAGCGGCGCCTTCAGTTGCGGCTCCTTCGACGGTAATCCGTACATCTTGATGAACTACCAGCCCGAGGTCCTCGATCACGTCTTCACGCTCGCCCACGAAGCCGGACACTCGATGCACAGCTTCTACTCGGCCAACAACCAGCCCTATGCCTACTACGACTACGTGATCTTCGTGGCCGAAGTCGCCAGCACGTTCAACGAGCAACTGCTGGCCAGGCACCTGATGGCCGAGGCCGAAAACGACCAGTACCGGGCATTTCTGATCAACCGCCAGCTCGACGCGATGCGGGGAACGATCCTGCGGCAGACCATGTTCGCCGAGTTCGAGAAAATCACCCACGAAACGGCCGAGTCGGGCGAGCCGCTCACGATCGACCGATTCAAGGAACTCTACCACGGGCTTCTGGAACAATACTTCGGTCCCGATTTCGTGCTCGACGAAGAAGTCGATCTCGAATGTCTGCGGATTCCGCACTTCTATCGGGCGTTCTACGTCTACAAGTACGCCACCGGCATGTCGGCCGCCATCGCCTTGGCCGAACGCGTCACCTCCGGCGGCCGGCAAGAGCTTCAAGACTACCTCCGTTTCCTCGGCGGCGGATGCTCGAAAGACCCGCTCGACCTGCTCCGCGACGCCGGCGTCGACATGGAGCAACCCGCTGCCGTCGATACCGCGCTCGATCAGTTCGTGGAGTTGGTCGAGGAGTTGGATCGGCTGATATAGCGGTTACGAGAAAGGCCGATGTGGTGAGTGGGGCCAAAGCCCCGGCACTGCGCACCAGGGTTCTGCGGTGACCGGCGCTTCCGGTTCCTGGGCCCCGAACCCTGATGCAAGAGATTTACGCTCGCATGTTTTCTCGGGGGGGATATTGCAATCTCTTTGCTTGCTGCCGCAGGCCTCCTTAGGAGAAGAACCCCTTCACCCCTACCGGCTCGAAGGCGTTTTTGAAGTGCTCGATTTTTGGAAACCACTTGCCCTTCGGCCAGGTGACGGCGACCACGTCGAACCGGGCCGCGTATTCGAGTAGCCGGTGGCGTTTGAGGTAATTGACCGCAAGACGGCTCAGCCGGCGCTGCTTGGCGAGATCGACCGCTTCGGCGGGGTGACCTTGCTCGTCGGTCTCCCGGGTCTTAACCTCGACAAAGACGATCGTGCGGCCATCAACCGCGATGACGTCCAGTTCCCCCCACTTGGACCGGTCGCCCCGCGTGATAATCTTGTGGCCGCGCCACCGGAGATATCGAACCGCTGCCCGTTCACCCCGCTCGCCCAGCGAACGCTCGGGGAAGATGCGTCGCAGACAGTGCGAGAAGACGCGAGGCAACGACATGGCCTATTACTTTTTGTTCAACTTCGCGGCCAGATCCTTGCGTTTCTTGGGATCGACGCGGCGTTCCTTCAGCCGCGTGGCCTTGCCGACGCGATCGCGAAGGAAATAAAGCTTCGCGCGGCGGACCACGCCGGAACGTTCCACCTTGATCTTGGCGATCCGCGGCGAGTGCAGCGGGAATTTCCGCTCGACGCCCTCACCCTGGACAATCCGCCGGACGGTGAACATCTCGCGCGTGCCGCTGCCGCTGCGGGCAATGACAATGCCGGAGAATATCTGAATCCGCTCTTTCTCTCCCTCGAGAATCCGGCAGTGTACTTCGACCGTGTCGCCGATCTCGAAGAACGGGACCTTTTCTTTCATGCTGGTCTTCTCAACCAGACCCATCAACTGCTCGCTCATCGTTATTCCTTTCATCAGAACCGAGCAAATCCACGCGCCGTGCCCGGGTCCGCTCTTTGCTGTTGAGTTCCCGCCATCGGGCAATCGCTTCGTGGTTTCCGCTCAGCAGGATTTCCGGCACTTCCAGGCCGCGATATTCGCGGGGGCGGGTGTACTGGGCAAATTCCAAACGCCGGCCGGTTCCGGAAAAGGAATCGTCGGCAATGCTGTCTTCGTCACCCAATACCCCGGGAATCAACCGGATCACCGAGTCAATAATCACCATCGCGGCGACCTCGCCGCCGTTTACAATGAAATCGCCGACTGAAATCTCCTCCGGGGTGAGTATCTCCCGGATGCGCTCGTCCAAACCTTCGTACCGGCCGCACAAGAGCACGACCCGTTCCTTGGCGGCCAGTTGTTCCACATGCGGCTGATCGAGTCGTCGCCCTTGCGGGGTGAGCATAACCAGGTGGCCCGGGTCCTCGCCGCACCCCCGCACGTCCTCCACGCACTCGACGACCGGTTCGACCCTCATGACCATGCCGGGGCCGCCCCCGAAGGGGCGATCGTCGACCGTATTGTGTCTATCGAGGCTCCAGTCACGAATGTTGTGCAGGCGGACCTCGACCAGACCGGCGTCGATCGCTCGCTTCAACAAGCTTTGGCCCAGGTATCCCTGGAATATCTCGGGAAACAGGGTCAGGACGTCAAAGCGCATGGCCGGTCATTCGTTTTTTTCTTCGTCGGGCGTTTCCTCCGCCGCCGGCGTGCCTGCTTCTTCCCCGGATTCCTCCGGGGCCTCGGCCTCGGCTGCAACGGGGATCGGCTCGGGGCGACGCCGCATCTCCGCCAACCGGTCCAACGCCGCCTTGTGTTGCTCGATATGCGTCCCTCCGGCCCCGTACTTCTTGATCAACACCTTGACCTTCTCCGACGGTCGGGCGCCTACGCTCAACCAGTACTGGACCCTTTCTCCGTCGAGGACGGCTCGGGCATCCGTATCGGCAATCATAGGGTCGTAGGTGCCGAGTTCTTCCAGCACGCGGCCGTTCCGCGGCGCGCGGCCGTCCATCGCGCAAATGCGATAAAAGGGTCGGTGCCGCCGGCCCATCTTCTTCATCCTAATACGTACTGACACGCTGCTCTCCTTATGGAATCCTGGGGAAGTTACTTTCCCCTCTTGCTGTTTCTCAGTTCGCGTTTCTTTCGCCGGAGTTCCTTTTCTCGGAGCTTCTTCTGTTTCTTGCGTTCTTGCGGGGTGAGGCGTTTACCCGTCCCCTTTTTTTGTTTCGCGAGTTGGCCGCGGGGATCGAGCATGCCGCCCTCGGCGACCTCCCGCATGGTTTTCATCCGTTCGCGGATACCCATGCCCGACATCCTTTGCATGATATCGCGTATCGGCTCGAACTGCTTGACCAACTCGTTGACTTCGTGGGGTTGCACGCCGGCGCCCTCCGCGATCCGGCGGCGGCGGCTCTGATCGATCACCCCCTTGGGATTGCGGCGTTCCTCAGCGGTCATCGAGTCAATCATACCGGCCAGGCGTTTTATGTCCTGCTCGGCGTCCATTTCTCCCATCATCTCGGCCATGTTGCCCATGCCGGGGATCATGCCCATGATCTTGTTCCACGATCCGAGTTTCTTCGCCTGGCCGAACATCTTCTTGAAGTCGTCGAGCGTGAATTCACCCTTCTCGAGCCGCTTCTGCTGCTTCTCCATCTCCTCCCGGTCGAACTCGCGCTGCGCCTTTTCGACCAGCGTCAGCACGTCGCCCATGCCGAGGATTCGGCCGGCCATCCGGTCGGGATGGAATTCCTCGAGCGCATCGAGATGCTCGCCTGTCCCAACGAACTTGATCGGGACGCCGGTAACCTGTTTGACCGAGATCGCGGCCCCGCCCCGGGCATCGCCGTCGAGTTTCGTCAGGATCACGCCGTCGAGCTCCAGCGCGTCGTTGAATGCCTTCGCGCTGTTGACGGCGTCCTGACCGGTCATGGCGTCAACGACAAGATACACCTGGTCTGGTTGCACTCGGCGGTCGATCTTCGAGAGCTGGGCCATCAACTCTTCGTCAACGTGCAACCGGCCGGCTGTGTCGAGAATCAGAATATCCGCGTCCGATGTCTTGGCCTTCTTCACCGCTTCGTGACACAACGCCACCGGATCTTTCGCCTCGGTATCCGCAAACACGGGCAGCCCGAGTTGCCCGCCGAGCACTTCCAACTGGTGGATCGCCGCAGGTCGCTGCAAGTCGGCGGCAACCAGCATCGGCTTGCGGCCGCCCTGCTGGATCATCCGGCCCAGCTTGCCGCACGTGGTCGTCTTGCCCGACCCTTGCAACCCGCACAGCATCAACACGGTCAGATCGCCCTTCAGGTGGAGCGAGTGGTCAACGGGTCCCATCAGGCGTATCAATTCCTGATGGACGATCCCGGCGAGTTGCTGCGAGGGGTCGAGCGACTTGAGCACGCGGTCGCCAACTGCCTGTTCGGCCACCTGGGCCATGAACTCCTTCGCAACCGCCAGGCTCACGTCGGCTTCGAGCAGCGCCCGCTGGATCTGGTCGAGCCCTTCGCGCATGTTCGATTCGGTCAGCTTGCCGCGCCCCCGCAGCGACCTGAGCGCGGAATCCAGGTTCTTGTGCAGCGATTCAAACATGGTTTGGGTTCAAGAAGATTCTCGGGAGAGAACACGTTGCACTGGCATCGGCTGAGGACGTGGACGCAAATGCCGTCTACCTGCCTTGCCGCGCGTAGCCCCTAATTTTAGCGAAAACGAAGCCGATTTGGCAATACTCTCTGGGGGGAATGGTTGTCCCCATTACCTTGGTCTACCCGGGCAATCCGCCGGAATGCCTTAACCCGTTCTAGTGAAACGACTTAACGCTGTCTCCCCAGACAATTTCGTTCATGATGCCACCAAACGTCCAACACAAAGGTGGTCGAGATTGATTACGTAAACTTGCCACAATTCCCACAAGTTGCACATCTCGCATATTTTTCATATTGCCCAATTTGACGCAACTCCTATCGGGACGTACACTTTTGTGAGCGTTTTGCCTGCTATCCGGTCCCATCTTTCTGATAGGAGGGACCAAGAGAGGCCGGACGCCTTGTCATACCTCACTCGAGCACCTTGATGGGAGCGCTGATGATGCGCAAGATTTGTCTTGTCCTTTGGCTAAGTGTATTGGCGGGGTCGCCTCTGTTTGCACAGGAGTGGGCACGCAAGACTTTCAACAAAACCAGCCACGACTTCGGCACGATTGCCCGGGGCGCCAAGGCTGAGTACGCTTTTGTCTTGAAGAACCGCTACCTGGAAGACATGCACATAGCGAGCGTGCGGTCGAGTTGTAGTTGCGCGAAGCCGCGAATCGAGAAACCGTGGCTGAAGACCTACGAGCAGGGCGCGATTATCGCAGCAATCAATTCCGGGGCTTTCGCCGGGCGCAAGTCGGCAACCTTGACGGTTACCATCGACAAGCCCTATTACGCACAGGTGCAACTGAATGTCCGCGTCCACATTCGCAACGACATTGTACTCGAACCGGGCAGCGTCCAATTGGGATCGGTCGAACAAGGAAAGGCCGCCGATCAGCAAATCACGGTGAGTTGTGCCCGTCGGAAAACCTGGAAAATTGTGGATGTGAAGAGTGCGAATCCGCATATTGCCGGCCATGCCGTTCGGTGCAATCAGGATGGCGCGAGAGTCGTTTACGATCTGAGGGTCCGGCTCGACGAGGATGCGCCGGTCGGCTATATCAAGGACCACCTGATGTTGATCACAAACGACCGCAGCCGTTCCCAGTTTCCCGTGCTGGTTGAAGGGCGGGTTTGTGCTGGACTCACGGTGAGCCCTGCTTCATTGTTCATGGGTGTGGTGCCATCGGGCGACAAGGTGACCAAGCGGCTGGTCGTGCGGGGAGAGAAACCGTTTCGAATCGTTTCGATCGGTTGCGACGACGGATCGTTCAAGTTCGATATGCCAAACGACCGCGAACCGAAGCTGGTTCACTTGATCCCGGTAACGTTTGTGGCGGGGCCGAACAGCGGTAAGGTCGCCCGGACTATCCGGATCAAGACCGACCTGGGGAAAACGGTCCCCGAACTGGCCGCCTATGCAGTGGTGTCAACGCCGTAGTCACTCCCTCGTCCGTCGGTCCCTGCCCGATGTTCATCTTCAGTTCCCGGATTTCACGATCGCGGGGGATCGACGCCCGTTCGTTCGAACCGGGTCTCACGAAGGCGGCAGTTCCACGATCTCGAACCAGTACTTCCTCAGCGCGCTCATGACATCGACCAACCCGCGAAACGTGGCGGGCTTGGTCACGTAGGAATTCACTCCCATCTTGTAGGAGAAGGTTACGTCGTCGACGGCCGTCGATGTGGTCAAGGCTACAATGGGGATATTTTTCAGGTCGGGATCGGCCTTGATCTGACGAAGCACCTCGCGCCCGTCCTTCTTCGGCATCTTCAAATCGAGGAGGATCAGGTCGGGACGGGGCGGCTTGGAATCCTCGGCGTACCGGCCCCGGCCATGCAGATAATCGAACAGCTCCTCGCCATCGTGGACGAAGCGGAGATCGTGTCCCGGTGATACTTCGTCCAGCGCATCCCGCACCAGCAGACAGTCGTCCGCATCGTCGTCAGCCATCAATATTGTAAAGGGTTTGTCGGAGTCGGCCAAACCGCTTGTCATGGGTTACCCTCCTTCTTTGCCTGGATGAAAGACGGGGAGCAGGACCTCGAATGCGGCTCCCCGGCCCGGCTTGCTTTCCGCTGAGATGCTTCCCCCGTGGGCTTCGGCAATCTTCCGGCAGATTGCCAAACCGATTCCCGTCCCCTCGTAAGCGTCGCGCGTGTGCAACCGCTGAAAGACATCGAAGATCCGGTGCGCGTACTTCTCGTCGAAGCCGATGCCGTTGTCCTTGACTGTGATGCGGCACTGCTCGTCGGGATGACGGGTGCCGGCCTCGCGGCCCGTTCGACCCCGGACAAAGCGTGCCTCGACCTTGACCAGCGGCGGTTCCTCCTCGCAACGGAACTTCAAGGCATTGCCGATCAAGTTCTGGAAAAGTTGTTGCATTTGCAGCCGGTCGGCTTCAATGGTCGGCAGTTTTCCGATTTCGACACGACCTTCCGCCTGTTCGATTTGCACTTCCAGATCGGAGACGACGTCCTCCACGATCCCGGTCAAATCGATCCGTTCGAAGTGCTGCCCGCGCGTGGTCACGCGGGATAGCTGGAGCAACCCCTCGATGAGCAACTGCATTCGCCCGGCCGCGCTCTGCATACGTTCAACGCAGTCGCGGCCGGTTTCGTCGAGCAACTGGCCACATCGCATTTCCAGCCGGTCGCTGAAGGCGCGGATCTTCCGCAGCGGCTCCTGCAAGTCGTGCGAGGCGACGTAGGCGAACTCCTCCAGGTCGCGGTTCGAGCGTTTCAGATCGGCGGCGTAACGCGCCTGTTCTTGCTCCGCCTTCTTGCGGGCGCTGATGTCGCGGACGAAAAACGTCATGACGGGTGCCCCCTGCTCCTGGCTTATCGTCATGGCCAGTTCGGCGGGAAAAGTCTCGCCGTTTGCCCGAACTGCAATCACTTCGGTCCGCCGGCCCAACAACGATCCTTCGCCCGCCTCCAGGTAACGGTCGATGCGGTTTTGCTGTCCGGCGCTCTTGCCGGGCGGAAAGAGGACATCCGAGGGTTTGGTCCCCAACACCTCATTGCGGGGATAGCCGAAAGCCTGTTCCGCCGCCCGGTTGAACTCGGTGATCACCCCTTCATCGTCGATGGTGATAATCGGGTCGAGGGAGGATTCGAGGATCGCGTGTTTTCTTGCCTGCGATTCGGCCAGGGCCGCTTCCGCCTGGTCGGAATCACCCAATTCGCGATGGATGATCGCCAGGCACGACCGGTCATCGTCTCTCGGCGACGTGATGCGGAAGACGGTCGTCTGCACGTCGATCCCCCTGCCGGTCCGCACGTTACGAAGCCGCATGAGTCCCTCCCAATGCCCATTTCTGCCGACGGCGGGAACAACAATCTCACGTAGTTGCCGCCACGAGTGTCTCGAGTAGCACCTGTGCAGGCTCTTCGGCGGGAGCGGGGCATCCTGCGGCAGTCCGACCGCACGGCGAGCGGCGACATTCAAGTACAGCGGTTCTCCCCGCGGAGTTGCCAGACAGATGTAATCGTTGCTCCCGTCCGCCAACCCCACGAATCTGTACAAATCGTTGCTCTCTTCCGGCGATTTGAACGACGTGTTTTCAAGGCAACAAAGCCGCAACGTGTCGATCATGTCGCTCAGCTCGGCCAGGGTGGGAATCAATGCCTTCTTCCGATCGACGCCCCGGACGGCGTAATATCGTACGACGCGTTCGACGCAGTGAAGCGCGGCCAGCACTTCATCGTAGGGGAGCGTGCCCTGTAGTTTTTCGTCATTCGCCAGCGCGTCGGCCCACTGCTCCAACGGCGTATCGTCGTCGGCCTCACAGGCGTCGCAAAGCGTCTTGTAAATGGGTGTTGCCTTGCAGTAACGGGTGCGTATGAGCGCGGGGCATTCCGCCCGCACAAGCTTCTCGGCCAGGGCGCGGCAAATGCTTTTCTGCTCGGCGAGAAGAACTTCAAGCAATCTGCTCATCGCACGTTCCCGGTTGCCTCACGAGACTCCTCGAGAGAAGGTACACAGAAAAGTCCGCAACTAGCACGGCAACACACAGCCCGCGACCGCCGGTTGCGGCCTCATGTGCCGGCGGGCAGCCGAAATCGCCGGCTACATTATTGATTATGGCCCGTTTCGCTCACGTGTCAATAGACCAACCGGATTGGCGGATCGGGAAACCTTGCCGGAAGCCATGGATTGCCGGAGTTGTTCGTTTCGGGCCATAGAAGGCGGGCCCATGTGGAACCGGTGGTAATGCCTGACCGAAATGCGTCCGGTATGACGATTGAGGAGTTTGCGCAACGATTCTCTTTGCCGGATGGCTCGCACGGAACGAGTCACCGGCGGGAAATGTTGCCATTTGGCGGCGCCTACTTGAATCTCCGAAGCCATGACCGGCCGGGCCGGTTTGAGGGGGCGATGTGCTTGCCGTCGGTATCGAGTTGGTGGCCGTAGACGACGTAGCCGCCCAACGCCTCAATCGCCTCCACGGCTTCCCTCTCCTGCCTGACCTGCTGCCGGGCCTTCTGCACCTTGGACGACGCAAGCCAGCCACAAGGAATCGCAACAATGACCGTCAGGGCGAGCAGGGGCAACAGGGTGCCTTGATACCAGCGGCGTTTGGTTCTTGGAGTCGGTGGTTCATAGCCCTTGCAGCCTTCAAGGAATGCCCCTGCGATTTTGCCCCAGTTGACGTTGCTGAACACGGGTCCGTAGATATCGCCTACGATGCGGCGGTCCTCTTCCAAGGCATGAGCCAGGGCAAATCGAGCCGCTTCGGATCGGCTGAAGGTGTCATCCGCCTTGGCTTCGTCCCACAAGATCGCGGCCTGCTCGGCCCAGAAGGGCCCCTCTTCATCGGCCAGCCGCCGGTAGACGTTCCACGTTTGGTAGTTGTCGTAGCCGCCGTAGCTCATTCGGACACCTCGTCAATGAAAACCCGCCGTTCCTAGTAGTGTAGACGGAGTGCGGAGAGGAAAGAGCGGCATCCCGCGATGGTGATGCACACATACCAAACTGTACGAGTCGGCCTTTCCGCAGGCCATAGGAGAAAGCCCGGCCATGGGCTAGGGAAAATCCCGATGCTACCCGTTTGACGTGAACGTTGACCGCGACAGCCTTTTTGAGATATCGAGATCCTAGCGATACTCGGTCTGCAAGGAATGTTCCAGCGCGTGCCCCTTGTAACTGAGGGTCAACTTGCGGAGATCCGTGATGGTAACGGCGCCTCGCGGGCCGAGTTGGGCGACCATTTTACCCCGGAGGACCTGGTTGCCGGTTTCCCGGACGGCGCCGGCGGCCGGCGGCGTTTGCAACGGGACTTTCCTGCCGGCAGCGTCGACCAATCGGAACCCAAATTCGTGCGGCTGCAAGGGCACGCCGCCGGCGGCGCTGGGGCGGATCGTCGTCAACGTCAACTGGAACGTCGTCGGTTTCTCTTCGATTTCCGCCTCGATCTGGATGTCGCCGTACTGGGCAGCCCCGACCGAGATAATCTTTGCCCCACCGACCTTAGCGCTCCGCTTCACTACCGGCGGTTTCGGAACTACCGGTGTGGGCGGGACGACCGGGCGCTGAACCACCGTCGCGGGTCGGACGGCCGGGCGCTGGACCAACGTCGCGGGTGGAACGACCACGGGTGTTCGAACCACCGGCCTCGGGACAAACACCTTCTTCGGGGCCACGATTTGCTTGATCACGTCGTCACCCCGGATGTGGAATTCGATCGGTTCCGGCTCGGCGCGTACGACGGCCGGTATCACGCCGGGATTAACCACGTAGAGTTCCGTCTCTCCGCCGGTCCGTTCCTGGTGCTTGGTATAGCGGTAGTAGGTTTCCAGGGTGAGGCACGCCAGGGCCGTGGTATAGATTCGCCCGCCGCGCTCTCCCCACTGAGTGTCGGGATCCCAACTCCCCTTTTCGCAACCCTTGTGGCGTTGCAGATCGATGATCGTATTCCGGATGATCGGGTTCCAGCGATCCCACGCTTCGCCGCCGGCCTGAAACATGGCCAGCGTGCAGTTGTACCAGAGGTAGTAGTTGTACGCCAACTTGTAGTCGAGCGTGCGATCCTCGACCGTCTTGTCGGTCTTGTGCCGCTCGGCCAAATTGGCCAGGTAGGACGCGGCACGGCCGATGCTCGGATGGTCGGGCTCGTTGAGAAGGAACTGCCGGACCAGCATTCCAATACCGGTTGTTGCATCGGACTGCTGCTTGCGGGTCGAACCCGGATTCTCGTACCAGGTCCGCCCGTGATCGTCCATCAGGCACTTGTCGAAGAAATCGCGGATTTTTTCGATACAGCGATAATCGACCTCCAGTCCGGCTTCCTTGGCCGATTTCAGGGCCAGCACCTGCCAGCCGGTGACGGAGGTATCGCCGTGCCGCTCGAAGTAGTCGGTGTATCGCCAGCCGCCGTCCTCGTGCTGCTGGCTGTAGATGTAGTTGACCGCTCGTTTCAACGCACCGTAATATTTGTCGTTTTGCGGCTGGCCGAGGGCCTTCGCCGCCGCACAGGCGTCAGCCAGGGCAAACGTGGCGATGCCGTGGTCGTACATGTAGAAGGTATGGTACTTCGAATGGCCTCCCCGGCTCTTTTCGCTGACCAGCGCCCCGTCGGGCCGCTGGTGTTCGACCATCCAGTCGAGCCCCTTGCGAACCTGGTCGGAATATCGCCGGTCGTTGAAGTAGTAATGTCCGCCTGCTTGGAAGGCCAACAGCGAAAGCCCGGTCTGGGCCATTTCATACTTACGGCCGGCTTTGATGCCGTGTCCGTCCTCGTCGCAGTGCCCGCCCTTGCACTTCGACCACTCCCCGCCGGCAAGGCATTCGTTCGACCAGAATCCGTCGTTGGCCTGGTGCCGCGCGAGCCAGTCCAGCGCATCAGTGACGGCCTTCTCGCTGGCGACGCTGCCGCCGTAGTTGGTGATCCACGTGTCGCGGTTGCCCTGGGTCCGCCGGTCGTATAGCCCGAGCAGTTCCGGCTTGATCCCCTGGAAGCTGTTGATCCGGTTAACGATTCCTCCATCCTTGGTCACTTCGATGGTGCAAACGTCCCAGAGATTCCCTTTCTCCTTGTGCTTCGGGTGAAACCGGTAGGACTGGCCGCCGTAAGAGACCTTTACTTCGGCGCCGGATCGGGCCAGCGCCCTGCTATCGGGATCGTGGCGATTGGAGAAATCGTGGACGAAGTAGCGATAAATCCCGGGAACGACCTTTGTTACTTCGATGGTTTCCGGCCGGCCGTCCTCTTCGTCGGCCGTCAATGCGACGGCTCCCTTTGTCTCGGCAGTACCGGGATGATGATGGTCGATATGGAATTTTCCGCGGCCGGGCAAGGGTCCCTCCAAGTGGGCGTCGAGATCGCCGCCCTCTTTGTCCCAATCGAGCACGATACGGATATTGCCGCCCTCCGCCTTTGGCTTCAGGGCAACCTGATATCCGCTTTCCATGCCGTCGGTCAACTCTCGCTCGAACTGCGTCGGCGCATATCCTGCCGCCGCTACTTCGATTTTCTGCGAACCTTCCGGGATGCCGACGATTCGGAAGTTACCCTTGGCATCCGTCTGCCCCTTCAGTGCCGTTCCGCCAATCCGGACGTCGGCGCCGGAAATCGGCTCGCCGTCGAGCGCGCTGACAATCCGCCCGGAGAGGACTGCACCGTCGATCGGCACGGTCGACGGCAGCGAACCGGACATGTCCTCGACGGTTGCCAACTCTCCCCTCGCAATGAATTCCGGCACCAGAAACTCGGTCGTTCCCAGCGACCAGCCTTTTTTGTACGTCACCTTGATTACGTCGCCGGTCCTCAAACCGTCTGCTCGCCACTGGAACCGCCGGGTATTCTCCTCGTCCCCCAAAAAAGTCCGTGGAAGCAACTCCGTCGTGCGGTCGCCGTCTGTTCGAGAGATTCCGATGACGCCGGTGCTCGTGGGTGTATAGTCGAGCGCCAGCCGGTTCGGATCGGCGGAATCGCGGTAAAGGTGCATCTCCTTTCCCGCTTTCGCGTACTCAAAGGCCGACGAGGCATAATGGCCGCCCAAGCAGATCAGTGCCAAGGCGGCAACGCCGGCGGCGCTGTAGGCCAGTATCTTGCTGCGCAACCGGCCTTGGCTGACGCGGTCCCGCAATCCTCGTACATCGGCCTTCACGGCCTCCGGCTGGCCTTCCAGTTTCGAGTCAACCACCAGGGGATCGATCGGCGCCGCTTCTTCCACGGGAGGAGGCCCGGGTGGCTCGGGAGGCTCCGAGGCCGGCGAGGCTGGGATCGGTTGGTCTGTCGGGATAGGCGGGATAGGTGGGACGCTGCTCGCGGCTGCTTTGGGGCCCGTCGGAATGACGGGGCCTACACTTGGTCTTGGTGCGGATGGTGGCGGAATCGGGGCAGCCGCTCCGGGTGTCGGCGGAATCGGAGCCGTTGCTCCAGGGGCCGATGGAATCGGCTTGCCCGGAACCGGCGGAATGGGCGTCATGGAAGGTGGTGGACCCGGGCTTGGTGCTGCGGGAGGTGGCGTTGACGAAATCGGCCCCGGGCTTGGTGCTGCTGGTGCTGCGGGAGGTGGCGTTGACGAAATCGGCGGCCCCGGGCTTGGTGCTGCGGGAGGTGGCGGACTTGGGCTTGGTGCAGGACCGACCGGACCCGATGCCGGGGGAAGCGGCCCTGTCGAACTCGGTGGGGTTGGAGCAGGAACCGGCGGTTGGGAGGGTGGCATCGATCCCATACCTGGTGGCGGCGGCGGTGAGCCACCTACCATCTCACCCGCCCTCGTTGGACCCATCGGTTCCATGGCTGGCGACATCCCAGGGCCGGCAGACATCGGGCCCGGAGGCATCGGCTGTGTGGGGCCGGCCGGTCCCGGCGCCATCGGAGCCGCAGGAGCACCAAAACTGCCTGGCGGAGGCGGAGGCGGCGCTCCGCCTACCATCTCTCCCGGCTTCATTGGCGGACTGCCCGGCGACATGGGATTCATCGCGGGAGCATTCGGATATCCTGGTGCTCCAGGCATCCCAACTCCCGGCCCGTTTTGCATTCCCACCGGTCCACCGGGCATCCCCATACCGGGTGCCGCAGGAGGAGGTGGGCCGACCATCTCGCCCGGCCTGCCCGAAGGAGGCCCGTACATCGGCCCAACACCCGGTCCGGCAGGCGGCGCACCCATATTGGGTCCGGTGGGCGGTGCATCCATACCTGGTGGGCCATAACCGGGGGCCATTCCCGGCGGCGGGCCTGCGGGCATCGGCGGTCCGCCGGCCATCCCCGGCGGCGGCATTGTTCCACCCGGCACGGGCCCCGGCACGATCGGCCGGCCGCAGTCGGGATAAGGGCAAGCAAACGCGTCGTCGGCCACGTCTCTTCCGCACCACTGGCAGCGTTTCACGTCAACCTCCCGGCACGGCCATCGCCGCACCCAAGGAATGAGCCTATCAACACCCGCGCACGTTGCGCGCCGGCGCATACTTTCTATTATTCTCCAAGGATGTGTCCTTCACGGAGCACCTGGCCGAAACTCCGGATCGGTATGAACCGGCCCGTCTCGCCCAGCAACTTCGCGTAGTCCTTCTCATACTCCGGTTTCGAGAACACCCGCAAGAGCACCCTTCGCTTCTTCAACTCCTCGGCAAATTGTTCGGCGGTCTTCCCCGATCGTGTAGGTTCATGGTACGGCGCGTCGGTCACGAGATAAAAGCACCGGGCCGAGTTCTTATCCAGTTTCAGCTTCAGCGATTCTTCCAGGGCGTCCAAGGCGGAATCGGGTAAATCGCCGCCGTCGAAACGCGTTAAATCCTTGATCGAATCATGGAAACGCGAATAGTCTTTCGTGAAAGAGCGCTCATCCAACCAACCCCTTTCGCGCGTATCACCGAAGCCAACCAAGGCAAAACGGGCGTTCACGCCCTGGTTTTTCAGACTATTGGCAAAGGCGAAGAACCCTTTCTCCCCGAGTTCCTCGATACAAGCGCCCATCGAACGCGTGGTATCCAACAGTATCACAACGTCCACCCGGTTAGTCGTCGGAAAAGTCCTGGTAAACTCCTTCCAAAACAGCCACTGCCGGTATTTGATCGTAATCCGGATGTCTTTTCCCGGCTGGTAACTCCACGACCACGGACGTTCTACTTTGCCGGCCGAGGCATAAGTGTCGACCAATTCGGTCTCGATACCGCCGGAAATCCGACGGAATAAAACCTTCCCCGGCTTCACTACCTCGAACTTGACCTCGAGCCGCCCTCGGTCAATCGGGTTTTGTTCGATCTCGATATTTTCCAATACGGCATAAGGGCCGACAGAGGCGCGGCGAGTTCCCCAGATTGTCAGCAGCAACAGCAACACCGCGCCGACAACCGCTCCGATCAGATACTTGTTTCGCTTCGCAAGTTTCCTTTCCTCGCTCTGAAGTTGGTCCATGTAGGCTTGGACTTCCGGGCCGGCCTTATGGTAGGACTTTGGTTTCTTGGGCCCCTCGGGTCCTTCCGGTTTCTCCCGCTTCGAGGGCTTCTTCTTGCGAGGCTTCTCCTTGTCGGACTTTTCCTCATCGGAATCTTCGGACGAGGACGTCTTTTTGCCTCTTTTTCTCCTCCTGCGGTCTTTCCTCTTGCTCCTCCTCCGGCGAGGTTTTTTTTCGTCCTTCGGCGGTGCTCTGCCGTCGCCCTCCGTATCCGCTGTTTCCTCTTCGTCATCCTCGTCGTCGAGCGAGGGCGCCTCCTCGTCAGGCCCGAGAACCTCTTCTTCTTCGGGCGAAGGAGTCTCCTCGGCCTCGATCGAGGCCTTTCCCTTGTCGTCGGATGAAGACCTGTCCTTAGGATCGTCTTGGGACGGGGGCGGGATTGGAACCGGTGGCGGTGGCGTACTCATGTTCGATTTGGCAGGAGATGGTTGGCTTCGGCACCCATTGTCGCACGAAACGGCCCCAAGCACAAGTAGGCAGCCTTCCGGCGGGATCGCTCATTGTCCCGCGCTCCACCCGTCAAATCCGTCACACCACTTTACCGGTCACGCCGCACCACCGCCGAACCCGTTTGCGACCGGCCAATCGTGTCGAGCTTGGCGAGAACCCGGTCTTTCAACGGTCCGGTAGCGCGGCGGGCGGCCATCTGATAGTAGATCTTCGCCACGTTCGCCTTGCCTTTCGCCTCGGCCTCTTGGCCGCGGGCAAAAAACTTCGAGGCCTCGTCCTCCCGGATTTCCTTCTGGGCAACACGGCGGCTCTGGGCATCGGCGAGGCTCATCGCCGGTTCAACCGCCGGTGCGACATCCCAACTGCTTCCCCGCCGCGGGTCCCGTGGTAGTATTTGACGCGCAAGCGCGGCTGCTTGTCCACGCGGCATCACGTTCGAGAGCGATCCGGTCGGTGGCAGAATTCCCAGCTTTGCTTCTTCCTCTTCCGGAATGATGATTCGCGCCGTGACGTGCATGTTCCCTGCGCTGACGTCCCTTCCAATCCCGACGTTCTTGAACAGGCGGCCGGCGTACGGGAGTTTGCCGAGCATCGGCACGCCGAATTCGTTGCGCCCCTCCGATGCCCGCTTGATCCCGCCCAGGTAGGCGCTGCCTTGGTCCGGGACCGATACGGTCGAATTAACGGTAAACATCGAGAAGGTCGGCAACTGCACCGCTTGGCCTTGTTGCGCAAATGCGTTGCCGGCAATCATTCCCGGCAACGCCATCGACAATAACGCGAAATGAATCTTCATGGCACACCTCTTGCTCCCACTCCATTCGGATGGTTGTTTCCAGACTATTCCCTACCTATGGGCATTATACACCAAAAGGGTACGATTTTCACCCTTTTTGTTGTCGACAGGGCCCCTCCCGTGCAAAAAACTGGAGTTGAGCCGAGCATCGCCGGACCACCAAATCCAGGCAGGCGCTCTGCTCAACTCCAGTTGTCTCTCACGGTAAGGCCGAAAACGCAACCTCAACGTGTGCTCTGGTAACCGCTACCCGTGTTCCGCTGCCAGTACATCCGCGGGCCGGCTACGAAGTCGGTCATCGTCTCCTTCTTCCACGGGAACAGACTGCGGATTTCATCCGAGTCGTCGTCATACATCAACAACCAGGGCTCATCTCCCTTGTCGCTATCGCGGACCGCAACACAAAGCGACCCGCAAGGGGAAAACGAAAGCAGGCCGTTTCCGTAGAACGTCTTTCCCGACGGCAACGTCAGCGTCCGCTGCTTCTGATCGCCTTCGTAAATGTGGATCTGGTTGGTGCCTTGGGTAGCAGCCCACCTGAGCGACTGCGGATCGGCCGCAACCCCGCCCGGCTTCGGCAGGATCGGATCCGAACCCGACTCGTCGCCCGAAAAACGGTAAATGCCGTTGTCGCCGGCGTAGATTACGTGCTTATCGTTGGTAACGGCTATCGACATGTTGTCGGCTTCCGTCGCTTTGCCCTTGACACGTTGGTACAGCTTCGGCTTGATGCCCCCGGTGCTGGTCATCATCAGCTTGTCGGTCATGTTGTCGGCGATCACGATGGAATCCGACCTGCCCGAGATGGCCACATCGACCGGGCTCACCCACCCGTCGCTTTTCTTCAGGAGCGAGTGTGTCTTGCCGGTATCATCGACCCGCAGCAACTCGCCGCCCTTGGCGGGCATGGTCGCGACCAGGCCGTGTTGACGGTGGAGGGTCAGGCCGCTTACCGTCTCCGGCGTGTTGATAACCCCCATGACGCGGCCGCCGTAGTTGAGCTGGTAGATCTTGCCGGGGCCCTCACAATCGCAGGAAACGTAGAGGAACACGTCCGGCGTCTTCTCCTGCGTCGTCGGCGGCGGCAACGCCACCGGCGGCCGGTACGGCTTGGCAGGATACGGTCCAGGCCCCGGTCCAGGTCCAGGTCCGGGCCCCGGTCCAGGTCCAGGCCCCGGTCCAGGTCCAGGTCCAGGCCCCGGTCCGGGCCCGGGTGCCGGTGCCGGTTTGGGGCCGGGAGCCGGTGCAGGCAACGGCTTGGGACGCGGCTTGAACACGTGCTTGACTTCCGGCTTGACGCGGATAACGTTCGGCTCAACCTTAATCGTATCCGGCTTGACAACGATTTTATCCGGAGCAGTCCTTGGCAGCATCGCGATCTGGTCCGGAGATCTTTCGATCGGGGCCACCACGGGGCCGGGACGCATTGGGGCAATCACCGGAGCAATCACAGGCGCGGTCACCGTCTGCGACCGGGGAACAACCCGAGGTGCAACCTTCGCGGTCACGGGCTGCTGTTCCACCGGCTTAAACAGCGGAAACTTGTGACCGTTGCCCTCAAGGTACAGGCCGGCCAGGCTCGACCAGTCGCCCTTGAAGATCATCTGGGATCCGTCTTTCTGGTAGCCAAAAAGCTCCCCCACAACCTCGCCCTTCGTGTTGACCACACGGAACTTGTAGGTCTTTCGCTTGTCGGCAGGAATGCTGAACTTCACCGAGATTTGCAGGTACTTCGGCTGGCCGGCTGCCGGAGCCGCCGCATCCGCCTTTGGGGGCTGGTGGAGTTTGGCCGTACCAAGGACCTGCCACGGCACCTGTTGGGCAACTGCCGGTTGCACGAGCAGACCGGAAGCGACGAGGACAACCGCCGCAATAATCATAAGAAACACCCCGATTCGCATTTCTACACCTCCCTCGCAGACTGTCGAGTTATTAGAATTGTAACAGAGGAAAATAGCAAATAGCGGCTAGAGTTGAGCAAAGCAGCGCGGGACGGTACCGTCCCACCCGGGGCCGCTCTACTCAACTCCAGCCGTCCATTATGCCGGAACCGTTAGTTCGTTCTGTTTAGTAAGTGCTCTTATAGTTGTTCGGCGAATTTCCGTCCCAGAACATCCGCGGGCCGACGACGAAGTCGGTCATCGTCTCCTTCTTCCACGGGAACAGGCTGCGGATGTCGTCCGATTCATCGTTATACATGAACAGCCAGGGCTCGCCGACCGCCTTGTCGTTGTCGCGTCCCGCGACGCACAACGAACCGCAAGGCGAGAACGACAGCAGGCCGTTGCGGTACAGGCTCTTACCCGGCGGAAGCCGCAACTTCCGCTCGAGCGTGTCGCCCTCGAAGACGTAGATCTGGTTCGGCTTCTGGGTGGCCGCCCACTTCAGCGACTTCGGATCGGCCGCCACGCCGCCGGGACCCGGCAGAAGCGGCTTCGAACGAGCCGACTGATCGTCGCCCGAGAAGCGGAAGATACCCTGATCGCCGTTCGTCCCGAGGATCACGTGCTTGTCGTTCGTGATCGCAACCGACATGTCCTGGGCCGTCCACTTCTGGCCTTCGAACCGCTCGTAAACCTTCGGCTTCGTACCGCCGGTCGTCGTTGCCATCAGAACGTCGGCGATATTGTCGGCCACGATAACCGAGTCCGACCCGCCGCCGATCGCAACATCCGTCGGATGAACCAGATCCTTGTTCTTCTCCATCAGGACCGCCGTCTTACCCCGGTCGTCGATCCGCATGATCTTGCCGCCTTCACGAGGCAGCGCCAAGACCAAACCGTTGTCGCGGTGCAGCGCCATGCCGGTCGGAGTCGACGGCAGATTGACCCAGCCGAGGACCCGGCTGTGCTCGTTCACCTGGTACACCTTGCCGGGCGTACCTGCGTCGGCATCACCAGTCGAAACGTAGAGCACGAAGGCAGCGGCCTTCGGCGGCTTGATACCCTCGATCTTCGGGCCGTTGTAGCCCTCACGGCCGGGGCCGCCGGGACCGGGACCACCGGGGCCGGGACCCGTTCCAGGACCACCAGGACCGGGACCGCCGGGACCGGGACCACCAGGGCCGGTTCCAGGACCACCAGGACCGGGACCGCCGGGGCCGGTTCCAGGACCGGGAGCCATACCAGGGGCCTTGGCCATTGCTTCGCCGGGCGAGTCCTTGCCACACGGGCAAGGCTCGCCGGGGCTTCCAGCGGCAGGCGCTTGACCGGGAGCGGGCCCCGCGCCGGGGGCCTTGGCCATTGCTTCGCCGGGACTTCCAGCGGGTGCTTGACCGGGAGCCGGCGCCTCGCCTGGAGGGGCTTCACCCGGAGGAGGTCCGGGACCTGCACCAGGACCAAGCGCTAAGGCCTCGCCCGGAGGACTGCCGATATCGCAGCAGCACGGGCACTTGCCTGTGTTATTACACTTTCCGCACCCCTCGCCTTTGCAGTGCGGACATACCTTCGTCCCTTTGCACATCTTGCAGTCTTCCGGTGCAACCTTGCCGGGTTCGGCAGCCGGGGCTTCACCTTCGCCTTCCCCTTCGCCCGGAGAAGCAGCCGGAGCCTCAGCGGGGCTGCCCTCACACGGACAACCCTCACCGGGAGCTGCCGCAGCGCCCGCACCAGGACCGCCCGCACCGGGGCCGCCGCCGCCAACGGCAACACCACCGTCGTCAACGACAACGTCAGTACCACCATCAACAACGACATCCGTTCCGCCGCCCTCGTGGATAACCACTTTGTCACGGCCGCCATCGCGGACGACCACCGTATCACGGCCGCCATCGCGGACAACCACCGTGTCGTGGTCGTCAATAACGCGAACGCCGCGGTCACGAATCACCACGTCATCGCGGTCGTCGATGACACGAACGCCGCGGTCGCGGATTACTACGTCGTCGCGGTCGTCAATAACGCGGACACCACGGTCACGAATCACCACGTCATCGCGGTTGTCGATCACACGTGTGCCGCCATAGACCCGCCGTTCCGGGGCTCTTACAACCGGCGGCACGTAAGTCGGCCGGCGTACAACTGCAGGTGCCGGAGCAACTGGTCGGATCGGCGTATGGACGACCTTCGACTCAACCACCCGCGTGTCGAACAGCGGCTGGCGGTGGCCGTTGGCGTCGAGATAGAGTCCTGCAAGGCCGGGCTGCCAATTGCCCTCGAAGATCAGCAGGTTGTCCTTGAAGCCGAACAACTCGCCGACCGTCTCGCCCCGCACGTTGGTCACACGGAAATTGTGCTGTTTCCGTTGGTTGGCCGGGACATTGAAGTTGACGTTAACATGCAAGTACTTCTGGGGCCCGGTTGGGGTTTCGGCCGCCGCAGTACCCGCCCGCGCACTGTTGAGCGTAACTGCCGTATTGACCTTCCAGGGCGACGAATCCTGCCCAACCGCTGGCTGCGTTGCTAGCACGACGCATCCGACAAGGAAGATCGCACCCATGAGTAACACGCCATTTTTCATTGTTCCACTCCTTCTTAGACTAGTTTTCGGAAAACTGTGGAAAAAGGCTGCCGGCCGCCCGGCACTGCCCAAAATAGTGTATCAAAAGGGGGACCAGACTGCAATAACCCGCTCGAAACCTAACATCCCATTTCTCATTCTAGCAAGAACTTGAATGGCAGGGACCACCTATGTTTCCAGTCACGGGTCCGTTCTACAATTATCCCCCTCAAATTCGGGTGTTTTTGTCAGAATTATTGCTGATAGAGACCTAATAGCCTCGAAACAAGGAGCTTCCAGGAAATCTGGGTGGCTTAGATAAAATGCACACAGTCCTTCTCCGGCCATATCTACCCTCTACCAATACGAACGCAGGCGTTTGACACCAATTTCGAAAAAATTCCTCGGCACGGATTTAGGAGTTTCGTCGCCGAAAAATAACTCTTTAGGGGGGGGTAGGCAAATGTTATTTCATGCTGTAGGGGTCTGTTCCCAAATGATGAAGGTGTCCGGGAATTGCAGACCGAAATCACTGTAGGGGAACGGCCTCTGTGCCGTTCCTTTTGGGCAACGATCCATCTGCGGAACGCCACAGAGGGCGTTCCCTACAGGGTCGAATTC
>Ga0180432_10000624_pt1 | contig 58732 bp, 42 predicted proteins | sample SS_ome_10_FD_132414 | JGI IMG/M metagenome (GOLD analysis project Ga0180432, IMG submission 132414) | Hypersaline lake sediment archaeal communities from the Salton Sea, California, USA - SS_1_MS_2 metaG | ecosystem: Environmental > Aquatic > Non-marine Saline and Alkaline > Hypersaline >... | reverse complement strand
GCGGCACACGAGGGGCATCAAGCGGTATGCTCAGAACGTCGTGTTGGAGGCCCAACAGGCGGCGGACCGTGCCTATGCGGTGGCGGCGCAGCTGCCGAATACCCCGCCGCAGGTCTTCGTGGAGGCGGCGATGTTCTGCATCGACACGCGTCGCGAGCAGGGCGCGGTGGAATGGCTCCGCAAGGCCTTGGAGGTGGTCAACGAGAAGGGCTACGAGGGCCAGATTCGTCGGCGGTTGATCGGGGCCCTGTTGAGCACCCGTCCGATTCCGCTGGACGTGCATCTGCATCTTGCGGAGGTTTGCGCCAAGGAGGGACAGGAGTCAGAAGCGGAGTGCGTCCTTCTCGCTGCCTTGAAGCGGGCTGATGAGCTGGGCGATCAGGCATCCAAGGATCGCGTGCTGGTGTTGATGAAGGAGTTGGGCATCCAGCCCTGATCGCCACATGGGTCGCGGACCGGCCGGGCAGCGCCTCACACGACGGGCGAGGCTGCCGAACCCATGCGAGTGCCGGCAGGCTGAGCACCTGTCAGAGAGAGACCCCACCGATCTTCCTGCTGATTGACGCGGCGTCAGGCTTTGCCTCTTGGTATCGTTGGCGTGGGCGCGATCGCGCGACGCCTCGCGTCGTCTTGCCGGGCGTTGCTCTTGTCTGCATCTAGCAAGGGCTTCCGCGCATCGGCCTTGCCAGTCCGTACCTGTTTCCCCTCGCATTGTGTCGTATCCCCGCCTTGTAGACGGCTTACCTCGGGACACTACCAGGTGCGCAGACAGACTGCCCAAGGCTGCCGTGGCTCAGCCCACGGACCTCTCATGTCTCCCCCGAAGCAGCGGCTTTCGGACCCGCCAACCTTCTCGAATCCCTTGATAATCGCTTCGTTTAGGGGCATAGATGGCGAGCGGCATCGGTGTCGAGGACGCCGGCACTGGCGTGTGCCATGGGCCGGTTGGAGCGTGCCTTCCTGGTCGGATCCAAGTGAGTTCGTGGCCAAGCTGGACGAGCAGTTTGCCGAGTCGGCCAGGCCAGAAGAAGCCATCTGGCACGTGGCACGCTGAGGGCCAGCTGATCCTGACGTGCCAATCGGTCGGCTCAAGACATGGCGGTTTGTGGTCGCAATCTGCGACCACAAACGAAAGGGCGGTGGGTGGTCACAATCTGTGACCACCTGGTGAGAACGCGGGGATGCCGAAGAGACAGCGATTGTCTTGGGTCGTCGCCGGCGTCGCCGGTCGTGGGTTCTCCCGGATGTTGTGCGTCGTGTCGTGTCCCGGCTAACATATCTGTCTCCTGTCTGACAAGGAGCCCCAGATGGTTCAGACCCGGGGTGTTGGTCCCACCCGGCCATCCACAGGAGGATAGCGATGCCAATGCCAGGAACGCGGAGTGCTCGCCCTCTCTGCCTGAGCGTGTGTCTCGTCGCAAGCGTCGCCGCTTGGAGCATGGCGGCCGGCGTTGCGCTGGCCCGGTCGACCGGCGAGGTCCAGGCCAAGGACATCTTCGATGCTACCGGCGTCAAGGGGGGCCTTGTGGTGCACGTTGGCTGCGGCGACGGGCGTCTGACGGGTGCGCTGCGCGCCGGTGACCGCTACGTCGTTCACGGTCTGGACGTCGATCCTGCGAAGGTCGACTTGGCTCGCAAACACATCGGGTCCATGGGGCTGTACGGCAAGGTGTCCGTGGACCGGCTGCAAGGGCGTCGTCTGCCGTACGTCGACAATCTCGTCAACCTGATCGTGGCGGAGGATCTCGGCGCGATCTCCACGGGGGAGGTCATGCGGGTGCTGGCGCCCCGTGGCGTGGCGTACGTCAAGGTCGGCGGCGCGTGGACCAAGACGGTCAAGCCCAGGCCCGAAGCGATCGACGAGTGGACGCACTTCTTGTACGACGCGACGAACAACGCCGTGTCTTCGGATAGGGTGGTCGGGCCCCCGCGTCAACTTCAATGGGTGGGCGGACCGCGGTATGCCCGAAGCCACGACCACCTGGGCAGCGTCAGCGCAGCCGTCTCCTCGGCAGGTCGACTCTTCTACATCGTGGACGAAGGGCCGATCGCCGCCGTCGTGCTCGAGCCGAAGTGGTCCCTGGTCGCCCGCGACGCCTTCAGCGGCGTCATCCTGTGGAAACGTCCCATCGAGCGGTGGCAGTGGCATCTTCGGGGCTTTCGCAGCGGCCCGAGCGATATCGCAAGACGGTTGGTCGCGGTAGGCGACCGCGTGTATGTCACGCTTGGCATCGACGCCCCGGTGAGCGCGCTGGACGCCGCCACGGGTCAGATCCTCATGACCTACAAGGGAACCGAGGGCGCACTGGAGGTGGTTCTCTGTGAGGGAACGCTGTTTGTGGTCGCGGGGCGTTCGGACGACGCGCAGGTGAGGGCCAAGGCTCGACGACGGGGACAGCGGCGTGGGTTTGGGGAGGTGCGTTCGCAGAGGCCTCACTATCCGGACCCGCCTCCCCTCAAGCGCGTCCTGGCGTTCGAGGCGGCGACGGGTCGGCAACTGTGGAAGAAGCACGACGCCGACACGCGGGAGCTGATGCCCACCACGCTGGCCGTCAGCGGCGGGAGGGTGTTCCTCCAAAACGCCGACGAGATCCTCTGTCTGGACGCACGGTCTGGGAATCAGGCCTGGCGGGCTCAACGCCCGGTGAGCCGCAGGCGGCCTGCCTGGTCCGCGCCAACGCTGGTCGTGTCCGGCGACGTAGTGCTCTCGGGCGATCGCGCGGTTCAGGAGCGCTCGCCTCAGGCCCCCGACGATGGCCGGAAGGTCGAGTGGATTTGTACGAGCGCCGGCGGGCAGGCGCCGGTCGGCGAGCTGATCGCCTTCTCTGCCAAGACGGGCAAGGAGCTCTGGCGCTGCGAGTGCAAGGAGTGCTACAACGCGCCGGTGGACGTGCTCGTGGCCGACGGGCTGGTGTGGACCGGTGCGCTCGTCAGGGCCAAGGAGCCCGGAGTCACGCAGGGCCGCGATCCCAGGACCGGCCAGGTTGAACGCACTCGCCCTAAAGACCAGGCGTTCTTCCAGCCCGGCATGGGACATGGGCGCTGCCACCGCAACAGGGGGACCCACCGGTATCTGGTCCTCGGTCGGTCGGGCGTGGAATTCATCGATCTGGCGACCGGTCAGGGCATCCCCCACCACTGGACGCGCGGGACGTGCCAACTGGGCGTCCTGCCGTGTAACGGACTGCTGTACGCGCCGTCGCATTCGTGTGCGTGCTTCATTACCGCAAAGCTCGATGGCTTTAACTGCCTGTCCCCACGAAGGAAGGCCCCGCCCGTCACTGCCGAAGAACAACAACGACTCGAGAAGGGGCCCGCATACAAAGAAGGCGGTGCGGAGCGGGCAGCCGATGGCGAGGCGACAGGAGACGATTGGCCATCCTATCGCGGTGATCGGACACGCAGCGGTTCTGCCAAGACCGCGGTCCCAGCAGGCCTGCGGCGGTCTTGGCTGACCGACCTCGGTGGACGGCTCAGCACCGTGGTCGTGGCGGGGGGCAAGGTGTTGGTGGCGAAGATCGACGCGCATACGGTCCACGCGCTGAAGGTGGGCGACGGCCGGCCGCTCTGGAGCTATACGGCCGGCGGTCGCGTCGACAGCCCGCCGACGGTCTGGCGGGGGCTGGTCCTCTTTGGCGCAGCGGATGGTTGGGTCTACTGCCTCCGTGCATCGGACGGTGCATTGGTCTGGCGGTTTCGGGCGGCGCCGATGGACTTGCGGATTGTGGCCTACGGGCAGGTGGAGTCGGCCTGGCCGGTCCACGGCAGTGTGTTGGTGCAGGACGGCGTGGTCACCTGCGTGGCGGGGCGGTCTTCGTACCTGGACGGCGGCATCCGTCTGTGCCGGCTCGACGCCAAGACGGGCAAGCTGCTCTCAGAAACGCCCATCGACCATCGAGATCCCGAGACCGGGTATCAGCGCAAGGGGTGCGTCAAGGGCACGAACATCCCCGGGGCCCTTCCGGACGTCCTCTCCTCGGACGGGACCTCGGTCTTCTTGCGTCACCTCCGTTTCGATTTGTCTGGTCAGCCGATGGCGGAGGACGTGCCGCACCTGTTCAGCCCGGCCGGCTTTTTGGATGACTCGTGGTGGCATCGGACGTATTGGCTGGTGGGCACGGCGATGGGCACCAATTACGGCGGGTGGCCCCGGTCCGGTTGGCGTGCGCCGGCCGGTCGGTTGCTGGCGCTGGACGCGTCGTACGCCTACGGATTCGGTCGCAGTCAGTACCACCATACCGGGTCGCACGTGGGCGTGGATCCGACGACGGTCTTTCACTTCAGACCAAACAGTGACAGCGGGCAGCATACGCCGCACTACCTGGCGTTTGCCCTCTCGCGCAAGGCCCCCCTCGAGAAGGGCCCGACACCAAAGGCCAAGCGTCGCGGTCGACGAGCTCCGCCTCCCAAAAAGAAGTACCTCTGGGCCCGGCAGATCCCAATCCTGGCCCGCGCGATCGTTGTTGCGAAGGACCACCTGTTTCTGGCCGGACCGCCGGACATCCTGACCACGGATGACCCGATCGGGGCGCTGGAGGGTACCAAGGGGGGGACGTTGCTGGTCCTCTCTGCCTCGGGTGGCAAACAGCTGGCGACGTATCCGCTGGAGAGTCCGCCGGTCTTCGATGGCATGGCCGCGGCGGGTGGGTCCCTCTACATGACCACCACGGACGGCAACGTCCTGTGCTTCCGTGGAGGCAAGTGACGGACCGATCTGTGGGAGCCAATGGCCTGACCGTCCTACCGGACCGTGCGGCTCGTGCCGAGCAGTTCATTCAGCGCTCGGTTGGTCACGCGTACGGTGTACTTTCCCCCGGCAAAGAGGCGCTCGCGCGGCTTGAGCGCTTGGGTCATCGCATCCAACGCAGGCCGGGCCTGTTCATCGATCTCGTCGAGCACGACGGCTGCGTTCAGTCGGACCCATTGCGTCCCCTCGCGAAGCTCTCGGGTCAAGACCGGCAGGGCGCGCTCGGGGTGGCCCATCCGAGCGAGGGCCCGAGCGGCCGCGATACGAACGCTCGGCGACTTGTCCTGCAGCGCGTCAGCGATCTGGTCCGATGCCGACGCGTCCTTCGGGGCGAGGTTGCCAACGCCGATCGCCGCCCAATACCGGACCGCGGCGTCCGAGTCCTCGAGGGCCTTGGTGAGTCCGGGCAACGCCGTCGGTCCTTGGAGCGTGAGGGAGGCCGTGTCGCGGACCCGGCGGACCAGTGCCTCTGCTCCCGGCTGGCGCAGAATCGCGTATCGGCTGCCGAGCGCCTTTTCGCGGCGAACAATCTGGGGTTCAGGAATCAGGCCCAGATCGCGGGTCTGAAGAACCCAGTCGAGGTGGGCCTGACGCATCCGCTCGAGCGCGTCCTGGTGCTTGGGTGATCCCGCCAGGTTGTTCAGCTCGTGTGGGTCGGACTTCAGGTCGTACAGTTCCTCGGCCGGTTTGCGCGGGGCGAAGTAGCGTTCGGCCTGGGGTGGGAGCTTGCCCCGTTCGTGCAGCGTTCGGAGCTCCCGCATCGTTGCGCCCTTCTCGGACGTGTTCATGTACTGGTAGTAGGTCTTCCAGGGCTCGTAGTTGCGGATGTACTTGTAGCGCTTGTCTCGGACGGCTCGGATGATGTCGTACCGCTCGTCCATACGATCGCGTGCGGCGAAGACGTATGTTCGCGGCGGCGGGAGGCGTGGGCCCAGAAACGGTCGGCCCTGCATGTGTTTAGGGATCTTGATGCCGGTCAGATTGAGCATCGTCGGTCCCAGATCCATCAGGCTGACGAGGCGGTCGTCCACCGTGTGGGGTTGGGCTTGTGCGTTTGTGCGGAACTTGGGCGGGATGTGCACGATCAGGGGGACGACCATCCCCGAGTCGTAGACCCACCGCTTGGCGCGGGGCAGCCCGACGCCGTGGTCCGACCAGAAGAACACGATCGTCTCGTCGGCCAAGCCGGCGTCGGCGAGTTCCTTGAGCTTCTGACCCACCCAGCGGTCCAAGGCCGTCACGGTGTCGTAGTGTCGCCCCCAGTCTTCTCGAGTGACCGGCGTATCGGGGTAGTAAGGGGGGAGCGTCTTGGCGACCGCGCTGCGGTCGTGCTTGGTCAGGCCTTTGGTCACCTGGCGGTACTTACTCGTGTTAGCGATTCCCGATTCGTGGCAGCCGGTGTAGTTGAACACGGCAAAGAACGGCTGGTCCTTGCGCGGGCGGTTCTTCCAGTGGGCCTTTCCGCTCGACGCGTCCCAGGTGCCGGGCGGCGTGTGGAACTGGTAGTCCTCCTTGCTGTTGTTGGTGCAGTAATAGCCCGCCTTGCGGAGGTATATCGGAAACGGCTTGACGAACTCGGGCAGTCTGGCCCGGCAGCGCATGTGGTGTGTGCCCAGCGAGGTCGCGTATATGCCGGTGATGATGGTTGATCGGCAGGGCGCACACACCCCGGCGGTCACCGTGGCGTTCGTGTACCGGACGCCGCGGGTCGCCAGTGCGTCGAGGTTCGGCGTGGTCGCGAGCTCGTCTCCATAGCAGCCCAAGCGCGGGCCGATGTCCTCGCAGCTCAGCCACAGGATGTTCGGCCGATCCGCCGCCCATGCGGGGCAGACCAACACTGCTGCCACTTGGATGAAGACCACCAACATGAATCCTCGTCTTGCCGACACGTTGCTGCCCTCCCAACACACCTCTTTAGGAACGTCACGCAGCCAGCCTCTGGGGCTGGGCCTACTCGCCGGATACGTCGATACGGAGCGGCGGGCTGACGCACGAATAGGCCTCGGACGGCTTGACCCGAAACGTGAACCGCCCCTTGCCGGACCGATCCGTATCGAGCCGCACATCGGCCACGGCGTCGGGCTCGATGCGTTCGATCCGATCGGTCTGGATGACCTTCAGCGACCTTCTTTCGTACTTCTCGAAGACCACATCAATGCCCGATCCGGGAAGCGCCCCGATGTTGCGGAGCAGGACCCGCCCCTCCGCACGCGGGCACGGCTCGGCCAGGATCGTCGGCTTGATGAAGTACTCGTAGCATAGCCGATCGGCCACGGGGGCGAGTGCCTTGCCCGTGCCGTACGCCTTGTAGAAGCCCAGGCCTGGCATCTCGGGCGCCTTCCTGCGCACGTAGCGGACCTGCTTGACCATACCCTCGGCGGTGGTGCCGATCTTGTCGCTGGTGCAGCAGAGGCCCATCACACTCTTGTGGATGAGCCCCAGCTTGCGCAGCTGATTGATCCGGGCGTCGAAGTGGGAGAACCGATCGTCAAAGTAGTTCATGTAACATTCCAGGATGATCCAATCGGCGGCGATGCGGTAGGCCTCAGCGGCCTCGGGCGGCGTGACGCCTGCCTGCCAGATCACGACCCTCTTGTCCGGCACGGCTCGATGCGCACGCAGCAGACCGTTGGACATCTGGAGATCCGTCGGCTTGCCATAATGGTTGCCGAACTCGTCGACGGCGATGCCCACCGGATGGCCCTTTAGCCCGCCGGTCCAGTACTCCGCGAACCCGTCCTCATCGTACTTGTCGCGGTAGCAGTATCCGCCCGACCAACCCAACGGGACCACGCCACGTCGCTGCCATCGCTCGATTTCGTGGGACCCCGACACCGTCGTCAGCATCGTCACCCATTGGGCCTGTTCCGGGACGCCGTACCAGATGAACTGGAGCTCGCGACCGAGGACATGGACGGTGGTCGAGGTCTTCTCGTTCCCGCTGCCCTCGACGCTGGCCGTCAGCTCATAACGTCCCGGGCCGGGTATCTTCATGGGCGTCCGAACCGTCGACGCCCGCAGCGGCGCGACCTCGCCAGCCACCGGGCCGGCGACGGCCACTTGGCGGCCTTGGCCATTGCGCAGAACACAGCGGACGCTCATCGATCGTTTCGCCTTCGTGCCCGGATTGCGGAGGTCCACCATCACTTCGGCGGTCTTGTGGGCCACGGGCAGACAGGGCATCACGGCGAGATACCCGACGGCCCTGGCCTGGTCGCTTCTCTCCCCCAGCACGCGGACCTCGGTGAGCTGACCGCCCTTGGACCCCACGCGCCACCGGAGTCGCAGCGCCTCGGCAGGAACGCTCGCGCCCTTGGCGATTAGCCAACTCGTCCGCGGATACTTGGCAGGGCGGTCCTCGAACAGGTTGGCCGGCAGGGCCGACCAACTGCCCCGCGCTCGGCGGTCGATCCCTGTCAGGCGCATCTGGCCCGCGTAGCCCACCTCGACCCTCGTGATCAAACGGGGGCCTCGTAGGTCGATCGTCACCGACGGTGTGGCACCTTCGGGCCACTTGATCTGAGTGCTAGCGAAGTGGCTGGTTCGGGTGTTTCCGTCGACCAAGCGGGTGGTTGGATTGTCGCCTCCCACCGGTGGCGCAATCTCGATCCGGACGCGCCGGTCCTGTTCCAGCGACGCCGCCGTCAGGTCCTCCGGGCCGATGCCGACGACCATCACCGCGAGGATCTTCGCGGTCACGAGACAGATCTCCATTGCAGCTCCTCCCAATCGGTGTCTTATCGCACAGGGCCGCTTGGATCACCCGCCCATGCATGGTCTCGCCTGCGCGACGCACGTCAAGGGCGAATCTGGGGCCATCCATGTCGAGACGCAGCGGCGCGCCTTGACAAGCACGTCCTCCTATCGTTTCCGAAAGAGCGACGTAGCGTTACTCGCATCACCTCTTCTGGATCGCGTAGACGTCGAGCTCGGGCTGGGTGCGGTAGTCCAGCGTGGCGCGGAGGGCGTCGAGGGTTTGGCGCGGGGACTGGGGCGACTTGCCGGCGTAGATGGCGAAGTGGCTGCAGGGGGTCGCTCGCTCGACGCCGGCGCCGCCCATGCCGCCGCCCGGGCCGACGACGTGGCGGGTGGCGACTTCGGGGGTGATCGTGGCGATCATCGGCCCGCCGGAGACGAACTTGGCCGCCCACTGCACCTTGGGGCGGTCCACCTGGCAGTTCGTGCTCGACGTGAGCTTCCGGACCTTGCCCGTCGCGCCGTCGGCGAAGAGGTACGTGCCGGGCGTCGGACTGTCGGCCGCCATCAGACGGGTGTCGGTGAAGCACCAGAAGTAGTCGACGCCGCCGTTCAGGTTGACCTCGATCCACGGCAGGCCGGCGTAGGCGGTGAGGGTCTTGACCAAGTCGGTCGCGTCGGTGCACCTCAGGCGGACCATCGCCGGGCCGTTGGCCAGAACCTCGATCCGGTTCTTGCTGCTGCGATGCGTTCCGCCCAGGTCGGCGAAGCCGGCCCAGCCGGTTTTGCCCGGATAGGTGACGTCCCGCCCACCGAGGGCCTTGATCTCCCAGCGGTAGATGTGGCCGCCCTCGGGTCCGACCAGGAGCCGATAGCGGTCGTTCTCGATCCACTTGCCCTCGCCTGGGGCGTCGCTGCACCGGACGGTCTGATCTTGAGCGGGTGCGTCCACGGGGCCGGCGGGATCGAAATAGAGCATGAACCGCCGCTCGCCGCCCTTCGGCGTTGGGCCAGCTGCGACGAAGGCGAGCCGCTTGCGCTTGCCGGCGGGCTGGACCTGACAGACCAACGGTCGCGGGGCGCGGCCGGAGGCGTCTACCTCAATGATGGAGACGATGTCGCTTCCGCCCTGTGGGAGGGACAGATCTACCTCGACGGGTTGATCGACGCGGGCGACATCACCGCTGCGCAGGACCAGGCCGATTCGTTGTCTGAAGGCTGCGTTCGCCCAGGGGGCATCGCCGGCCAATGCGCGGGACAGGACCTTCGCGGGTCGCGTCCGGCGGACGCCGAGCTCGACGAGCCTCAAACCAACCTTGTCCGGCGGGAGCAACGCGCCCTTCTCTCGCAGCATCCGCGCGGACGCTTCCAGACCGGCGAGGATTGTGTCATAGCGCTTGATCATCGCATCGAACCGCGGCATGACCCAGTCGAGGGCGTAGGGCTTGTTCTCGCGTCGCCACAAAGCGATGTAGCGGCGCTTGAGGTCAACGTGGTCGTCGCGGATCTTGCGGACGGTCGCTTCGACGCCCTTCAGACCGTCCGCGGTCGGCTGGGTCGACAAGGCCGCCTCCTCGTACGCGCGGGCCGCGTCGAGGTAGCCCAGCGCACGCGTTGCCATCAATTGCATCCGGTCTGCCCCGAAGATGAAGTAGTCGAGCCAGTCTGCGTTGACGCGGGCCTGCGACTTGGCTGTACGGAGGTGCTTGAGGGCGGGACGGGTGATATCGAGCAGCGATCGGGCCCGTCTTCGCGCCGAGCGTTCGTCGACGGGCATCTTGCCGAAGTCAGCCTTCCAGAACCGCCGATCGAGCATCTGATCGTAACCGGGCAAGCGGTGCGTCTTGGTTAGCAGGTCGATGGCTTGGCCGAAGTGGTCGCCCGGCTCGCCGAACATCACCGCGCCGATCCGGCGGCTGAAATCTCTGTACGGCGTCTTCGAGGCGTTCCACGCGCATTCCGCTCCCCAGGCCACGCCATGCCAGTTGGGCGCGAAGAAGTTCTCGCCGTCGTCGTCCCAGGTCGTGTTGAGCATGCCCAGCGCGCCGTGCTTGGCCCCGTCGCGGACGTAGTTGCGGATGTTCGTGACGGCCACGCCGAAGTCGGGCAGGATACGGCTCCAACAGCTGACGCCCGGGCAGACGAAGAACTCGTAGCCGGACTTGGCGAACGGTGTGATGGCCGCGTCGAACGACGGCGCGGCGTGGTAGCCCCACGACAGGACGATGGTGTCCTTGGGGATCTTGGGCAGATGTTGCGGGTGCCTGATGATGATGTCGCCCCACATCATCATGCGTTTGCCGTACTTGTCCTTGAGCAGGTCGTGGATCCGCCTGAGGTGGTTGGCGTAGACACCCCCGACGCCGATCTTGTCGGCCAGCGGCTTGGAGGGGCCCGTGCCCAGACCCCAGGTCTCGTCACAGCAGACGTTGAAGAAGGGCGAGTCCAGCAACGGCACCACTTCTGAATACAGGTCGTCGAGCAGTTGGTAGGTGGCCTCGTTCGTCGGGTTCAGGACGTTCGGCGTTTCGCGGAGGGGCTTGTACTTGTCGTGCTTCAGGATGTGGGCGAAGTGGCCGAATGATTGCTGGTTGCCGATGATGCTGACGCCGTACCGCTTGCCGTATTCGACGATGGCGGTTAGCTCGGTGGGTGTCAGACTGCCGTCCTTCGGGCCGATCGTCGGGTGCTTCGTGAACGCGTACTGGTACTCCATGTAGTACGTCCAGAAGTTCATCTTGAGCAGCGACGTCGTGCGGAGCTCGCCCTTGATGACGTCGAGCGTGGGGCTGGGCCCCCGCGTGATGTCGTCGGAGTAGCCTCGCCATTGCAGCGAGGGCCAATCGCGGACGGTCAAACATGGGATCGCACCGTCCCGGGTGTTGGCGCGGATCAGCTGCCGCAGCGTCTGTATTCCGTGGACCAGCCCTCGCTCGGTCTTGGCCGCGACCGACGCGCGGTCGGGCGCGACGCTGAGGGCGTAACCCTCCGGCTGCGCCGGGAGCTTCATCGACGCAACCGGCTTGGCTGGACCGGCGGCCAGGCAGCATCCCCATGACGAACCATCGGGCAGGCCAGCCAACGTGGCGTTGACGCCCGCCAACGCCGCCAGTTCCTGCCTGAGATCCCCGGCCACCTGGCGGGCCATCGCGGACTTGCTGACGGTCATCGTCATCGGCGATTGGAGTCTCAGTCGGCCCGGTGAAACGCGGACGACCTTAGGAAACGGGACGAGGCGAAGGGCTTGGTTCGGGTCCTGCGTGGCCCCGACACCGAGGCTGGGCCTGGCAAGCAGAACACATGCCACGAACCCCGGGACGAAGCTGCACGCCGTCAGAGTCGATTCCTCGCGTCGCGTGTTGATTTCAAAGCGTGTGCGCGGTCGCAACAGTTGTGCCTCCTTCTACATCTTGTCCCCGTGAGTCACCGTCACCTGCGCGCGTCAGGATCATGTTGTCTCAGAAGGTCGTCGAGGCACGTCTTGGCGGCGGCGATGTCGGCCGCTGGATCTGTCGCGTCGGTTCGTCGGACGATGTGGGGACCGGCGTACTGGAGCTCGTCCATGGCATCGAGATAGTCGGGAAGGTGGAGCTGGCCGCCGCCCATGCGGACCTCGCGACCGGCCGCCGCCCTCGTGCCTGCGGTGGCGTCGCGAAGATGAGACGCCACGATGTGGTCCGCCAGCGCCTCAACGCCTGCGACGGGATCATGCCCGTGAATGAGCAGTCCGCCCGGATCGTAACAGACACGGACCATCGGACAGGCGAGCCCGTCGAGGAACGACCGGAGGGCGTCGGGCGCGTCCTCGGCGGTCTGCAAGGCGAGCAGCGTCCCGGTCTTGTCGGCGTGCTCGCCCAGGTGCTCGATGGCCTCGATCGCCGAGCGGCGCCGACGATCGTCCGGATCGTCGGGCAATGCCCCCAAAGAGCTGGTCACGACGGGCACGCGGAGTCTGGCCGCCAGCTCGAGGAGCTGTCTGGTCTTGTTGATCCGCTGGTCGAGGGTGGCCGGGTCGGTGAAGCCCGACGCCCCCATGTGGCCGCCGAGCGTCGCCAGGTCGAGACCGAGGCCGTTGACGAAGCGCAGGAGATGTCGCTCGCCGGACTTCGACAGACTGGACGGCTCGATCTGGCCCCGCGTGGCGTCGAGTTGGACGACGGCATAGCCCAAGCGCGCAGCGGCCTGCAGGCCTTGCTTGGGCCCGAGCCCGAAATCGTCCGCGGCAACGCCGAGCTGGGTTCGCTGCATGACACGAACGTAGCCGGTGAGGGCTAGGCGATCAAGATCACCCGCCCCGACACCGAGGCGCTCGTCCCATAAGCGGCGCCGATCGCGACGACGTCCACTGCTGGTCCTGGATACCGATAACGCACCAGTTTGGGGGAACCGACCCCATCGCGTTGGGCGGATGTGCGCAGAATCCCCCATCGTTGGGGGAGCCGCACCATGTCATCCCTTGTTTTCAGCGGCGTCAGCCGGGGTTGCGAGCGGATTGGCGCGATGGCACGCTGCTTGCAAGGCGAATGCGGAAGACGCGGGCGCGCGCCGAGGCTGGCGGCGCCCGGAGACAAGGACACAATAGGGGGGGATCTTCCATGTGGCACATTAGACTCATCTGCCTGGTGGCGATCATCACAGCAGCTGTCTTGACAGGCGGCCGACCGGCGTTGGATGTCATCCGCGGTGGCATGGCGACATTGGGGTGCGCTTCCTGGTAAGCACCCACGCCGCGACGTACCTCCACCATCAAAACGTGTTTGCCTGTCGCCGAGAACGGCACTGCGTCCGACAGGTCTGATCGCCGAAAGCACCCATGCCGCGCGCCGGGGTCTCCTGCTCGCTCGCGCGTCGGGACCGCGAGGAAGGTGTACCCCTTGTTGGGGTATGTCGGTCAGCAGCATGGGTTCGGCATGGGGTCCCCGCGCCTTGACGGTGCGCGTGCCATCGGCACGAAACGTTGAGGCGGACGGCGGGTTGCGCGAAGGCGTGAGAGGCAAGGGGGGCGCATGACTCTGTCGGTTGATTGGACGACGCTGGCGATCGTGATCGGCACGTTGACGCCGATGGCGGGGATCCCGCTGACGATGATCACGCTGTACCTCCGGGCCATTCGTGAGGCGCAGGAGAACCACGAGCACGTGGACGGTCGCAGGATGGCGATGATGGAAGCGGACGTCCGTCGCGTCGACGAACGGCTGGACGAGGTGGAACGGACGTACACGACCAAGGAGGAGTGGCTGCGGGAGTCGCTCCATTCGCGTCATCAGCTCGAGCGGCTGACGGAGATGATGGCCGAGGTCCGGAGTCAGCTGGACAACTCGAGCGGCCTGGGCGCCCAGCTGGCCAACGCAACCCGGGCCATGGTTGAGCTGACTCGCGCCCTGGTGGAGATACACACGCAGGGCAACGGGGTCCACGCAACGAGGGACGAAGATCGGCATGACGTGTGACGGACGGTCCATCAAGCAGGTTCGGCGGGAGCTGTTGATGATGCTCAAGGTGGTCTATCCGACGGCGCTGCCGGCGGATGTCCTGTTCCGGGCGTTGATGGGCGGGTTCCCGCAGATGGCGTGGGAGTATCTTCACAAGGACCTGGCCTACCTCGTCGAGAAGGGCTACCTGATCGAGCGAGCGGGATCCAGCGAGGATCAGGCGGGCGTGGACGGGTGGCGGCGTCGGGTCTACCGGCTCAGCGCGTCGGGCGTTGAGGTGGTTGACCGTTGCATCGCCGACGTCGCCTTGGAGGTGTGAGGTGTCGGCAGCGGCCGGGACAAGGCGGGCCTCAGGCGAGCCGAAGCATCCACCCGCGCGTCGGCGCGCCGCGACGGGCCGCAAGCGGGCCAGCCGGCGCACCGGCGATGCCGCTGGCGGGAAGAAGACTGCCTCGGACCGGGCTCCTTGCGCCGAGCCGGCTGAGATGATGACGGCCGTGCCGTTGAACCATCGGTTGGAGATCGACAAGGCGCTGGTCCGCGAGCAACCGCCGCTGGCCACCGCCGAGGCCGTCTACGAGCACTTCGAACTGTCGCGGCAGCATGGGATCGACCGGGAGTCGTTCGATCGCTACGCTCGAAGCGTTCGGGAGGTGCACTCGATCGGCTACGCGGATCGGCTGGCGTGCGAGCTTCTGTCATCTGCGGGTGTTGCCGGCCGCGAGGCGCAAATGGATCTGATGACGTCTCGGTTGGCGCAGCGGATCGCGCGATTGCTGGCGGACGACGAGGACATCGGCGTGTCGGATCTTGCGCGGCTGGCGACATCGGCGGCCAGCTTGCGACGTGCGGTGACCCAGGCGGCGAAGGAAGGTGCGAAGCGGGCAACCGACGACGCGCCGGCCGAGGCATCGTCGTCCAAGATCCGGCGGGCTGTTCGGGAGCTCTATGGGGTCAAGCTCACCGAGGGCGCCGGGCACGGGGAGACTGAGGGGGCATCCGATGACTGACTGACCCAAGGACTTGGGGATTGACCTGAGGCCGGTGTCGGAACCGTGGCACCGGCCTCTTCGTGCGCGGAGCCGCGCTTGACGGGGCGCATCGCTACTTCCGCCTGGCCGACCAGGCTCCCTGTTTGGATCGCTGGAAGCGGGCGGTGGGGCCTCGACGTCCGGTGATCTCGATGCCCTGATTGTCGATCCTCAAGACGACTCGCCGATCGCTGGGCATGCCGGCCTTGGGCAGCTCGATGCGAAGGGCCTTGACGTTCTTGGTGACCACGACGAGCTTCCGGGGCCCGGCGATCGTGCCGATCGCGGAGGCGGGTCCGCCGGACTTGACCATCTCTTCGATGATGAGCCATCCGCGCTGCGGCTCGGCGGGGTCTCGAACCATCACGACGACGCGATGGGGCGAGGCCTGGTCGGATTGATCGTCCGGGCGGGGCGCGGTCATGGTGGTCGGCTTGGGCGCGGGCGAATCAACCGTATCGGTGTGGGTCGTCTGGGGCTGAGAGACGGGCACCTTCGTCGTTCCTGGCGGCTCCCGGCATCCGGCGATGGTGGAGATCACGAGGACGCAGCACGCCAGGGCTCTCGATGGAATCATGGGGGTCTCCTCACCTCGGGTGACCTTCCGCGACGGGCGCCAACATCGTATCATATGCACACGCCCATGGGAGGGTTGCGGTCCGTTGGGAGGGCCGCTTGTTGCGCCGGGGGGAGTCTGGTAGCTTCAGCGTCGAGTCGAGGCCGTGCTGAGGACTCAGAACACGGGGCCCGGTCTCGATCCGACCAGGGGTGGTACGAACCCATGCGGGAACTCACACCGAGAGAGATCGTGGCGGCGTTGGACCGGTACGTGATCGGCCAGGAAGACGCCAAACGTGCGGTGGCCGTGGCCATTCGGAACCGGTGGCGGCGGCTGCAGCTGCCTGAGGAGCTGGCTGAGGAGGTGGCCCCGAAGAACATCATCATGATCGGCCCGACGGGGGTGGGCAAGAGCGAGATCGCCCGCCGGTTGGCCGGTTTGATCAACGCGCCGTTCATCAAGGTGGAGGCCACGAAGTACACGGAGGTGGGATATCACGGCCGGGACGTGGAGAGCATCATCCGTGACCTGCTGGAGCTGAGTATCAATATGGTCCGGTCGGAGCAGACCGAGGTGGTCCGCGATCGGGCGGAGGCGCTGGCGGAAGAGCGCATCTTAGATTCATTGCTGCCGCCCACGCACATGGACCCGGACGACGACCCCAACAGCGAATCGGCCGAGCGTCGGCGTCGAACGCGGGAGAAGCTCCGGACTCAGCTGCGCGAGGGGCATCTGGAGGACCGGGAGATCCGGATTACCACTCAGGAGAAAACGACGCCGGTGACGGCGATCGCAACGATGGTCTCTCCGGGCGACATGCCGCCGGAGGTGCAGGAGGTGTTCGAGCGGCTGATGCCCGACACGTCCAAGGACCGGACGCTGCCCATTCGGGAAGCCCGCAAGGAGATCTTCAGTCAGGAGGCGGAGGCGCTGATCGACCGCGAGAAGGTCACGGAGATGGCCGTCCGTCGTGCCGAGGACAGCGGGATCGTCTTCGTCGACGAGCTGGACAAGATCTGCGGTGGGGAGACGTCGGCGGGTCCGGACGTGAGCCGTCAAGGGGTGCAGCGCGATCTGTTGCCCATCGTGGAGGGCAGCACGGTCAGCACGCGGCATGGCATGGTGCGGACGGATCACATCCTGTTCATCGCGGCGGGGGCGTTCACGCAGTCCAAGCCGTCGGACCTGATGCCCGAGCTTCAGGGCCGGTTCCCGATCCGTGTCGAGCTCGGCGATCTGGGCTGGGAGGAGTTCGTCCGCATCCTGACCGAGCCGGAGAACGCGCTGGTCAAGCAGCAGATCGCCCTGCTGGCCACCGAGGGGGTCGAGCTGGAGTTGACGGGAGGTGCCGTCCGGGAGATGGCGGCGATGGCGCATCGCGCCAACGTCCAGCTGAGCAACATCGGCGCCCGGCGTCTGTACACCATCATGGAGAAGGTGGTCGAGGACATCGCCTTTTACGCGTCGGACGCCGCCAACAAGGAAGTTGTCATCGACGCCGACTACGTTCGAATGCGCCTCGCCGACATCATGGAGGACGAGAAACGCAGCGAGTTCGAGTTGTAGGTCCTACCGGCCCGCCGCCCACAGGCATCCGCGGGTGAAGGTCTCTTTGAACACGGTCTGCTTGCATGCCTTGGCGTCGTGGCCCAGGGCGGTGTAGAAGACGCGGCCCTTCCGCCACGGCTTGGTCCAGAGGACGGGCATCACCTTGCCCTTCCAGAGGGCGTTGGCCAGGACGTTCAGCCCCCCGTCGTAGTCGAGGATGTACTGCTCGTCGGTGACGAAGAACTCGTCGATGCCGGCGGTGATCGGGCTCTTGCGCTTGGTGACGCTGACCTGGTACCTGCGATAGCGCGGATGGGTGGTGAAGTGTCCGCCCACGAACCGGTGCCAGTCCCGGTCGCCGCGGAAGGAATCGGCGGCGGAGTGGATGGCCACGAAGCCGTTGCCCTGGGCGATGTGATCCAGGATGCCGCGTTTCTGCGGGGCCGTCAGCTTGCCCAGCGTCCAGTAGAATACGACGAGATCGTACGGTGCGACGCGCCGAGCCGAGAACGCGCTGAGGTCATTGTCCATGCGGGTCAGGTCGAACTGGCCCGCCTTGACAAGGTCGGTCTCGAGGACGTCGCCGACGCCCTTCCAGTCGTGGATTTCGCCGCCGACGAGCAGCAGCGTTCGGATTTTCGGGATATCAGCCATCAGTCGGTTACCTCCCGACCGGCCGCCCACAGGCAGCCGCGCAGGAACAGCTTGAGGAACATCGGTTGCTTGGCAGCCCGGGCGTCGTGTCCGCCGGCGTGATAGAACACGCGCCCCTTGCCCCAGGACTTGGTCCACAGTGCCGGCATGGGCTTGCCCTTCCACGGCGCGGTCGCGAGGATCTTCAGGTCCTTCTCGTACTCGAGGATGTACTGCTCATCGGTGGTTTCGAAGTCCGCGATGCCGGCCGTGATCGGGCTCTTCTCCTTGGTGATCGTGACCGGGTACTTGCGGTAAGCCGGGTGGGTGATGAAGTGCCCGCCGACGAACTTGTGCCAGTCCTTGTCCCCGCGGAACGAGTCGGCCCCGGAGTGACACGTGACGAACCCCTTGCCCTGGGCGACGTGGTCGAGGATGCCGCGTTTCTGCGCGTGGCTGAGCTTGCCGAGCGTCCAGTAGAAGACGACCAGGTCGTACGGCGCGACGCGGTCGGCCAGGAACGCGTCGAGGTCGTCGTTGACGCGCGTCACCTCGAACTTGCCCGACGCCTTCATGGCGGACTCGAGGACGTTGCCGATGCGCCTCCAGTCGTGGATTTTCCCGCCGACAAGCAGCAGTGTCTTGATCTTGGGTTGCTTGGGCGCGGCCGAGGGCTGTTCGGCCGAGGCGGCATCCGTCTCGAGCGACGAGCACCCGACACCGACAAGCAGGGCTGCAATCGTTGCCGTCGAGGCTGCGGAACGAACGAGTTTCATGATGATCTCCTGATGAAACCGATCGGGTCGGCGTACGGCCCGTTGCGGGACACGCCGCTCGTCTCCCGGTGCATAGTAGCATAGGCGAGTGACCGACGCGGTCAAGGCATCTTCATCAAGCACGGCTCGACCAGACGAGTGCCCTCCATTCCGACACCTGTGATCGGGTCACGGAAACTGATAGGATATGCGTATGTAGGGACGGAGTTGGTGGCAATGCATCCCTCGATCGAAACCAAGCGACTCGACATCGCCCAGCTTTGCGTGCGGTATCGGGTAAGCCGGTTGGACCTTTTTGGATCAGGAACTGGGGATTCATTCGACCCCGCGAGAAGCGACCTGGACTTCCTGGTTCAGTTCCAAGCCATGTCACCTATCGAACAGGCCGACTGCTTCTTTGGACTGAAGGAAGGCCTGGAAGCGGTGTTGGACCGGCCCGTGGACCTGGTCGAGTTGGCCCCGATCCGGAATCCGTATCTCCTGGCCGCCATCGAATCGACTCGGATTCAGGTCTATGCGGCTTGACGTACGCAAGTATCTGTTCGACGTTCAGGACGCCTGTCGGCTCCTGACGGAGTTTTCGGCAGGCAAGACGTTCGACGGTTACCGAAGCGATGTGATGTTGCGCTCGGCCGTTGAGCGTCAGTTCGGCATCGTGGGCGAGGCGCTGAGCCAGATGCTGAAGCTCGACCCGGGCATGGCTTCCGCCTTGACCGACACCAGACGGATCATCGCATTCCGCAATATGCTCATTCATGGCTACGCGCAGGTATCCGACGAGGTGGTCTGGGGCATTCTACAGAAGAACCTGCCCATACTGCGGCAGGAAGTGGAACAGCTCCTGAGTGACGAGAACCTGCCGTAGACGAAGTCCCGTCCCAGCCGAGCCGAACGGCGAGTCGCCCAGATTCTCCATGCTCGCGGGCTCGATCGGTCTACTTGGTACGGGTATCCTTCACTGCGGGGCTCGACGTCAGACCGCGTTGCGGTGTTGGCCGTCGCGATGGCCGGCAATCGTGACGGGCCCTGTTTGTCGCAGGAGCGCTGGGCGATGGCCCGAGGTCAGGTGCACGTCGTGACGGGGGCGTTCGGGTACTCCGGACGGTACATCGCGCGGCGCCTACTGGATGCGGGCGTCGAGGTGCGCACGCTCACGAACTCACCTGACCGGGAGAACGCGTTTGGCGGGAGGGTGGCTACCTGCAAGTACCATTTCGACGATCGCGACCGGTTGGTGGATTCCCTTTGCGGCGCATCGGTCTTGTACAACACGTACTGGGTCAGGTTCAACTACGCGACGTTCAAGCACGCGGTTGCGGTGGAGAACACGCTGGCGCTTTTCGAGGCGGCTCAAGAGGCGGGCCTGCGCCGCGTCGTACACGTCAGCATCACCAACCCCTCTGAGGACTCGCCCCTGGAGTACTTCCGGGGCAAGGCGAGGCTCGAGCGGGCCCTGATCGAATCGGGCCTCTCCTACGCGATCCTCAGGCCGACGGTTCTGTTCGGCACAGAAGACATCCTGGTCAACAACATTGCCTGGATCCTGCGCCGGTTCCCGGTCTTCGGCGTTTTCGGCAACGGCCGGTATCGACTGCAGCCCATCTATGTCGACGACCTGGCGGCGCTGGCCGTCAAGGAGGCGCAGCGCGAGGAGAACCGCATCGTCGACGCGATCGGCCCGGAGACCTTCACCTACCGCGAGCTGGTCGAGCTGATCGGGCGGAGTATCGGCAAGCCGAGACGGATCGTCTCGGTCCCCCGCGTCCTCGGGTACCTTGTCGGCCTTGCCTTGGGACGGATCACCGGCGATGTCGTGATCACGTGGGAGGAGATCGCGGGGTTGATGGCCGACCTGCTCTGCACCGAGTCGCCCCCGGCAGGGACGACAAGGCTGACCGATTGGGCCGCAGCGCACGCCGACACGCTCGGGATGCGATACGCAAGCGAGGTCGCCAGACGGAAGGACCGCACGACCGCCTACGAGAAGCTCTGACGGACGATCAGGTGTCCCCCCGGGGCTCTCCGCAGACCGCGTCGCCCAGGATCGGTGAGATTGCCCGAGCGTCTCGAGCCGCGTAGGATCGGGGCGCCTCAGACGACAGGAGAGACGAATCCCATGTGCGATCTGATCTGCATTGTGAGCGTGGCGGTTGCCTTGTCGCTGGCGAATCTGCCCATGGCGGCTGCCGAAGTGACGCCCTCCAAGCCCGAGCCGATCGCCTATGGTGCGCGCTTCGTTGCGCAACCTGGCGCCAAGTCGGGCGGTGTAACGAAGAAGAGCCTCTTCGCACATCCGCCATGGAAGAAGGACAAGAAGCGCGTCAACGGTTGGGTGATCGGTCGGTTTGGGATCGACCTGACGCGAGCCAAGTCGCCGGCGCTGGCCTTCTCGATGGGCATCCGCGACGACCACGGCTCGACCAAGGGGGTGCTTTACCGGGTGGTCGTTGACGGCAAGCGGGTCTTTTACGAGTTCTACAAGGATGCGGTTTGGCACGCGGCTCGCGTCGAGCTCCGCGAGTTCGCCGGCAAGAAGGCCACGCTTGAACTGGCTGTCTACTCGCTCGGCGAACACTACGCGCTGTGGGGAACCCCGCGGATCGTCGACAACCGATCGGGCAACGCCGACGAGGTGATCTGCGACCTGGCGGACAGGGTCGATGGCGCCGAGAAGCTCGTGATCTTGCAGTCGCGCATCGAGCCGAAGGATCTGCCCGAAGGGCATCGCCGCGCCCAGCGACAGGCCAACGAAGCGCTCGTCCGGGTCGTGCCGACGCTGCAGCAGCTTGCCTGGCAGGAGCTGGAGTTCATCGCCTTCGCCCATTTCACGATCAACACCTTTACCGACAAGGAGTGGGGCGACGGTAAGGAGGATCCCAAGCTGTTCAACCCGACGGCGTTCGACGCCCGGCAGTGGGTGCGGGTCCTCGAGCGGGCCGGCATGAAGCTGCTGATCCTGACGACGAAGCACCACGACGGGTTCTGCCTCTGGCCGAGCAAGTACACCGAGCATTCGGTCAAGCGCAGCCCGTGGCGGGGCGGCAAGGGCGACGTGGTCCGTGAGGTGTCGGACGCCTGTAAGGAAAGGGGGATCAAGTTCGGCGTCTACCTCTCGCCCTGGGACCGGAACCACCCGGGCTACGGCAACTCGCCCGTCTACAACGCGTACTTCAAGAACCAACTCACCGAGCTGCTGACTCAGTACGGCGAGATCACCGAAGTCTGGTTCGACGGCGCCTGTGGGGAGGGTCCCAACGGCAAGAAGCAGGTCTACGATTGGCCCGGCTACTACGCGGTCATTCGCAAGCATCAGCCCAACGCCGTTATCGCCATCTGCGGCCCGGACGTCCGCTGGGTCGGCAACGAAAGCGGCGTGGCCCGCGAGACCGAATGGAGCGTCCAGCCCGCCAGACCGACGCAGCATCCGGGCAAGAAGTGGGTGTGGTGGCCGGCTGAGTGCGACGTCTCGATCCGTCCCGGATGGTTCTACCACCGTGCCCAGGACAAGCGGGTCAAGTCGCTCGAGCACCTGCTCGACATCTACTACAAGTCCGTCGGCCGAAATGCCGTGTTGCTGTTGAACGTGCCCCCGGATCGACGCGGGTTGATCCACGAGAACGACGCCAAGCGGCTGGCCGAGCTGCGGCAGGTGCTCGACGCGACGTTCAAGGTCAACCTCGCGCGGACAAGACCGGCGAAGGCCAGCAACGTCCGCGGGGGTGACGCGAAGCACGGCGCGGACAAGGCCGTCGACGGCGATCTGAAGACCTACTGGACGACGGATGATGGCGTGACCACTGGCTCGTTGGAGGTCGACCTCGGCAAGGCCGTGACGTTCAACCGCTCGATGATCCAAGAGCACATCGCCATCGGGCAGCGCGTCGAGCAGTACGTGCTGGAGGCATGGGACGGCGGGTCGTGGAAGCAGATCGCCAAGGGGACGACGATCGGTCACAAGAAGTTGGATCGTTTCGCGGACGTGACGGCCTCGCGAGTGCGGCTACGGATTGTCCAGAGCCGCGCCCATCCGACAGTTCGGGAGTTTGGTCTGTTCCGGGCACCGCGTTGACGAGCGCTATGGCGCGGCCGCCGCGCGTTCGGGCGTTGACGCCATGGCGTCGGGATGGAGGTCGCCGAGCTCCTCGCGGCTGATCACGTCAGGGGTGGTTCCTTCCGCCCGCCGCTGCTGGATGTACTCGCATCCGCGCTGTTCGAGGCACCTCTCGAAGACCTTGCCGCTGCGAAGCAGGTCCTTGACGCGGGCGTATTTGTCGTTTTCCAGGATCGGACCGTCGTGGATGTTTCCCATGTCGGCCACGCCGTGGACCGTGCAGCAGGGATCGAGCCGCCCATCCTGGCAGACCCAGACGCCGCTGATCCAACCGCAGACGGTGAGACGACGTGATCCTGCGGGTGGGGCGTCTCCCGGAGCGTGCGCGTCGGCGAGGAGGCGCTCGGGGAGGACGAGGTCGACATCGGCCTCGCTGGCGAGACGTTGGGCCTCGGCGACAAACTCGAAACACTGCGGGTGTTCGGTTGCGACGCGGTTCGGTCCGTCGTCGTCGAGCCAGCCGATCAGGTCACCGACGAAGACGCGCTCGGCCCCAAGCCGGGCTCCGAGCCGGACGAAACCCGGTAGCTCCTGGATCGTGTCCGCCATCGCCGTCAGTGAGACCTCGATCATCGGCCTGGCGCCGCCGCCTTCGGCCTTCATCGCGCCGAGCATCTCGATCTTGCGGATCAAGCGACCCAGGTCGGCACCGCGAATCTTGCGATAGGTCTCGGGCGTGGCGGCGTCGATGGAGAAGTTGATCATGGAGACGGCTTGTGTCTCGACGATCTTGCGGCAGGTACGGGCCGACAGGGCGTGGCCGTTGGTATAGAGGTCCAGCAGGACGTCGGCGTCCCGGGCGGCCTCGACGATCCGGTCGAACCCCGGATGCAGAAGGGGGTCGCTGTCGCCGGAGCTGAGGGTCACGCCCGTGATCGTCGGCGCTGCGGCGAGGATCGTCCGAAACTCGTCGACGCTCACGTACGAAAGCTGTTTGGGATGGTCTTCGGCGTGGATGCCCGTGCACATGCGGCAGCGGAGGTTGCATTTGCCCCGCACGAACTCGAGGTTGAGAAACGTCGGCATGTTGATCAGCCGTCGGTATTGGCTGAGCCACTCGCACGTGTCCCAGTAGTGCGTCATGTGCCGGCTGATGGCGTCGAAGTTGTCGGACTTGAACAGGCGGTGCTGGAGCAACGTGGCGATGAGATTGTGGAACGCGGTTTGGCTATCGGGGCAGGCCTTGACGGCGTCCTGAAGCTTGTCGAGGGCGGGTTCGAGCCGGCCACAAGCGGCTTCGACGACGGCGAGGTCGGACAGGCCTTCGGCGATCTGCCGCGTCGCGAGGTCGAATGCCTCGTCACCCCGTTCGGCGTTGAGGCGCTCGCGGATTCGCGGGTCGACGATGTGCGTCTGATCGAAGGCAAGCGTGGCCAAGCGCGGCTCCCTGGGGCCCGAAGGTCTTGTGCAGGTCCGACACGCGGGAACGTCGGGCGCGGGCGCCGCTTCCGGCAGCCGCGCGCAAGACATCCCCGCTCCATCGCTCTTATCGGTCGGGCATCATGCCCGGTTTACGACGGATTCCGGGTTCGGGAAGGGGACAGGCACCTCGCCGTCAAGTGGTCTTTCCTCGAATAACTGTGCGCATCGGGCTCGGAGCCAGTCCCCTTTTTGAGCCAGGCCGGATTCCGAGTGGCGGGAGAGGCGTGCTCCGTGCGCGTTGGGGGCGTTCGTGGACGTTGGCTCAGTGGGCGTAGGCTTCTATCTCGACGATCCGCGAGTAGTCCTGCTTGGCGGCGTGGACGACGACGCGCACCGCCGTCGCGGTCCGGGGATCGAATGTCACGGTTCGCCAGACGCGATCGTTGTCTCGAATGCGGCCGACCGATTGCCACTGGGCGTTCGTCTTCAGTTGCACCTCGAAGTCCACGATGCCGTACTTGGTGAACCGAAGGGCTTCGGTGGGCTCGACCCACGATCCGATGGGGAAGGCGTCCTGTAGCGTGAAGACCTCGACGCGCCCGATCTGCTTGGGGGCCGGCAGCCCGATGGCGATCCAGTCGGGCCACTTGCCCTGCGTCGCGTCGTTCCATCCCCCTCGGTCGTGGTGCCAGCCTGCGCCGACTCGGTCGCCGTCGATGACGGACTCGGGCGGGAAACCTGGTCCGTGGACCGACGACGCGGTGGTACGCGCACCAAACCGGGCCGACAGGACGTTCTCGGGGGGCGTCTTGAATACGACGAGCGGACCGGGTGTGGGCCCGGCGTCGACCCGCGCCCGGTATTCCTGGTTCGGGGTGAGGTCTCGCAGCGCGACCGAGTGGTAGGTCCTGGGCGCGCCGCTCTCGGCCGCTTTGGCGTTCAGTGTCGTGCCTTGCCCATACACCACCGTGCCCAGCGACGGTAACACGGATCGCCACGTGATCTCGATCTCGCCCTGGCGGACCCGCGCCGCGGGCGCGAGGACGGCGGGTACGCTCGTGTCCGACGGCATCAACCGAAGCTGAGTCTTTCCGGAGAACCGAACGGACACAGGACCGATCAGTCCGGAGGGCAGCGTCTTGGCCCATCGGCTCTTGACGGCCGCGCGATGGTAGTTCGACGCGGTGTTGATCACGTCCACCTCCAGCGCGTTGGCGCCGGGGCTGACCAGCGCGGTCACGTCAAACACGTACGGTGGGCAGATCCGCACGCCGGCCGACTTGCCGTTGACGCGGACCTCGGCAAGCTCCTGAACGTCGCCGAGGTCGAGCGTTACGCGTCCCTGTCCGATCCAACCGGCCGGGACGGAGAACGCCCGTCGGTAGGTCCCGACGCCGCTGTAGGCCGCGTCGCGGGACGTCCACGAGCCCAGCGTCGCCGGGGCCTTGGCGTCGCCGAGCTGCAGCGTCCAGCCGTCGGCTGGCAGCGTTCGGGCCTCGAGGCGGGTCTTGGCCACGCGGCCGAATCGTGTCGTCTGGCCGACCTGAACAGCGGCTGCGAGACGGTCTTGGTTGGCGGGGGTGTTCGCCGGTTCGGCGATCGCTTCGACGACGACGTCGGCGCCGTCCGTGGTCACGGTCGTAATGGTCCCGCCGTCGGCCCACAACAGGCGCGGGCCGTCGTCGCGCCGATCCGTTTGGGTAACGACAACGAATCCGGACTCATAGGGGGCCAGCCGCAACGGGACCAGCAGGCGTTCCGGGATCGTCTGGACGCCGACGATCGGGCGGCATTGGCCCGTCATCGGGTCCCACCATTCCGCGCACCCCGTTCCATGAAGCGTCAGCTCGCCCTGGACCGTTTGCCGGATCGACTCGTTGGTCACGAAGTAGATGTCCGCGCCCGCTCGTTTGCGGTGCAGCACACGGAGGTCCGGCTGATCGGGCCGGAATGCGACGTCCGGCTCGAAATGCCCCGCACGCAAGATCGCCTTGAGCTCCGACGCATTGGGCGCCAGGAATCCCCGTCGAATGCCCTTGGCGTCCCAGATTCCCTTCACCAATGCCTGGACCGCTGCGTCCTTGCCCCGGTCACACGAGCGGGCCGGCAGCCGTCTGGATGCGATGACCATCCCCCCGGATTCGACGAATTCCCCCAGCCGCTGTAACACCGCCAGCGGGATGAACGTCACGCCAGGCAGGACGACGACCTTGTAGTCGGTCTGCTGGATACGCACCCGCCGGCCGTCGATCCGGCACCGCGACGGATCGGTCCACAGCTCGTAGGGCACGATGTCGAAGTCCACCTGCCCCTGCTGCAGCACGGCCTCGACGTCTTCGACCGGCTCGCATTGTCCCACCCACCGTGACTCGGCCGGGTAGAGCACGATCGCGTCGGCGACGAACTTGCCCTTCTGCAGCAGCGCGCACACGCGATTGGTGTGGTCGGCCCATCGGCGGAAATGCACCCACTGCGGGTTCCGGCCCCGGGCGTAGAAGAACGGCGGGCAGTCCTCGTCGGGCCACTTTGGGTTAAAGGCGTGCGGCACGAGCACGTTGATGCCCCGAACGCACTGCCAGTCGGTCAGCCACTTCATGTGCGTCAGGCCGCATCGCCAGCCATACGCCCCGTACGTCTCGTCCATGGCCAGGTCGTCGGGCTTGCCGTAGATGTGCGAGACCGAGCTGGCGAGTTTCGGCATGCCCCAATAGTCGGCGTTCCGCGAGCCCGGCCCGACCTGGTAGAAGACCACATCGATGCCGCCCATGTCCATGTATTGCTCGGTCCGGAAGAAATGCCCCGGCCCGGCCCCGAACGAGTAGTGAAGCTGCGAGTGTTCGTACAGGTGGCCGATGTGACGGACGCCGTGGGCATGACACCAATCGCCGATCTTCTTGTAGAAGACTTCTGCGTACCGGGTTACGAGGTAGTCCCAGTAGTCGAATCGGATGGCGTGCGTCTCGGGCCCCACGTCGGCCATCAACGCGGGCAGCAGCGGCTCGAGGTCGTACCCCTTGGCTGCCTTGAACAGCCCGAGGAAACCGAACGTCCAGGGGAACTGCCCGCCGCCGTTGTGGAACCCCGGCTCGTCCGTGAAGAAGCCTTGGATCGTCTTGCCGAACTTGTCTTTGAACCGTTCGTACGTGGCCTGATGCGTCAGCTCGACGAACTTGTCCAGGCAGGCGCTGCTCAGCGAATCGATGTAGTTGCCGGCGTGTCGTTGGACGAAGCAGAAGATGGACCAATCGCCCGCCGGTGCGGCCCAACGGAGGGTCCCGCCAGGCCCGACACCGTCCGGAGGAATGACCCGCAACGTCGCAGGATCGATCCGGCCGGCGGCCTTCTTGCCGACCACGATCGAGACGAGGTGGTCGCCGGCCGGCACCTTGACCGAGACCGACTGGGCGCCCTTGACGTCCTGACGATGTGCGACCAGGTACTGTCTGGCGAATCGTGGGTCGGCCTTGACGACCAGTCCGCCGGCGACGCCGCTGGGAAACCACTTCTCGTCGAAGATCCAGACCTTCATCCCGCGCTTCTCCGCCTCGTCGAGGCAGATCGCCAGGTCCGACCACCATTTCTTGCCCAGGTAGTCCTTATGGGGGCGCGACTCGATCGTGAACTCACTGCACCCGCCTTCGTCCATTTTGGCGATGATCTGGCGGATGGCGGCCTCGTCCTCCTCCCCGTGCAGCCAGAACAGCGGGTTGAGCGTCTTGGCAGGTGCGGGAGCGGCGAAGGCCCGCCGAAGCGCCGCGACATCCTCGGCCGCAAGGCGTCTCGACCCCGCCAACAGCGTCAGGACCAGACACAGTCCTGTTCGCAGACCAGTTCGTGCTCGCATCTCGATGTTCCTTGCCTTGCGGGCCCCGTTACGCACGCCAAGGGCCCGATCGTCCTTCCCGCCTGGCGAAAGGTGGGACACGCCGACACGTCGAGCGGTGTGCCAAGAATACCCCATCTGCCGGATACGTTCACGCTTGCCAAGCATCCAAACCATATCACCGAAAGCGGTACGTCCGCCCACTTGGGAGTCGCGGGCGAGTCGGCTATGATATGCGGTTCCAGGTGACCTGTATGGAGTCATCCAGGCCGGGATGAGTACCAAGCCCATAGTCCGTCCTCCGTTCGATCGGGCCCAGCGGTGTCACACCAGCCAAAGGTCGGGGGAGAGGGTCCGCGGTGGACGCCGGTCCCGGCGCGGGCCTGAGGGCCTTCCGGGCACATGTGTGTTGTTGGGGTCGATCGGCGTCCTGGTCTTCTGGGCTGGCCCAGTTTGGGCGTGTTCGGTTCCGGTGTTTCGGTATGCGCTGGAGCGTTGGCCGGCCGACGCCTACAACGTGGCGGTGTTTCACCGCGGCGGTCTGAGCGAGGCGGACCAGGCCATTGTGGACGGCCTGGAGGCCAAGGCGTCGGCGGACGTACCGGCGAACTGTCGGGTCTTCCCAGTGGACCTCGAATCGGAGCTTCCGCCCGGGCTGCAGGCGATCTGGAAGGCCCAAACCAAGCCCACGCTGCCTTGGATGGTCGTTTGCTATCCCCGCTATGCGCCGATCGAGCAAGACATGTGGGCCGGTCCGCTCGAGGCCGACGTCGTGAAGCGCCTTGTTGATTCGCCGGCACGTCGCAAGATCGCCAAGCGGCTCCGCGGCGGGGAGTCGGCGGTGTGGATCTTCCTTGCCAGCGGCGATCGTGCGCAGGACGATGCCGCGGCTGCGCTGCTGCGTACAGAGCTCAAGAAGATGGAAAAGACGCTCGAGCTGCCGCCGCAAATGGACGCCCTGTACGACGATGGGTCTTCGGAGGACGAGTTGCCCCGTCTTCGGGTGGCCTTCTCGATCGTGCGCGTCCGGAGGGACGACCCCGCCGAGGCGATGCTCGTCAACATGTTGTTGGGCACCGAGCCGGACCTGCGTACGTTCAACGAGCCGATGGCGTTTCCGATCTTCGGGCGCGGGCGGGTGCTGTACGCGCTGATCGGTAAGGGGATCAACGCCGACACGATCTGGGAGACCTGCGCGTTCCTCGTCGGGCCCTGCATGTGTCAGGTCAAAGGCCAGAATCCCGGCGTGGATCTGCTTATATCGACGGACTGGGACGACCTGCAGGCCGAATCGCTGGTCGAGGAGGAGGAACTTCGTGTCCTGACGGGTCGATCGCCGGCGGCCTCGCCGGTCGTTGCGGGCCCGAACGCGCCTGACGCGGTCGTGCTTGGGAGTGCTGACGAGCCGAGCGTCCTGTTGCGGAGCATCCTGCTGACGCTGGGCGGCCTGGTGGTCGTGGTCGTGGGCTTGGCCGTGGGCGTCAGGAAGCGATCATTGCGGCATCGAGATGACGCGCCGCTCACTGGGCACGTCGCATCCGAAGCGAGGGACACGGGCAGATGACTTCCTGGGGGTGACGTGAAACGCATGCACAACCGGTCGCGGCTCTGGTTCTATCCAGTCCTCTTGGCATTCCTGGCTGTTCCGACACGGTCCTTCGGCGGGGATTGGCCGATGTGGCGGCACGACGCGCGTCGCAGCGCAGCCAGTCCGCATGCGCTGGCCCCCAAGCTCCATCTGCAGTGGGTGCGCGAATACCCGCCGCTCGAACCGGGCTGGCCCGACGAACCGAGGATGACGTTCGACGTCGGCTACGAGCCCGTCGTGATGGGCAAGGCCCTGTTTTTCGGATCGTCGCGAAATGACAGCATGACGGCCATCGACACGGAGACGGGCCGCGAGCGATGGCGGTACTACGCGGATGGGCCGATCCGATTCGCACCGGTGGCGTGGCGGGACAAGGTCTACTTCGCCTGCGATGACGGACACCTGTACTGTCTGGCGGCGGCGACGGGCGAGCTGCGCTGGCGGTTTCGCGGGGGGCCGTCGGCCAGGAAGGTCTTGGGCAACGAGCGTCTGATCTCAGCCTGGCCGGCGCGGGGGGCGCCGGTGGTCGTGGACGACACTGTTTACTTCGCTGCGAGCATCTGGCCGTTTATGGGCGTGTTCATCTATGCCCTCGACGCGGAGACCGGAAAGGTCGTCTGGGAGAACAGCGGACTGGGGGCGTCGTACATCATCCAGCCGCACAACAGCCCGGCTTTCGGCGGGCCGGCGCCGCAGGGGTACCTGGTCGCGACGGGCGACAAGCTGCTGGTCCCGTGCGGCAGGAGTGTGCCCGCCTGTCTGGATCGCCTGACAGGTGAGTTGCTCTACTACCGGCTGGGGAACGACAAGCGGCACGGCGATTCACACGTCTCCACCGCGGGAGGACATTTCTACAACACCGGCTTGATGTTCGAGCTGGAGCGCGGCAGGCCCCTCGGCGTGGTTCCCCGGGAGCCGGTGATGACGGACGCGGTGATCTACGGCAGCAGTGGCGACACCGTCCGTGCCCTGGATCTGAAGCACCCCAAGATCGCTAAGCTCCCCAGAAGCAAACGACGACGCGGGCCATCGACCGTCTGGTCACTGCCGGCGTTGTGGGACCTGAACACCGGCGGGGGGGGCAAGGTGTACATCAAGGCGGGTCAGCGGCTGTACCTGGGGGGTCGTCGGCGGCTGACGGCCGTCGACCTGCCGCCGCCCGGCGGCAAGCCGAGGGTCTCGTGGCAGGTGAACATCACTGGACGGCCGTTCAGCATGATCGCGGCGGACGATAAGCTGTTCGTCGTGACCCTCGAAGGACATCTCTACTGCTTGGGCCGGAACAAGACGAAATCGAAACGATATGCCGTCGCCGACGCCAAGCCCCCTGTGGCTGATCGCTGGAGCAAGACCGCCGGCGATATCCTGGCGCGCACCAGCGTCAAGGAAGGCTATTGTCTGGCGTTCGGTTTGGGCACGGGGCGTCTGGTGGCGGCGCTGGCGCGCCAGTCCAAGCTGCACATCATCGGCGTCGATCCTGACAAGGGCCGCGTCGATGCCCTTCGCAAGAAGCTGGATGAGGCGGGACTCTACGGCCACCGAATCGCCCTGCACGTTGGCGACGCGTTGTCGGTTCAGTTTCCGTCCTACTTGGCCAGTCTGATCGTCTCGGAAGACCCGAAGGCCGGTGGGTACGGATCGGGCGCGGCGTTCATCCGCCGGGTCTTCACCCATCTGCGGCCGTATGGCGGCGTGGCGTGTCTGGAGGTGGGACGCGATCAGCAGGAGGCGTTCGCCAAGATCGTTTCGGACGCACAGCTACCAGGTGCCGAGCTGACCGGGGAGGGGGACGTGGCGCTGTTGAAACGGTCCGGGCCGCTGCCAGGGTCGGCCAACTGGACGCACCAGTACGCGGATGCCGCCAACACGTGCGTGTCGAAGGACACGCGCGTGAAGCTGCCGCTGGGGTTGCTGTGGTTCGGGGGCGTGTCCAACGCCAAGATCCTGCCCCGCCATGGACATGGTCCGTCCGAGCAAGTGGTCGACGGCCGGTTGTTCATCGAAGGTCCGGACATCATCCGGGCGCTCGACGTCTATACGGGTCGTTTGCTGTGGGAGGCCGACCTTCCGGGCGTCGGCAAGGTGTACGACAATCAGTCGCACCAGCCGGGTGCCAACGCGCTGGGCAGCAACTACGTGTCGGTGTCCGACGGCATCTACATCGCCTACGGCAAGGAGTGTATCCGCCTGGACCCGGCTACGGGCAAGCGGATGTCGACGTTCAAGCTGCCCGCCGGGGATGGCGCATCGGAGACCCCCGCCTGGGGACACATCAGCGTCTGGGAGGATCTGCTGATCGCCGGAGCGGCGCCCGTGATCTTCGTCGGCAAGGAGATGCCCGGAAGGGAGATGAACTGGGACGCCACGTCCAGCAAGCGACTGGTGGTCATGGACCGCAACAGCGGCGACGTCCGTTGGACGACGGAGGCGGCGTATTCGTTTCGGCACAACGCGATCTGCGTGGGCGGCGGCAAGGTCTTCTGCATCGACCGGCATCCCGAGCGCCTGGTCAAGAAGCTGCGACTGCGAGGCAAGACGCCGTCGGCCAAGCCTATGCTGTTGGCCTATGACGTGCGCAAGGGGACGAAGGTCTGGTCCACGACGAAGGACGTGTTCGGCACGTGGCTGGGGTACTCCGAGGCGCACGATCTGCTCTTGCAGGCCGGCAGGGCGTCCAGGGACATGCTGCCCTACGAACCGGCGGACCGGATGATCGTCCACCGAGGCAAGGACGGATCGGTGGTGTGGAATCAGGAACACGGCTACCGCGGGCCCTGCATGTTGCACGGGGAGACCATCATTACGCAGGCTCGCGCGGTGAACCTGCTGACCGGCGAGGAGCTGGTGCGCAAGAGTCCTTTGACCGGCGCCGACATGCCCTGGCGGTACGCGCGCAACTACGGTTGCGGCACGGCGGTCGCCTGCGAGCACTTGATCACGTTTCGGTCGGCGGCCGCGGGATACTTCGATCTGCCGCGTCTCGGCGGGACGGGCAATCTGGGGGGGTTCAAATCCGGCTGCACGTCCAATCTGATCCCAGCAAACGGCGTGCTAAACTCGCCGGACTACACGCGGACGTGCACGTGCAGCTATCAGAACCAGTGCTCGTTAGCCTTCGTCCACATGCCCGAGGTCGAGGTGTGGACGTTCAATCCGTTTGACGTGGGCGATGAACCCATCAAGCGAGTGGGCATCAACCTCGGCGCGCCGGGCGATCGCGTATCGGACGACGGCACGTTGTGGCTGGACTACCCGAGCGTGGGCGGACGGTCGCCCAAGGTGTCTATCGCCGTTGCGCCGGAGACGGTGCGGTGGTTTCGCAAGCACTCGTCGTCGATCCAAGGAGACGGTTTGGGGTGGGTGGCTGCGTCCGGCGTCGAGGGCCTGACCGAGATGGTCATCGCCCTGGCCAAGAAGCCCGCCGGCACGCGTTCGTACACGGTGTGCCTCCACTTCTGCGAACCGAAGGGCGCCAAACCCGGCCAGCGCGTTTTCGATGTTGCGTTGCAGGGCAAGCGGGTCGTGCCGAGCATGGACATCGCCAAGCAGGCCGGCGGGCCGAATCGGCTGGTCGTCCGAACGTTCAAAGGTATCAAGGTCAAGGGCGAATTGAGAATCACGCTGACGCCGACCCAATCTGCGGCGATCCGTTCGGCCGTCTTGTGCGGCATCCAGGCGGTGGCGGAGGGGGGGTCGTAGGCGTCGGGGGTCGCGTGGGGCTAGCCGCAACACATCATGGTCAAACAGGCAGCCATCCGGAGGGGTGACGTGGACACCGTAACCAGCGCTGGGCACCGTCGCTCGAGGTGGGTCGGTCGCGCGATCGGCGTCCTTGCCCTCGCGCAGGGGTGCCCCATCCTTCGATCTCCTTCGCGGAACGCGAAGGGGATCGAAGGGTGGGGGACGGAATCGCATCCCTCAAGCACCTTCGGGGGCGACTGTGTCCCCCACCCTCTTCGAGGGCCGCGTTCCGCGGCCACTCGAAAAGGATGGGGCACCCGTCCGCCCGTACCGTTGCGCGCCACGTGGCTCGGTTGCGCGATCGGCGTTCTTGTCGTCGTTTCTGGAGTTGCCCCCGTCGGTGCGGCTGACTGGCCCACGTACCGACAGGACGCTCGGCGAAGCGCGATCACGCAGGAGGGCCTCGAGCTGCCCCTGCATGAGCAGTGGCGACACGTTCCGCGACAGCCGCCTCAACCGGCGTGGCCCAAGCCGGCCGGCGCGGATCTGTGGCATCACATGCCGACGCTCAATCCGTCGGTCACGTACGATCGGGCTTTCCACGTCGCCGCCGTCGCCGACGCGGTGTACTTCGGGTCGTCGGCCGACGACAAGGTCACCTGCCTGGACGCATCGACCGGAGAGGCCCGATGGTCGTTCTACACGGGTGGACCGGTCCGCCTCTGCCCGACCGTGCACAAGGGTAAGGTCTACGTGGGCTCGGACGATGGATTCGTCTACTGCCTGCGAGCGGCCGACGGGGGGCTTGTCTGGCGATACCGCCCCTGCGACGAGAACCGGCAGATCCCGGGGAATGGTCGGCTGGTCTCGGTCCGACCCGTCCGGACGGGACTGGTCATTCAGGATGATGTCGTCTACTTCTGCTCGGGATTGTTCCCGACGGAGGGCGTGTCGGTCTGCGCACTGAGCGCGACGGATGGGACGGTCGTCTGGAAGACGGACCCGAGTGGCTTGTCTCCGCAAGGGTACTTGCTCGCGTCACGGTCGTGCCTTTACGTACCCACCGGCCGGACGCCGCCGGTGGTGTTGGATCGTCGGGACGGCAAGCAGGTGGGCGTGGTCAAAGCCGATCGTGGGGAGGGCGGCACGTATGCGCTGCTGGCCGACGAGCATCTGATCCACGGCCCCGGGGAGAACGGACGGTTGGCGGTCGCGGGTGCGGGCCGGGGGGACCGGATCGCGAGCTTCAGCGGGATTCGTCTGATCGCCGGGCCGCGGACGTCCTATCTCCAGACGACGATGCAGTTGATGGCCTTCGATCGCGTTCGCTACCTGGACCTGAGGAAGCAGCGGGAGGCTATGGCGGCCAAACAAGGCAACATCCTCAAGAAGATCGGCAAGCTGGGCAGATACGCCGGCGGCAAGGAGGGCAAGGCGCTGAGAGAGGAGCTTGCGGACGCCCGAGCGGCGCTGAAGAAGTTGCTTGAGGAGGGGCCGGATTGCTTCGGGTGGAAGCAGTCCTGCAGGCATCGCTATTCGCTCATCCTGGCCGGGGACGTGTTGTTTGCGGGAGGGGACGGCGAGGTGGCGGCCTTTCGTGCGTCGGATGGCAAGCGCGTGTGGGCGCGCGAGATTTCGGGCAGGGCGTGCGGCCTGTCCGTCTCGAACGGGCGACTCTACGTCAGCAGCGATACGGGGACGATCCACTGCTTCGGTCGGACGGCGGCGAAGGTCCGCACCGTGGGTCCTGCGGACGTGCAAGTGCCCTATCCCACGGGCGAGCGCACATCGGTGTGCGCGTCGACGGCCGATCACCTCGTCGCTCAGACGGGCATCGACAGGGGGTACTGCCTCGTGCTCGGTTGCGGGGAGGGGCGGCTGGCCTACGAGATCGCCAAGCGGACGAAGCTGCACGTCGTCGGGATCGAGCCGAACGAGGCGAAGGTGTTGGCGGCGAGGAAGGCGCTGGACCGGGCGGGTCTATACGGTCGGCGCGTGACGGTTCATCGCGGAGGACTGACCGAACTGCCCTACGCCGACTACACCATGAACCTGGTCGTCAGCGATGCCACGGAAACGGGCAGCTCCCTCCCGACGCCGGCGGCCGAGGTGTTCCGCGTCTTGAGGCCGTGCGGGGGCGCGGCGTGGATCGGTCTGCCGGCTCAGGCCATGAGGCTGGACAGCGGCGCCAAGCGTTCGGCCTTGAAGCGATGGATGGGCCAGGCGGCGGCATCTGCGTGGAAGCAGGTCGAGCAGAACGGCCTGTGGGCGGCCTGCCGGCGCGGGCCGTTGCCGGGCAGCGGCGAATGGACCCAGATGTACGGCGCTGCGTCGAACACCGCGTGCAGCGGGGACCAGCGGCTGACGGGCCCGATGCGGATCCAGTGGTTCGGCCGACCCGGGCCGCGCGAGATGATCGACCGTCATCACCGCAACGTCCCGCCGCTGGTGCGCGACGGTCGGGTCTTCATCCCCGGGGACAACCGCATCTTCGCCGTCGACGCGTACAACGGTGCAGCGTTGTGGGACCTCGACGTGCCGAACTCCCGCCGGCTGGGCGCGCCCTTCGACGGGGGGAGCATGGCCGTCGCCGAGGACCGTCTGTACGTCGCCGCTGAAGACAAGTGCCTCAATCTGGACGTTGCGACGGGGCGTCAGGTGACCGCGTTTCCGGTCTTGCAGCTGATCGACGGTCAGACGCGCCATTGGGGCTACGTCGGGATCGTGGGGGACCTGCTGCTCGGCAGCGGCCGGAAGGCCGAGGCGATCTACACGCGGATCAGCCGGTCGGCTGACGCCTACCAGTGGGGCGACTACAAGCGGATGGTGACCAGCGACAGCCTGTTCTGTCTGGATCGCACCAGCGGCAAGAAGCGCTGGACGTACCGATCGGGCGTGATCATCAATCCATCGATCGCGGCGGGCGGCGGCCGCGTCTACTTCGTCGAAAGCCACAGCCGCGAGGCAGCCGAGGACCGCGATGGTCAGATCGCGATGAACGTTCTCATCAAGGACGGCATGGCCCTGGTCGCGCTCGACGCAAAGACGGGCCAGGTCGTGTGGAAGCAGACGCCCGACCTGAAGGCGTTCCGACAGATCGTCTATCTGATCCACGCCGACGACATGCTGATCGCCTTCGGGGCGAGGAATCAGGGGCGTCAGCTGTGGCATGATCTGATCGGGTTCGACGCGCGAACGGGCAAGGTCCGGTGGCGGCAAACGAGGGACACCCGTTGGCGGCGGGGCGGAACGCACGGCGAGCAGGTCCGCCATCCCGTCATTGTGGACAAGACGATCTACGCCGAGGCCCACGCCTATGACCTCTACACCGGCAAACCCGTCCCAGATTGGACCTTCAACCACGACCGGACCGGGTGTGGGACGGTGACGGCCTCGTCATCGTGCCTGTTCTACCGTGACCGAAACCCCGCCATGCTGAACCTGGCAGACCGCAAGCAGACGAGGCTATCCCGCGTCAACCGGCCCGGATGCTGGGTCAACATCATCCCGGCCGGCGGGTTGGTGCTCGTGCCCGAGGGGAGTTCAGGCTGCACGTGTGCGTATCCGATCCAGACGTCGATGGCGTTCGCCCCGAGGGCGCCGCGGGAGATCGGCGCGTCAAGCCAGTAAGAAGGGGTGCCCCATCCTTCGTTTCCCTTCGCGGAACGCGAGGGGGAGCGGTGGGGGACGGAATCGCTGGTTCGCAGTCCATTCCGTCTCCCGTCCTTTCCGAGAGCCGCGTCCCGCGGCCACTCGAAAAGGGCGGGGCCCCCCCGGCCCAGGCTCTCTCGCGCCCGTCGCCGAACGGGCGACCGCCCTCCGGTTGCAGGACGACGCATCGTGGTCTACGATTTCGAGGGATGGGCCAATGTCGGGATGGTCCGGTCGTCTCGCGAGGTCAACGTTCCTCGGCAGGAGAATTGAGCATGTCCCAAGCATCGAACGCCGCCGCGCCACGGGGACGGATTGACGGCGTGCACGTCAAGCCGCTGCGGGTCATTCCCGACCAGCGCGGGCGCCTGATGGAGATCTTCCGTTGCGATGACGCGCTGTTCGAGCAGTTCGGGCAGGTGTACATGACGGCGGCCTATCCCGGCGTGGTCAAGGCGTGGCACTACCACAAGATCCAAACCGACAACTGGGCCGTCGTGCAGGGCATGGCCCTGGTGGGCTTATATGACCAGCGAGAGGGATCGCCCACGCACGGCCACGTCAATGAGTTCTACATGGGCGTGCACAATCCGATTTTCCTGCAGATTCCCCCCGGCGTGATGCATGGGTTCAAGTGCATCTCCGAGCAGGAGGTGATCGTCATTAACGTGCCGACGCATCCCTACGACCCAGAGGCGCCCGACGAGTTGCGCGCCCCGGCCAGAGACCCGGCGATCCCGTTTGTTTGGGATCGGCAGGATGCTTGAGCTACGAGGAGAGCTGACCGATGAAGGGCGTCGTTCTGGCAGGTGGGCTGGGCACGCGGCTGCTGCCGCTGACGAAGGTGACCAACAAGCACCTGTTGCCGGTCTACAACAAGCCGATGATCTACTACCCGTTGGAGTGCCTCGTCAACGCCGGCATCAACGAGGTCATGCTCGTTACGGGCGGGAACAACGCGGGCGATTTCCTGCGACTGCTCGGCAACGGCGAGGAGTTGGGGATTCGACGGCTTCACTACGCCTACCAGGAAGGGGAGGGCGGGATCGCCGACGCGCTCAGCCTGGCTGAGGACTTCGCCGACGGCGGCAAGATCGTCGTCGTCCTGGGCGACAACATCATCGAGCAGAACATCCGGCGCGCGACGGCCGACTTCTTTAGCCAACGCGAGGGCGCGAAGATCATCCTCAAGGAGGTGTCTGATCCCGAACGGTTCGGCGTGCCCGAGATCGACGGCGACCGGATCGTCTCGATCGAGGAGAAGCCCAAGCAGCCCAAGAGCCGGTTCGCCGTGATCGGTATCTACTTCTACGATGGTCGGGTCTTCGACATCATCAAGACCCTCGAGCCATCGGGCCGGGGTGAGCTGGAGATCACGGACGTCAACAACGCCTACATCGAGGCCGGCACGATGACGTACGAGATCCTCGAGGGCTGGTGGACCGATGCGGGGCAGTTCGAGTCGCTGCTTCGTGCCAACAAGCTGGTGGCAGAAGGCGGCGCGAACAGGCTCGACTGATTCGTGCGTCGGTGGGCGTGTGCGGGCATCGCGACCGACCGATGGGAGGAAGTGACTCGGCACGGCGAACGACGTCGCCGGCCGATCGTATCAAGTCTGGTGGGAACGGACCCCGAGGACGGACATGAACCGCATCCTGGTCACCGGCGGGGCGGGCTTCATCGGATCGAACTTCGTGCACTGGGCGCTGGCGCGCTGGCCAGATACCCACGTCGTGAACCTCGACGCACTTACCTACGCGGGCAACCTGGCGAACCTGGCCGGGCTCGAGAACGACGCCCGGTACACGTTCGTGCGCGGCGACATCACGGATGGGGGGCTGCTGAACCGCCTGATGGCCGCCGAAGTGGATGCGGTCGTCAACTTCGCGGCCGAAAGCCACGTCGACCGCAGCCTGATGTCGAGCGAACCGTTCGTGCGGACGAACGTCGTCGGCACGCAGCAGCTGCTGGACGCGGCCCGCCGGCACGGCGTGGGACGGTTCCTGCAGGTCAGCACGGACGAGGTCTACGGCTCGCTCGGCCCGGAGGGCAGCTTCACCGAGTCGTCGACGTTGAGCCCCAACAGTCCGTATGCGGCCAGCAAAGCGGCCGCCGATCTGATCTGCCGCGCCTATCACCACAGCTTCGGCTTGCCGGTGATCGTCTCGCGATGCAGCAACAACTACGGGCCGTACCAGTTCCCAGAAAAGGTCATCCCGTTGTTCGTGACGAACCTGTTCGAGGACAAAAAGGTGCCCTTGTACGGCGACGGGCTGAACGTCCGCGACTGGATCTACGTCGAGGACCACTGCGCCGCGCTGGGGACCATCTTGGAGAAGGGCGCGCCGGGCGAGGTCTACAACGTCGGTGCAGACTGCGAGCTGACCAACCTCGAGCTGACGCGTCGCATCCTGACCGCCTGCGGCAAGGACGAAAGCTCCATCGAGTACGTCGAGGACCGGCCCGGGCATGATCGCCGCTACGCCATCGATTCGACCAGGCTTCGTACCGAGCTGGGCTGGACGCCGCAGCATGCCTTCGACGACGCCCTGGCCCAGACCATCCAGTGGTATCGGGACCATTCGGACTGGTGGCAGTCGATCAAGAGCGGCGCGTATCTGGACTACTACCAGCGGCAGTACGGCGATCGCGGCGCGCCGGGATAGACGTCCCCCCGCGACGAGGGAGCATCGATCGATCAATGAAACCGGCGATCATCTTCGGGACCATCGGGATGCTGGGCAGCGACCTGGTTTCGGCGTGGAAACGTCGCCGCGCTGACGAACCGGACGCCCTGCCTCCGCCCGTCGAGGTGGCCGATTGGGACGTCGTCGACATCACCGACGAATCGGCCGTTCACGCCTTCATCGACGAACATCAGCCCAGGCTGGTCGTCAACTGCGCCGCCTACACCGACGTCGACGGCTGCACCCGCGATCCGGCGTTGGCGATGAGGGTCAACGGCCACGCCCCGGGCTACATCGCGGCGGCGTGCGCCCGCGTTGGGGCCTCGATGGTGCACGTCTCGACCGATTTCGTGTTCGACGGACGATCCGACCGGCCCTACGTCGAGGACGATCCGGTCGGCCCGACCAGCCCGTACGGCGAGTCGAAGCTGGCCGGCGAGCGAGCGGTTCAAACACACCTGCCCGACGCCTGCATCGTCCGGACGGCCTGGCTGTATGGCGCTTGCGGCAAGAACTTCGTGGCAACGATGCTGCGGCTGGGTGGCCAGCGAGATCAGCTTCGCGTCGTGACGGACCAGGTGGGATCACCGACCTACACCGTCGATCTGGCCGATGCGATCGTCCATCTGATCCGCGCACGAGCGGTCGGCGTCATTCACGTCGTCAACGCGGGCCAATGCAGTTGGCACGAGTTGGCATGCCGCGCGCTGGAACTCGCCGGGCTTACCACGCCGGTCTTGCCGATCACGGCGGCCGAGTTCGCCAGCCCCACCGAGCGCCCCGCCTACAGCGTTCTGTCGACGGCCCGTTACACCGATCTGACCGGACAAGCGATGCGTCCGTGGGAAGACGCCTTGCGCGATTTCGTCGCGGGCGCCGTCGCGTAGGACGATCCGGATCGGATGGCCTATAATGCCGGCATGTCCGATGACGCGGTCAATCCGCCGGCATCTCCCGCGCCCCAAGTCATCGATCGCGTGCCCATGTGGGCACGGGCCGCCATCATCTTGGTCCTGACGTTCGTCGTCTACCTGCCCGCGATGCGCGGTGCGTGGATCTGGGGCGACAACGAGCGCGTCTACGATAACCCGTTCTACAAGGACGTGTCGGGTCTGCGGAAGCTGTGGTTCAGCAGCGAGCCGAAGGATTACTGGCCGCTGTTCTACACCGCCTTCTGGGTCCAGTGGCGGTTGTGGGGCACGGAGACGACCGGCTACCACGTCGTCAATGTGATCTGGCACGGCCTGGTGGCGGTGTTGCTGTGGCAGGTGCTGGTCCGTCTTCGCGTACCAGGGGCGTGGCTGGCGGGCGCGCTGTTTGCCGTCCATCCGGTTCACGTCGATTCGGTGGCGTGGATCAGCGAGTTCGTCAATCCGTTCAGTGCGTTGTTCTGTCTGCTGGCCTTGGTGTGCTACCTCCGTTGTGACGAGCGCGACAGCTGGGCCTGGTACGCAGCGAGCGTCGTGCTGTTCCTGCTGGCGATGCTATCGAAGGCGTCGGTCGCGATGCTGCCGGCGGTGGTGGTCCTGTGCCGACTCTGGCTGCGCCGGTCCTGGCGGTGGCAGGACGCAGGCCGCATCGGCGGATTGATGGCCATCGCCGTCGGCCTGGGCCTCGTGACGGTCTGGTTCCAGAAACACAGCGCCGGGGCGCACGGATACGAATGGTCCGCCGGGTTTGCCGAACGAACGGCGGTGGCCGGCCACATCATCTGGTTCTATCTGGCCAAGACGCTCGTGCCCTACAAGCTGATGTTCGTCTATCCCAAGTGGCACATCGACCCGCGATCGGTCACCAGCTACGTCCCGATGGCGGGGGTGATCGCGCTGGCGGGCGTCTTCGTGTGGACGTGGCGGACGTGGGGCAGGTGCATGTTCGTCGGTCTCGGTGCGTTCGTGGTGTGTCTGTTTCCAGTGCTGGGCTACTTCGACATGTTCTATATGAAGTACTGCTACGTGGCCGACCACTGGCAGTACCTGGCCAGCATGGGCGCGATCGCCTGGGCGGTCGGCCTGGCGACTTGGGGAACCGAACTGGCGGCCAGTTGCTTATCCGGACGTGCGGCCCGATGGGCGCCGTGGGAGCGGCTCCTGTGGGGGCTGACCGTGGTCGCCATCTTCGCGACGATCACGTGGCGACACGCGGCGACGTATACGGATCTGGAGCGCGTCTGGCGCGATACGCTGGCGGTTGACAACAACGTGGCCATGGTCCACACGAACCTGGGCACGCTGCTGGGGCGTCGTGCCCAAACGATGATGGCCCAGGCCAGACGCGACCCTACCGGATCGATCCGGAAGGAGGCTGATCGGCTGATGAAGGAGGCGGAGCAGCACTACCGGGAGGCGTTGCGGATCGACCCGCGCGACGAAGACGCCCACGCCAACCTGGGGGCGCTGCACTTCCGACGGGGTGAGGTGACATCGGCCATCGCACATTACCGAGAGGCCCTGAAGATCAAACCCGCGCACACGGGTGCGCGTACCAAGCTGGCCAAGGCGATGCTCAAGCTGCGGCAGCTCGACGAGGCCGCCCGTCATCTCGAGACGGTTGCTCGTCTCCGTCCCCGCAGCGCCCCGGCCCAGCGGGATCTGGCCAATGTTCTGGTGATGCAGGGGAAATGGGCCGAGGCCACCCGCCGCTACAGACTAGCGTTGGACCTGGCTCCCGAGGACATCGTCACGTTGCATCGGTTCGCGTGGCTGCTGGCGACGTGTCCGGCCGACTCGGTCCGCAACGGACCCGAGGCCCTGTCGCTGGCCCAACGGGCCTGCCGTCTCACCGACCGCAACGATCCGCTGGCCCTTGACGCCCTGGCGGCCGCCTACGCCGAACTGGGCCAGTATCAGCAGGCTGAAGCCACGATCGGCGCCGCCCTTGGTGCCGCGCAGCGCCGGGGGTCCCAAGCGTTGACCAAGAGCCTGGCCGGGCGCCAGGCCTGGTACCGGTCGGGCGGGCCAGTTCGCATTCGACCCGCCTCCTCCACGTCGGCTCCGTCCGGCGCAGCCGGCGGACAGCGATAGCGCATGAGCGCGGATCGGCAGGGGTTGCCCCGCTGTCCAAGTCGTGAGGAACGCGCCGAGATTGACGTCGCGGCGTCTGTTTCGTAGGCTATCATGTGCGCCGTGCCCGTGGGTGTCCGGTGCGATGCGCGGGCGTAGCTCAATGGCAGAGCCCCGGCCTTCCAAGCCGGCCATGTGGGTTCGATTCCCATCGCCCGCTGTTCTCATTCCTTGGCTGACGCGCCCTGGTTCGGGGTGTTCTCTCCTGGCTGAAGTGCTTTCCTGTTCTCGAGTCGCATCTTGGCGGCGGCGACGGTCTGGCCCCATGTCACAGACTCCCGCTGACTGGGCCATGACTGCAGATCCTCCCTCTTCCGGTGGCCGGGGCGGATGATCATCTCCGGCGGCGCCATGGGTGCGGACATGAGCTACCCCTCGACCCCAGGACGGAAAGGCGGTACGCTGCCAAACGTCTGGGACGAAGTGATGCGGGGGGCGAAGCCTGCCGTGTTGCGGCAGGCGCGCTGGAAGCTGAAGGGATGACGGCGGCTTGCTTGGTTGTGGCCGCTGATTCGTTCAGCACTGCCCGACAGACAGCCACTGGCATGCTCTTGATCGCATTGCTGAACGATCATTCGTCAACGTCGATTCTGTAGGAGGTTTCTGGTGAGGAAGACCATTTGCACGGTGGGATTGCTGTGTGGGGTCTCTGGCTTCCACCCGGGGTCTGCCTGGGCGGCGCCCAAGCCCGAGATCGTTTCAGTCAAGAAGATCTGGGACAAGGCCAAGCACAATGCCTTCACTGATCTGATTCGCTTCAAGGATCGCTGGTGGTGTTCTTTTCGCGAGAGCGGAGGGCACGGTAAGAGCATGGGCAAGCTTCGCATTATCGTCTCCGACGACGGCGAGAGTTGGACTTCAGCGGCACTGCTGAGCGAGGAAGGGATGGATCTGCGCGACCCCAAGCTCTCGATCATGCCCGACGGGAGGTTGATATGCACTACAGCCGCTACGTTGTGGAGCAAGTCGGGCAAGCCGTTGACGCGGGCGCCGCGCATCGCATTCTCGAGCGACGGCAAGCAATGGACAACGCCCAAGAAAGTGCTCGCCGAAGACCATTGGCTCTGGCGGACAACCTGGCACAAAGGCGTGGGGTATAGCATGTCGAAGCTTGGTGATGGAAGGAATCCGCGCAGGATCATGTTGTACTCATCGACGGACGGTCTCGATTGGAAGTGGATCGCCGAGCCCATATTGCCTGACAAGGCGTGGAATGGCAGCGAGACCACGTTGCGCTTTCTTGCTGACGATACCATGGTGGCATTCACCCGGCCTGAGTGGATCGGTACAAGCCGGCCGCCCTATACCGACTGGAAGTGGACTCGTCTGAAGAACCTCGAGGGCGGCAGAATGGGCGGCCCAAACTTCATCCGCCTGCCGGACGGATCTCTCTGGGCTTCCGCACGAAGATACAGCTCGCCGAAGAGGACCATGTTGGCCCGCATGACGACGACGAGCTACGAGCCCGTGCTGGCTCTGCCCAGCGGGGGCGACACCAGCTATGCGGGCATGGTCTACAACGAGGATGACGGGCTGTTGTGGATGAGCTACTATTCGTCGCACGAGGGCAAGGCCAGCATCTACCTAGCCAAGATCCGAGTGCCACTGAAACCATCGGCAGCCAAGGGCCAGTAGTGCGGCCCTGCGTCGCGTTGGATGACGGAACGTTGGCAAGCGTCTGGCACGACGTGGCGGCGCCACAAAGCTCGTTCGCGTCCATCCTCGACCGCATCGAGCAACTGGCGTTGCCACTGCCTGATGTTGCCTGAAGGTGATCGTGTTGGACAACACGGTTGTCGGGCCCAGCGTGCCCTTGTCACTTCCCTCCCGCCCCTCTCATCATCGCTACGATTCCGAGTCGAAACGGCTCAGGAAGCAGGCCCCAAAGCCTTGATTGCCTCGGTCAGGTCGGGTACCTTCTGCCGCCAACACGACAAGCAGACGGACAAGCTCTCCCGTCACTCGTCACAAGTGGTTGTTATTGATGGACTTTCTATGCACTGCGGTCGGCCCTTCAAGCCGCCCATGTGGGTTCGGCTCCCATCGCGCGCTGTGTTCGCTTGCCCAGTGACATGGCCTGACGCCGGATGACCCGTCCGGCAGGGTTGGCTGCAGCCAAAGACGGGGGTAGTGCTGCACCTTGCACCCATCTTCTCCTTCTACGCTCGCAGATCGCGAGTCTATTGTTCGATTCTTCCGATGGATCAGGTTGCTAAAGTTTTGACTGCAAAGGGCTTCTGCCCAGCATTCCCCAAGCGCGGCCTTGGCACGCCGTGTGCCACCTGCTCAGGTGCAAGCGTGGCTGTGTCCGCACACAATAGCTGAGTCTGTTTGGTGTTCGATGCTGCGACGCGACCAGGCCTGGCCCGCGAGGACAACTTGCGTAGTTGCGAGACATGAGAACCTACCTGGACTGCATTCCCTGCTTCGTGCGGCAGGCCCTGGACGCTGTTCGTCTGGTGACTGACGACGAGGCGATCCACGTACAGCTGCTTCGCGACGTCCTGCATGAAGCCAGTGAGATGGACCTGCGCCTGCCGCCTCCAGCGATGGGTCAGCGGATCCATCGCTCCATCAGGGAGCTGACAGGCAGCGGCGACCCCTATGGGAAAATCAAAGGGCGGTTCAACCGGCTGGCCCTGGACATGTACCCGAAGCTCAAGGGGCTCGTGGAGCATTCGGCCCATCCCTTGGAAGTGGCCGTGCGGCTGGCCTTGGCTGGCAACGTCATAGACTTCGGTGTGACCGTCGATCTGGACGACGCCGATGTTCACGAGGCCGTCAAACGTGCTCTGACACAGCCCCTCGATGGGGATGTCGAGGCCTTCTGGCGCGCCGTCTCGAGGGCGGAGGAGATTCTCTACCTGGCCGACAACGCCGGAGAGATCGTCTTCGATAGACTGCTGATCGAGAGGATGCCGCTGGAGCGGCTGACGGTGGTGGTCAAGGGATCTGCGGTGATCAATGACGCCACGATGGCAGATGCGCAGGCCGCAGGTGTCTCTGGGCTGGTCAGCGTCATTGACAACGGATCCGATGCACCGGGCACGATCCTGGCTGACTGTAGCAGGGAGTTCCAGGCACGTTTCCACAACGCCGACCTGATCGTCGCAAAGGGCCAAGGGAACTACGAGGCCCTCAGCGATGTGGAGAAAGACATTTGGTTCTTGCTCAAGGCCAAGTGTCGGGTGATTGCCAGGGATCTTGGCTGTGAGATCGGCAGCTTGGTTCTGCACAAGTCAGTCGATGCGAAGCCCACGCCGAGAGAGGTGGAAGGTGTTGCCGCGGGGTTGAAGCCGTCGATGGGTCCAGAAGCGAGGGATGTACGTTGCCCCTAGACGTCAAGAGGCCCACTGAGAGGGAGGTGAGGTGCCATGCCCGGGTTCGATGGGACAGGACCCCTCGGCACGGGCCCGATGACCGGCGGGGGGATGGGGTTCTGTGTTGAGAGGGTTGCGGACGCAGGGGGTTCGTCTTTTGGGCAGGACCATGCCGGCCAACGCAGTGAACCGGTCGGCGCTTTCGCAGAAGCAGCGAAGGAGGTAATGACGATGCCGGCAGGAGATGGCACTGGACCGTTCGGATTGGGGCCGATGACGGGTCGCGCAGCAGGTTACTGCGCCGGGTATCCCGTCCCGGGATACGGCAATCCCATTTCGTGGCAGTCGCGCTGGCTCCAGAGGAGCTATCCGGGCGTGAGCTACCCGCTCTTCCCCCAGGCCTATGGGTACGGTACCCCCTGGCTTGGCGCTCGGTTGGGAGGTCCCGGACGCGGCTGGGGGCGTGGCTTCGGTCGAGGGCGGGGACGCGGGCGACGGTTCTGGGGTTGGTGAGGCGAGCTGAGTCGGTCTACATGCGCGCCGAGGTGATGGCTGCGCTTCGATGTGGCGATCCCTGAGAAGAGGAACCCTTCCATGAAGATAGCTGTTACGGCTACTGAAGCCTCGTTGGACGCGGAGGTGGATCCGCGTTTCGGTCGGTGTCCGTTCTTTTTGATCATCGACACGGACACCATGGAGTTCGAGGCCGCTGAGAATCCGAACGTCGCCCTCGGCGGCGGCGCGGGCATCCAGTCGGCCCAACTGATGTCCGCGAAGGGCGTGAAGACCGTCCTGACGGGCAATTGCGGCCCAAATGCCCACCAGACGTTGAGCGCGGCGGGCATCACCGTGGCGATTGGGTGTTCCGGTGCCGTACGAAACGCCGTGGAGCAGTTCAAGGCAGGGGCATTCGACGTGGCCGCTGAGCCGAACGTCGACGGACACTTCGGTATGGCGGCCGGTCCCGGTGCCGGCTCCGCAATGCCCATGCAGGGAGGATCGGGCTACGGCGGCGGCGGCGGCGGGGGGGGACTCGGACGGGGCATGGGGATGGGCGGGGGCCGTGGTCGCGGGATGGGCCGAGGCATGGGACGAGGCATGGGACGTGGCATGGGCATCGGGCCAGGCGCTGGCCCGGGGCCGGTCGCTCCCGGGGACGCTTCGCAGGGCGGTCAAGGACTGAGCAAGCAGGACGAATTGGCCAATCTAAGACAGCAAGCGGAGGCCATGACAGCCCAGCTACGGCAATTGCAGGAGCGGATTCAGCAATTGGGTGAAGAGGAGTAATCTGGCGAGGCCCTCGGGGCCTCACATCGACAGGAGTCTCGGGGATGCCTTGGATCAGCGAGGAGCTCTGCACAGGGTGTGGTACGTGCGTTGAGGAGTGCCCGGTGGGAGCGATCACGCTCCAAGCGGATGACCTGGCCGTTATTGACGACCAAACCTGTATCCGGTGCGGCACCTGCCATGAGGATTGTCCCGAAGGAGCGGTTCGCCATGACGGCGAGCGGCTTCCGCAGAAGGTTGCGGCCAACCTCGAGTGGGTAGCAGAGCTGCTCCGACACTACGACACGCCGGCGGCGCAATCGGGCCTCATCGAGCGCATCACGAAGTACTTTGCGCTGCAACGCAAGGTGGCCGACCAAACGGTAGAAGCCCTGACCGCCGTCAAAGACAACCCCGCGGAGGGGATACGCGCCGCGATTCGACGCTTGGATGCCGAGCAAGGGCGCACGTCGGCGCAGGGGTAACCGGAGCCGACGGCTACCATGTAGAGGCGTCCTGTCGCGCAACAGGCGTCCGGGATCCCTGGCCGGGGTCATGAACGGGGCTGGCTGCGGCAGGGGGAGTGACCCGCCGACCCTTGGAGAGGTCGCATGAGCACGAAATTGCTGGGTATCTGTTGCAGCCCTCGCAAGGGCATGACCACCTTTAAGGCGATGCAGGCTTGCCTGGCTGCAGCCGAGCAGGTCAGCGATCAGATTGAGACCCAGGTCGTCGAGTTGGCCGGCCGAAGCATCAATCCCTGCGTGGCCTGCGGTACCTGCGGAAAGGAACTCACCTGCAGTATCAAAGACGATTTCTATGACTTGATACCCACGCTGGCTGACCAAGACGTTAGAGGGATGATTATCGGGACGCCTGTCTATCTGTGTTGTATGACGGCCCAGTGCAAGGCCTTCCTGGATCGATCCGCGATGTTCCGGCGGAACGGATGGCGTTTCCGGGACCGTGTGGCAGGCGTCCTTGCGGTCGGCGGCGTCCAGAACGGCGGACAGGAACTCACGGTACAGGCCGTACGTGCTGCGATGCTGTGTCACGATATGATCTGCGTCAGTGATGGCCAGCCCACCGCACACCTTGGCGGGACCGTATACAGCGGCGGCGACGGGGGCGTAGAGGCTGACGCGTATGGTCTACAGACCGTGCAGAATCTGGGCAGGCGAGTAGCCGAGGTCGCGTTGATGCTCGCGGCGAGACCAAGCGGAGGGGCGCCCTGCAACGAACCGTAGATTCTGCAAAGCGGTTCCGCTGGCGACGCTTGCATGAGGCAAGGGCATCTGAGCCTGCTTGGCATGAAGGCTGAAGGCACACGATACCGACCGGTACACTTGCAAGGCGATGATCTCCGCAGTCGAAAGCTGGACGTGGCCGCAACAGACCTTTTGGCATGCGTGATTCAGGAGATCGATCACCTGAACGGGATGCTCATCTGCGGTCGGGGGCAGCTCGTCCCATCCGACGCTGGTGAGAGGTGAACTGAGAAACCGCATGGCCCGAGGGTCGCCTGCGCTGGGTGCGTAGGGGTCGTTCGCTCGGGCAAACCATCTGGGAACCCAACCATGGCCTACAAGATCCCAATCGCCGAACTCACCGAAAACGCCGCGGCGGACATCCATCACAACCCCGCCAAGCCAAAGGACATGGCCTGCATCGACCTGCCGACGACGTTGGTCGACAACTGGCAAGAGAAGGCCATCGCCAAGTTCGCCGAGCTGCTGGAGAAGTACCGAGCGCTGCGGGTGTACATGGATACGTGTGTCCGGTGTGGGGCGTGTGCCGAGGCATGTCACTACTACATCGGCTCGGGTGATCCAAACAACATGCCCGTCGCGCGAGCCGAGCTGTTGCGCAAGGTCTACCGGCGTTACTTCACGCTGCCCGGCAAGCTGCTTGGCGAGAAGGCCGGCGCCGCGGATCTCGACGAGGAGATGCTCGCGAAGTGGGCGCAGTACTTCTACCAGTGCAGCGAGTGCCGACGATGCAGCGTCTTTTGTCCCTACGGGATCGACACGGCGGAGATCACGATGGCGGCCCGGGAGATCATGGCGACGATCGGCGTGGGGACGAAGTATGTCACGGAGGTGGTCGCCAAGGTCTATGAAACGGGCAACAACCTGGGCATCCACGCCCCGGCCTGGAAGAACAACTGCGAGTTCTTCGAGGATGACGTGCTGGACTACAAGGGCGAGAAGGTGGCCTATCCTGTCGATGAGGTGGGCGCTGACGTCTTGCTCGTGCCGCCCTCGGCGGACAACTTCATGAACGACATGACGATGGAGGCCTACGGTAGGGTCTTCAAGCACCTGGGCGTGAGTTGGACGACCAGTACGTATGCCAGTGAAGGCGGGAACTTCGGGTTGTTCCTCAACTACGCGAACCTCAAGAAGGTGAACCAGCGGATGATCCAGGCCGCTCGGGACCTGAAGGTCAAGATCCTGATGTGGGGCGAGTGTGGCCACGCGTGGCGAGGCGGCATCTACACCAACACCCTCAGCGGGCCGATGGATTTCCTCCACCCGGATTACCAGTACCCGATCCACATCCTTCAGTGGCTGACGGACGACAACTGCAAGCTGCTCAAAGCCTTCAAGGTGGACAAGTCGCTCAACGACGATCGGATCATCACGTACCACGATCCGTGCAACCCGGCCCGGGCAGGTCAGCTCACCGAGGAGCCCCGGGTCGTGATGCGGTACTGCTGCGACAGGTTCTACGAGATGCCGCCCAATACGATCAAGGAATACACGTTCTGTTGCGGCAGCGGCGCTGGTTTGTTGACCGACGAGATCATGCCGATCAGGTACGCGGGCGGCAAGCCGCGAGCGGATGCGGCCATGTACGTCCACAAGAAGCACGGCGTGGCGTACATGGCGACGCCATGTGCAATCTGCAAGGCCGGGTTGCCCGTGTCGCTGCAATACCACAAGGTGCCCGTTGAGGTCACCGGCGTACTCGACAATCTGGTGCGGGCGATGGTCTAGTCCTTTCGGTCTCTCTTCAGACAGAAGGGCCGAGTGAATGGACTACCGCGCTGACCGATCGTCAGCCCGATAGGCCCCCTTTGTTTGGGCAACGATGAGTGAACAGAAGACCAACCCGGCGGTGGGCACGCATGGCCTCGTCGCGTGCGGGACCCTGCGTCGTGAGATACGTTTGCTGGTTGATATGGGCTTCCTTGACGGGGACCACGTGTTCTTCACCGCGCCAGGCCTGCATGAATGGCCACAGCAACTCGCCAAGCAACTCGACCGACAGATCAGCAGGGCGCTGGGTGTCACCGAGAGAGTCATCGTCGCCTACGGCGAGAAATGCTATATGGATCTGGACACTGCCGCCGACACAGATGTTTTCTTGGAGATCTTCGGCGAGCGCGTCGCGCGCGTGCGAGCGAAGAACTGTGTGGACATGCTCGCCGACGCTGACGAGCGACGCCGGATCGCCGGGGGCGCAAAGGTCTACTGGCTCACGTCGGGTTGGCTGGAGCATTGGGACTACATCTTCAAGGACTGGGATGCCGCAAAGGCAAACGAGACGTTTCCCGCTCATGACAAGGCGATCGTCTTGGATGCGGCGGGTTACTTCGATGAGATGTCTGCGGCCAGCCCCGAGAAGCTCTTGACGATCAGCGATTGGGCAAGGGTACCTATTGAGCCATACCCCGTGTCGCTGGACCGCCTAAAAAGCCTTCTGGGGGACAGTGCAGAACGGCTGGCGAAGGAAACACGTGGGACATGATTCCACTCCTGGCTCGGTACCGTGTGTCCACAGCCTTTGTCGGAAGGAACACACGATGATGGCGCTCGCCGCACAACTACGCAGTGGCCTTGCGGCGATTCGGCGCTCACAATGGCTGAGCCCGATCTTTCGGTTCGTCGCCTGGTGGTTCAGCCTGTTCGCGCTGCTAGGGCCGTTATCTGTATGCCCCTTTTGTGGCCAGCCGGGCTGCGGTGTCGGCGGGGCCAGTGCCGGCCTACTGGGGGGCATTATCGCAGCCGTGATCTCAATCCGGCGGCGAATCTTCGGGTTCTCGAAGGGCTGTACGCTTCATGCGCACGCTCACGGGGAACAAGACACGAAGTCGTGACCGCTGTAACAAGCGTCAGCGCAAAGAAGCCACTCGAGAGGAATATTGCCCATGCCCACCTATGAGTACGAATGCCAGGAGTGCGGGTACCAGTTCGAGAAGTTCCAGAACATGAAGGACAAGCCGCTCAAGACCTGCCCAGAATGTGGCGGCCGTGCTAACCGCCTCCTCGGGACCGGAGGAGCGATCATCTTTAAGGGGTCCGGCTTCTACTGCAACGACTATGCCGGTTCGAAGACACGCTGTGGTCGTGAGCGTCCCTGCTGCGGGCGATCGAGTCCCTGTGACACGCGTCCCTGCGATGAGTGATTCACCTTGGTTCTGGCATGCCGAAGTGAAGCTGCTAGCTGCGGGAACGTTACTCGAACGGAGCGCAAGACATGGCAGGCGATCTGAGAATATCAAACAGGGTTGGCCACATTTCCAAGTCCGCCATCCACGAGATGACGAGGCTGTCGAAGGAAGTGGACGACGTCGCATTCCTGTCCTGGGCAAAACCGACCTCCGACGCGCCCGACCATATCAAGGAGGCCGCAATCGCTGCGATTCGGGAAGGGCGGGTCGGCGGATACACCGAGAACGCAGGTCTGTTGGAGCTTCGGGAACAGATCGTCAAGAAGCTCAAACGGGACAACCGTGTCGACGCCGACATTTCGCAGATCATGGTGACCGTCGGGGCGATCGAAGGGCTGGCGGCTGCCGTCCTGGCCGTGGTGGATCCCGGGGACGAGGTCATCTTGCTCTCTCCCACCTACTCGACGCACGTTCGCCAGGTGATCATGGCGACCGGCAAGCCGGTGTTTGTTCCCACTATCGAAGAGGAGGGGTACGCCCCCGACATCGAGGGCATCAGGAACGCGATAGGCCCCCAGACGAAGGCGATCATGTTGTGCTCTCCGAACAATCCAACGGGCACCGTGTTGACCGAAGCGCAACTCCGCCAGATCGCCCAGATTGCTTTGGAGCGCAATCTGATGGTGATCACTGACGAGGCATACGAGTACTTCACCTACGACGATCACAGGCATTTCAGCATCGCCTCGATGCCGGAGATGAGACGGAACGCGATTTCCTGCTATACGTTCACGAAGACCTACGCGATGACGGGCTGGCGGGTAGGGTATCTGCACGCCGATGAAGAGATGATCCTGCAGATCAACAAGGCACACATCCCACTGGCGATTTGTGCCCCGGTTGTCTCTCAGTACGCAGCACTTGCCGCCTTGAAAGGCCCGCAGGATTGCGTGGCCGCATTCCGAGAGCACTACCGATCTGCTCGGGACGTGATGTGCGAGCGTCTTGACCAGTTCGGTTCAGTGTTCCGCTATGTGAAGCCGGGCGGCTCTTATCTCATGTTCCCCAGGATTCTCCTGGAGGAAGGCAAGGACTCGACGGCATTCTGCAAGAGGCTTCTGAAGGAAGGCGGCGTTTCCACCACGCCTGGGATCGCGTTTGGGCCCACAGGTCAGGAACACCTGAGAATGTCGTTCTGCGTTCCGGAGGAAGAGATCAACAAGGCATTCGACAAGATGGAGGTGTACTTCGGGCAGGCACCCGTCTCATGAAGGGCGCCTGACGCCGTGTTGTAGCCGTCTTGACGCGCTCTGACGTGGGGGGATCTGCGCTGGCCGGAGGGGCTTCCTTCGGGGTTGCCCAAGACAGGCCAAGGGGAGCGGACGCTAGGTTCGTCTCTATCTCCCGATCACGTTGCGCAGCTTCTGGACGAGCAGATCTGCCTGGTAGGGCTTCTGGATGAAGCCGGACACGCCTCTCCCAGCGAATTTTCGTCTGACCTCTTGCTCGCTGTATCCGCTGGAGATCAGGATTCTGGCATTGCGCTTGATGCGGCGGATTTCCCGGAAGACCTGTTCACCGTCCATCGCCGGCATCGTGAGATCGAGGAGCACGGCGTCTATCTCGCTGGCGCGCCCGTGGTAGACGCGAACGGCCTCGTCGCCGTCTTTGGCCGTCAGGACCGAGAAGCCTGCGTGTCTGAGCGCCCTTCCAGCAACCTGGCGGACCGTCTTCTCATCGTCGACAACCAGAACGGTGCCCGTACGGAGAGGCCTGCCATCAACATGGCCATCTGCGCCCGATTCGCCTCCGACGCGCTGCTCACAGCACGGGAGCAGTACGGTGAATGCCGTGCCCTTTCCCGGTTCGCTGTCGACTTTGATGGCCCCCTGGTGGCCTCGCACGATCCCGAGCGTTGCCGCCATGCCCAACCCCCGACCGGTGAACTTGGTTGTGAAGAAGGGGTCGAAGACCTTCGACTTCGTCTCTTCGTCCATGCCGCATCCGGTATCCGAGACCTTCAGGTAGACGTATCGGCCCTCCGGCAGGCTCTCCCCCAGACAGCATTTTGCCAGGAAGCGACAGTCCGCGTTCCTCACGCCGGTGGTGATCCGGACCCGGCCGCTGTCGTCTCCAATGGCCTCAGCGGCGTTGGTGAGCAGGTTCATGATGACCTGGCGTATCTGGGCCACGTCGACTTCAACGGCTGGAAGCTGCTTCGCAAGCCTGTGGTGCATGGTCACCTTCTTCGAGATCGACGCCTCAGCGAGTCCGGTCATCTCCCGGGTCAGCACGGAGAGATCGACAGGCTTGACGACGAAGGCCCCCCTTCCCGAGTAGGCGAGCATCTGATTGGTGAGCTCAGCCGCGCGTAATGCGGCCTTCTCGATCAGCTCGATGCTCTCCCGCTCCGGCGCCTCCTCGGGCAGGTCGGCCAGGACGAGGCTTGCATTGCCCAGGACCCCCGTAAGCAGATTGTTGAAGTCGTGGGCGATGCCGCCCGCCAGCAGGCCCAGGCCCTCGAGCTTCTGGGCTTGGCGCATTTGGGCTTCCAGCCGGTGGCGTCCCTCCTCCTCTCGCTTTCGTTGTGTGATGTCGATGATGACCCCGAGGAGATACAAGGGCCTGCCAGCATCGTCTCGGACGATGTCCGCCTCGTCGTGGAACCAGATGATACGGTGGTCTCTTCCGACAATTCGGTATTCTGTCTTGAGCCGTTCCCCGGTCTTGTGGCAATGGGCCAACTCCGCCATTACCCGCTCACGATCATCTGGATGGATGTTGCTGGCCCACATGTTTGGGTCGGTCAGGTACTCTTCGGGCGTGCACCCAAGGATCTGTTTGATCTGAGGGCTCACATACAGTGTGCTGCTCATGTCGTCCAGGGCGGCCATGTAAGTGATCGTATTGGGAAGGTGCTCGACCAGGGTGCGGAACTTGGCTTCCGATTCCCTCAGCTCCTGCTCCGCGCGCTTCCGAGCCGTCACATCCCGTATCGCGATAAGAACGCCCACGCATTCTTCCGCATCGTTGAGGACGGGCGTCTTGGCGACGGACATCCACCGCTTGCCCTCGGGGCCGGTGATCACTTCGTCCTGCATCAAGGGATGACGCCTTTCGATGACGTCCAGATCCCCCCTGCGGAAGAACTCGGCCTCGTCCGTGGGAAAGAGGTCGAAGTCGGTCTTGCCGATCACCTCCTCCTCCGGCCTGCCAACGAACTGACAGAAGGCCTCGTTCACGGCCTGGAAGGTCAGCTCACGATCTTTCAGGATCACCAGGTCGGGCGTGGAATTGATCATCGTTTGCCACAGGCGGACCTGACTCTTCAAGGCTTCAGCCGCGCGCCTGCGGTCAGTGACGTCCCGCGAGACCTCGATGACGGTCTTGGGTCGCCCGTTGGCGTCACGTTCGGCAATGCTGGCTGTGCACCAGAAGTGGCAGATCGTGCCATCAGCTCGAACCACTTCAGTCTCGTGGTGGTGGATCTCACCGTCCGCGAAAACCTTCTTGACGACGCAAGACGGGCAACGGGTCCTTCGGCGGTGGTACGTTTCGTAGCATTTCCTTCCAACCAGGTCAGGACCGAACAGATCCATAGCGACGTCATTGGCCCAGACGATGTTCAGATCGCCGTCGACCATGCTAATGTGATCCGTGACCGCGTGGACGATGCCGGAGAACTTTGCCTCACCGTCACGCAGCTTCTCTTCGGCGCAGACACGGTCCGTCACGTCCCGGAAGCTCCAGACGCGCCCGGTCACCTGTTCATCGCGAACCAGCGGACAGGAGAACCGCTCGAACACGCGTCCATCGCGGAATCGGATCGTGTCAAAATCCTCTCTTGACGACCTGTATAGACTCCTGACCTTGGCACGAAAGGCCTCTGGGTGCACGAGCTGGTCCAGGACGTAGTCGAGGAGTCTGGCGTCGTCTCTTGTGCCTAGGAGGTCGGCTGGGATCCGCCACATCCGCGCGAACCGCCTGTTGAAGTGGGTGGCATGGCCTTCGTCATTCACCACGAGGATGCCGTCGGCGGTCGATTCAAGGATCGCCCGAAGGGACGCTTCGTTTTCCCTCAACGCCGCCTGTACCTCCTTGCGATCAGTGATGTCCCGGGTGATCCCCTCCAGCTCGACGAGTTCCGCATGACTTCCACAGATGGGCTTGGTTCGCGTTTCACCAACGAATTCAGTGCCATCCCTTCGCCTGTGCAACAGTTCGAGCGTGACGCCCTCCTCAGGCAGCGCTCCTTCGAGGCGTCGCTTGAACGACTCGGCCGCCTTCGAGACGTCGGTTTGGGCCACGACGATTTCGAAGGGCCGACCGATCAACTCCTCAGGTCGGTACCCGCACATGGCCTCCACGGCGGAGCTGACAAAGGTGAACCTCCCTCTGGCGTCAACCCGCCACACGCAATCCCTCGACTCATCCACCAGGCCACGGTAGCGCGCTTCGCTTTCGCGCAAGCCTTCCAGAGCGGCTCTGTATCTGACTTCGGCTTCCTCGAGCTCTGCCACGCGTGCATCGACCCTGGCCAGCTCCGTCAACAGCTCAGCTCTGCCGGATTCGGTGAGTCCCATGGCTCGTCCTCTGTTCAAGCGGTCTGCGGGTTCCCTTGGCGAACAGGTATCCCTCACCCGTCTTGGGCACATCCCGATTCAATCCTGCCCCAGGGGGTGAGCACCGACACCGCGATACGTCCACAACGACGCCTCGTTGGGCTCAGCTCCTGGCAGCCATGTCATGCCAACTGGTTCGTATGACGAAAGGTCAATTGTCCCCCGACGTTCCTAGGATTATGGCACAAACCGTGCCCCGTGGCAAGTCCGCCGGAAGATTCTGGCGATGTACCGATGCACCCAGGCGAACGAGAATTCGCGCGAGACGAGATACCAGCTTCCCGAGGTATGGAGTATCATGGAATCAAAAAGAGCCGGACGACGCTCGCAGATCATGGTGGCGTCGGGGGCGGCAGAATCGGGCTCAGATCGGCGCGGGACGCCTGCCGCGCCCACGTTCGTGCTCGTCGTCCGTGGTGTCTGTCTCGAAAGCGCGAGGCGTCCTGTTGCGAGGTAGGGCCATGGAAGCCAATGCCAGATGCCGTGACAGGCAACCGCTCGGCTTCACTCTGATCGAACTGTTGGTCGTGGTTGCCATCATCGCGCTGTTGATTTCGATCTTGTTGCCGTCGCTCAAAAGGGCTCGCGCGCAGGCCAGGTGCACCGTCTGCGCGTCGCGGATCAGCCAGTTGACCAAGGCGATGCTGCTCTACAGCGAGGACTACGACGAGGCGCTCCCTTTCGTTGGCGTGGGCTATCAGAACGTGCTCGAGGACGACGTGTACCCGCGGTTGGGGCCTGAAGGTCAAAACACCGAGCACTACTTCGCTCGGTTCGACAGTTGGCTGATTCCCGGGCATTACTTCGTCGACGACGACATCTGGCTCAACTGGGATTGGTCCGCGCTGCCTGGTGGGGGACCGACCGTTCGGGAGGGGACGCTTTACTCATACGCTCGTTTCGAGGATCTCTATCGTTGCCCGGACTTCGAGCGCATCGCCGATGCTGGTAGGACGCAGCACGTCTTCAACTACACGCGGACCATCCTCGGACGCAAGGCCCTTTCGGCGCTCCCTCCCCTTGAGGACGAAGAGGCGGACGGTGAACCGATTTGGCCGGGTCACCTCCTGAAAGCCAGTGCCATCTACTCTCCAGCCGCGATGATGATGTTGCTCGACGAGCAATGGGACTTTCACTGCGCGGGCAACTACGAAGCGGGGGGAACGCTGAGCATCGGTGGGATTTGGATGGCCGCCGAACCGATCCACAGTCTTGTAGGCGACATGCTCGGGTCGTACCACGGGACAGAAGGCAAGGTGATCGATTGGCCTGAAATCCTCCCGAGCAGGCAGGGCAACGTCAGTTTCTACGACGGGCACGTCGCGCTGCTTCGGGATCCCTGGCCATGGCGCGAGGCAGAAGGCAATGACGTCTTTGCCCTCCTTGGCAAGATCTCCGCCGAGCCAGAGACAGGCATGAAGGCCCTGGGCCTGCTGTTCGAGGGCGTCTTCGCGCAGCGAGGGGTTGCCTACGGGCTGCAGGATGCGATCGATCTGCTGCTGGCGTTCTTCTGACGTGTGGCGGATCCTTGGCATGAGTCAACTGCCTGCATGCATTTCCTCATTCGGTGCCGTTCGAGATAAGGTACTTCGCCCCGCAAGTGATTGAAGGTCATCATGTTGCTCTCGCAGAGCAGATGCATACCCCGTGGATATACCATCCACCTGCTGAACCGGGTATCATGTCACCCGAGAGGGCGGGGGGCGTTTGCCCGTGACGTTCATGCGACGAGCGTCTGGCGAGCCAGGGTCTTTTACCAGAACAGGAGGTAACTCCAATGCCCGTGACCAAAGCATCCACCGAGTTGTTGGACCTGCTCAATCAGGCCATCGCCCGGGAGATCCAGGTCTCCATCCAGTACATGTGGCAGCACGTCATGTGGAGGGGCGTGAAGGCCTTCGCCGTCAAGGACGAGCTCAAGAGCATCGCGATCGAGGAGATGAAGCACGCAGAAGACATCGCCGAACGGCTCTTTTACCTTGGTGGAACGCCGACCACGAAGCCGACCCCCATCTTCGTCGGCGACTCGCTCAAGGAGCAGCTCGAGGCGGACCTAAAGGCCGAGGAAGAGGCGATCGTGATGTACAAGAAGACCATCGCGCTCGCGATGAAGGAGGGAGACGAGGCCACCGCCCGTCTGTTCCGGAAGATCCTCATCGACGAGGAGGATCATCACGACACGTTCGAGAGCATCCTGGAGGATGTGTAGTCATCCGTCTTCAGCCGCCGGGTTGACGTAGAAGCGGCCTGGCGGAGAGAGAAGGACTGGGCCCGGGGCGGCTGATCGCATACGTGCGTAGCGTTCAGCAGCCCCGGGCCTGCAGGAAGAACTCCGGGGTACTAGAATTCGCCCAACCCCTCCGTCGAGGCATTGGCCCCGCCGGCGTCATGGACCTCCGCCGTGGCGTGTATGTCCTTGAACGCTTCATGAGGCATCTGCGAGCTTCCAGAAGTCGTTGCCTTCATTGCGGGGGGGCGGGACGTGGCTGATCGCGCCGGCCCCGTTGAGGTGGTCCACCTCCTTCTGGACCATCTCGGCGCGGAGGTCCCTGCCGTCGGCCATCACACCGATGTTGCCGGTGATCCCACCGATCCCGTGGGTGGAATACACGCCCACCACCGCCAAGAGGACTAGGACGACTCCGAAGCCGGCGTAGATCCTCTTGCCAACACTCATCTTCTTGAACATGCTGTAGTTCTCCCTGCTCGTTCCCGCTCCTTGCGTTTGCCGATGTGAACCT
>Ga0180432_10000621_pt1 | contig 59065 bp, 52 predicted proteins | sample SS_ome_10_FD_132414 | JGI IMG/M metagenome (GOLD analysis project Ga0180432, IMG submission 132414) | Hypersaline lake sediment archaeal communities from the Salton Sea, California, USA - SS_1_MS_2 metaG | ecosystem: Environmental > Aquatic > Non-marine Saline and Alkaline > Hypersaline >... | reverse complement strand
TGGAGACTTCGTAGCCGAAGGCGCTCTCCTATGTACAGCAAATCATGTAACTCCCCATAACCCCAGAACTTACCTTTTCCAGAAAATCCCCACCAACCCCCGAAAAACTGGGGACGAGCCAGGCGCCGGGCGGCTTGACGCCCGTCGGCGGCCTTCATAGAATGGAGGACAACGGGGCACGCGGAGGCCGCGATGTACGAGTTGACGGTCGAAGACCATTTTGCAGCGGCGCACAGGCTGCGCGAGTACGAGGGCGAGTGCGAGAACCTGCACGGGCACAACTGGCGCGTGCAGGTGCGGGTGGTCGCCGAGAGGCTCGGCAAGCTCGGCATGGTGATGGACTTCCGCGAACTGAAGCACTCGCTGGGCCAGGTCCTCTCGGAGCTGGACCACACGTACCTGAACGAGGTGCCCCCTTTCGACCGTGAGAACCCGACGACGGAGAACCTCTGTCGCCACATCGCGGCCCGCATGGGCGACCTTCTGCCGGAAGGCGTCGGCGTGGGACGGGTGAGCTGTTGGGAATCGGAGAAGTGCAGCGCCTCTTACTCGCCGTAAGGCCGCAAGGAGACCGCGTCCGTGGATGAAGAGCAGAATCCGGAAGAACAGGAAGAGCAGCACACGTGCGAAGTGTGCGGCAAGCGGCGGGCGACCGTGCACCTGACCGAGTTCGTGGACGGTCAGCCGGTGCTGCGACTGCTGTGCGAGGAGTGCTACGCCGAGAGAGAGGGCGTGCCGCTGGTGAGTCCCACCGAGCTTTTCGCGCAGATACTTTCGGCCGTGGCACCGGAACTGAAGGAACTGAGCATGAAGCAGTGCTCCGCCTGCGGGATCAGCTACCTGGAGTTCCGCCAGCAGGGGACGCTCGGCTGTCCCCAGGACTATGAGGAGTTCGGGAAGGCACTCACGCCGTTGCTAAAGGAGGTCCACGGCGCCACGCAGCACTGCGGGAAGGTCTCGCCCGAGGCGGGCGAGCGCGAAGTGATCCTGGGCCGGCTGCGTGCCCTGCGCCGGAGGCAGGACAACGCCGTCGCCAGGGAGGACTACGAACTGGCGGCCAAACTGCGAGACGAGATCGCCAAACTGGAACCAGAAGCAGATGATCTTGACGAACCTGAAGGATAGGTTGGTCGAGTGGCTCAAGGGGGGGCCGGAGGGGGACGTCGCCGTCAGCAGTCGCGTGCGGCTGGCGCGCAACGTGGCGGGGCATCCCTTCGTGGGCTGGGCCTCCGACAAGCAAAAGGCCGCTGTGGAGGTACTGCTCCGCAACGTCCTGCTCTCGGCAGACGTCACTCCCCCACTGACCTACGTCGAACTCCACGGTCTGGACGACATCCTGAAGGACCTGCTCCTGGAGCGGCGCCTGATCAGCCACCAGCACGCCGAGGCGGATTGGGTCAGGGGCGTGGCGTTCGACCATGATGAGCAACTGAGCGTCATGGTCAACGAAGAGGACCACGTGTGCATCCAGTCCATCCGGGGCGGCCTGCAACTCGAGGAAGCCTACCGGGGGGCCGACCGGTTCGACGACCTGCTGGCCGAGCGCGTGCCGTTCGCCTACTCGGCCCAGTACGGCTACCTGACGGCCTGCCCGACGAACGTGGGCACGGGCCTCCGGGCCAGCGTCATGCTCCACCTGCCGGGGCTGACCATGACACACCGGATGGACCAGGTGATCAAGGTGGCCGAGCGAAAGCGGCTGTCGCTGCGCGGCATTTACGGTGAGGGGACGCACGGGGCCGGTGACTTCTACCAGATATCCAACAGGGCCTCGCTGGGCGTTTGCGAAGAGGAGGTCATCGAGTCCGTCGCCGCCGGGACGAGCAGACTGACGGAGATGGAGCGGCGAGCGCGCTCCGACCTGTGCAGCAACGACCCGGACGGCTTCCGCGAGCACCTCCGCATGGCGTTCCACATGCTCAGTTGTGCGAACAGCATTTCCTCCCAGGAAACGCTGAGCCTTCTGTCGCAGGTCCGCATGGGCCTGGCGATGAGTGTGCTCAGCGGGACGCGGTTCGAGACGCTCAACATCCTGTTCCTCTTGACTTTGCCGGCGCATTTACAGACAATGGAGGGCAGAGTAGTCGACAGCTCGATCCGTAACGAGTTGAGGGCTGACTACGTAAAGCGCATTCTGGCAAGCGGTTAGAGGACATGGGACCGGAGAAGTTCACCGACAAAACCAGAGAGGTGATACGCCACGCCCGCCAGGAGGCCCAGCGAATGGGCCACCACTACGTGGGCACCGAACACCTCCTGCTGGGGCTGCTGCGCGAGGGAACCGGCGTCGCCGCCACCGCCCTGCAGAAACTCGGCGTCGAGGTGAACAAGGCGCGCTACGTCGTCGAGAAGATCGTGCAAACCGGCGAGCCGCTCAGCACCGGCAGGCAGGTGACCTTCACGCCCCGGGCGCGCCGGATCATCCGGGAACTCGCCCCCGAGGAGGCAACCCGGCAGGGGCATAAGTTCGTCCGCACCGAGCACCTGCTGCTCGGCATTCTCCGCGAAGAGGACTGCGTCGCCGCGCAGGTCCTTCTGGACCTCGACGTGGACCTGGACGAAGTGGAAGAATGCGTGATGGAGTTGCAGGGCCCCGCCGCCGAGGAGGAGGAAGAATCGGGCGGCAAGCCCCGTTCCCGTGAGAAGAGCAAGACCCCCGCGCTCGATTCCTTCGGTCGCGACCTGACGAAGCAGGCCAGAAGCGGCGAACTCGACCCCGTCATCGGCCGCGAGAAGGAAATAGAGCGCGTCATGCAGGTCCTCTGCCGGCGCAAGAAGAACAACCCCGTGCTGCTCGGCGAGGCGGGCGTCGGCAAGACGGCCATCGTCGAGGGGCTGGCCCAGGACATCGTCAGCGGCAACATCCCCAAGCTGCTCCGCAACCGCCGCATCGTCATGGTGGACCTGGCGCTGATGGTTGCCGGCACGAAATACCGCGGCCAGTTCGAGGAACGCATCAAGGCCGTCATGCAGGAGGTTTACAAGGTCAAGAACGTCGTCCTGTTCATCGACGAGCTGCACACGTTGGTGGGGGCCGGCGGCGCCGAGGGCGCCATTGACGCATCGAACGTCCTGAAGCCCGCCCTTGCCCGGGGCGAGGTCCAGTGCATAGGCGCCACAACGCCGGATGAATACCGCAAGCACGTCGAGAAGGACGGCGCGCTGGAACGGCGCTTCCAGCCGATCATGGTCGACCCGCCGACCCGCGACGAGACGATCGACATCCTCAAGGGTCTGCGCGAGCGCTACGAGGAGCACCACTCCGTTCGCATCACCGACGGGGCCATCGTCGACTCGACGGACCTGTCCAGCCGGTACATCACGGGGCGCTTTCTGCCCGACAAGGCCCTGGACGTCGTCGACGAGGCATGTTCCCTGGTGCGGCTGCGCAGCATGACCCTCTCGCCGGAGATGAAGGAGCTCCAGCACGAAGTCGTCGGGCTGCAACTGGAGAAGGAACAGGCGGTGATCGAGCAGGACTTCGAGCGCGCCGCCCAGCTTCGCGACCGGATAGAGCGCCTCCAGGAACGCAAGAAGAATGAGGAGGAGCAACAGGCCGAGGTCGAGGGCGAGATAGCCGGCGTGGTGGACGAGGACGTCGTGCGCGAGATCGTCTCCCGCATGACGGGCGTGCCGCTGCGCAGGCTCCAGACCGAAGAGGCGGCCCGCCTGCTCAACATGGAAGGGGAGATCCACAAGACACTGGTCAGCCAGAACGAAGCGGTCAACGCCGTCAGCCGCGCCATACGGCGGTCCCGCTCCGGGATGAAGGACCCGCGCAGGCCCGTGGCCAGCTTCCTGTTCATCGGGCCGACCGGCGTCGGCAAGACCCTCCTGGCGCGCTGCCTGGCCGAGTTCCTGTTCGGCGACGAGGAAGCGCTGATCCAGATCGACATGTCGGAGTACATGGAGAAGCACAACGTCTCGCGGCTGGTCGGCGCGCCCCCCGGCTACGTGGGCTACGAGGAAGGCGGCCAGCTCACCGAGACGATACGGCGCCGGCCCTACTCGGTGGTGCTCCTGGACGAGATCGAGAAGGCCCACGCCGAGGTCTTCAACATGCTGCTCCAGATCATGGAGGACGGGCGGCTGACGGACAGCTTCGGCCGCCGCGTCGATTTCCGCAACGCCGTCCTCATCATGACCTCCAACATCGGGGCGGAGGTCATCAAGAACAGCGCCGGCCTGGGCTTCCGAAAGCGGTCCGACGAGCTGGACTACCAGACCATGAAGAAGCAGCTCATGGACGAGGTCGAGAAGCACTTCCGGCCCGAGTTCCTCAACCGCGTCGACGACACCATCGTCTTCCGCTCGCTGACGCCCGAGGACCTGCGCCGGATCGTCAATCTCGAGATTGGCAAGGTCCGCAAGCGGCTGGCCGCGCAGGACATGGCGCTGAAGGTCACCGAAGCCGCCATTGACCTGCTCATCCAGAGCGGATACAACCCGGAGTTCGGCGCGCGGCCCCTGCGGCGGGCCATTGAGAAGCACATCGAGGACCCGCTGAGCGAGAAGATCCTCGCCGGCGACCTCGTCCCCGGGCCCATCCGCGTCGACGCCGAAGACGACCACTTCACGTTCATCACGGGCGAAGACGCAGTCGAGGTCCCGCAGAAGCAGGCCACCCCCGCCGGCTCCTGACTGGCCCGCCCCCGACGAACCGCCGACAGCCACCACGACGGACGGCCACAACGGCGCCGACCGCGAAGGCACGACGCACAAGCAACGAGCAATCCGCCGTACGGCGGACAACAAGCAACTCATCTGCCGGAGGACGAGGACGACGACGAGGACGAGTTGCGCCGTTCACTATCAACCCCTCGATCCGCCGCCCACTCAGGACTCCGAGGAGTCCGCCGTACGGCGGATTCGAGGAGTACGGCGGACTCGGGGCAAGCTTCGAGGACGAGGACGAGCGCCGTTCCGTCGTTTACTGTCAACTCTCCACTGTCAACTATCCTCTCAGGGCCCCCTGGCGGCCTCGCCCCAGAACCCCGCCCGCCGCTGCCACGCGTCCCGCTCCGCCTCCAGGTAGCTCTCCCGCCGGGGGTGGTATGAGCGATGATACGCCGCCGCCAGGCCCTGCCGAATCAGCGCCAGGCTCAGGTCCGGGCCTTCCCCTGCGGCGTCGGCCGGCAGGTGGACGTAGGCGAGCAGCCGCCCGTAATCGTCGAAAAGCTCCGGCCCGTGGTGCAGCGCCACGGTCGCGCCCTCCGCCTGTTCGCGTACGAACGCCCCCGCCCTGTCGGCCCAGTGTCGCACGCGGGCCTCCGTCATGCCGTAGCGCCGGGCCTGCCCGGCAGTCTTGTCCTCGTAGTAGGCGTCCATTGCGTCGATGCCGAGCAGCCTCACCTTGACCGTGCCGGCGACCTCGATGGTGTCGCCGTCATAGACTCGGGTGACCGTGCCTTCCTTCAGCGCGGCGACGGACGGCCCGCAGGCGCTGCCCGGCGGGAGGGACATCAGGCCGAGCAGAGCCGCCAGCACACCCCCGGCCAGCAGGAGCGTGAACAGCCGTCGCCTGGACTCGCCCCGCACGGTGCCCTACCCCCGTCCGTCGGGAATCGGTCGGCGGTCGCCCTCCAGCGTGACCGAGCCGTGCCGATGGGAGTGACACTCGACGTTCACCGCCACGGGCAGGCTGGCGATGTGACAGGGCCGGCTCTCGACCAGGACGGCCAGCGCCGTCGTCCGCCCCCCGAATCCCTGCGGGCCGATGCCGAGGGCGTTGATCTCTGCGAGCATCCGCCCTTCCAGCGCGGCCAGTTCGGGGTCGGGATTCTCCCGCCCGATCTCGCGCAGCAGTGCGCGCTTGGCCAGCAGGGGCGCCGTCTCGAAGTCCCCGCCGACCCCCACCCCCACGATGACGGGCGGGCAGGCGTTCGCCCCGGCGTCCCGGACGGTCTCGACGACGGCCCGCACGACCCCCGCGCGCCCCTGGGCCGGCGTGAGCATGTGGACGCGGCTCATGTTCTCCGCCCCGCCGCCCTTCGCGATCAGGCTGACGGTCAGGCTGCCCCCCTCGACTTGCTCCAGGTGCACGATGGCGGGCGTGTTGTCGCCGACGTTCTCCCTGCCGAACGGGTCGCGCACGGTCGAGGCCCGCAGCGGCCCCTCGCGCACGGCCCGCCGCACGCCCTCGTCTATCGCCTCCTGCAACGTCGCCCCCTCGATCACGACCTGCCTGCCCATGCTGGCGAAGGCCACGGCCAGGCCCGTATCCTGGCACAGCGGCACGCCGTCGCGCAGGCTGACCCGGTCGTTCTCGATCAGCGCCGCCAGCACGTCGCGCGCGATCCCCGGCTCCTCGGCCTCCAGCGCGGCCTCCAGTGCCGCGCGCACGTCGTCCCGCAGCCCGACGCTGACGGAGCGGTACAGCCGGCAGACGGCGTCCGCTATCTGCGAGGACTTGATGATTGAGACCGCATCCATGCCTTCCCTCCGCGGCTGCACGCTCCGAATCTACGCCAACGCCGCGCGCAGGTCAAGGCGCGCGCCGGTGACAGGCCGTAGCGCGCCCGGTATACTATGCGCGCCTGGACCCACAGGAGGGCCGACTCACGTGAGAGCAGCGGTCATCATCCCGGCCCGGTACGCCTCGACGCGGCTGCCCGGAAAACCCATCCTCGAGGTCGCGCGCCGGGTCACGGGGAAGTACATCGTCCAGCACGTCTGCGAACGCGCCGCGCAGGCGCCGTCCGTGGACCGCGTCATCGTCGCCACCGACGACCGCCGCATCGCCGACGCCGTGGCGGCGTTCGGCGGCGAGGCGCGCATGACGGACCCCGCCCACGCCAGCGGCACCGACAGGATAGCCGAGGTCGCGGCCGGCCTGGACCACCCCGCCATCGTCAACGTGCAGGGCGACGAGCCGGAGATACGCCCGGAGCAGGTCGAGCAGGTCATCGGCCTGCTGGCAGAAGGCGAACCGGCCGTGATGGGCACGCTGGCCCGGCCCATCGAGACGCGGGAGGAATGGGAGGACCCGAACGTCGTCAAGGTCGTGCTCGACGCCGGGGGGCACGCGCTCTACTTCAGCCGCAGCCCGATTCCGTTCCAGCGCGACTTCGACGGCCCGCCCGACGCCGCCCCCTCCCCCCCCCTGCACCACCTGGGCATCTACAGCTACCGGCGGGACTTCCTGCTGGCGTACGCCGGCCTGCCGCCCTCCCCGCTGGAGCGTTCGGAGACGCTGGAGCAGCTCCGCGCGCTGAGCGCGGGCTACCGGATCAGGGTCGGCCTCACGCCTCACCGGTGCATCGGCATAGACACGCAGGCCGACCTGGACGCATGGCTGGACACCTACCGCAAAGACGAGGACCGGGCAGAATGACAGTCGCAGAGGAGTTCGTCGTCAAGATGGAACGGGTCGAGCGTTTCCTGGCCGACGCGGGGCTGGACGGCGTCGTCCTGTCGCGGGGCGACAACTTCGCCTGGCTGGGCTGCGGGGCGGACAACCTGGTCGACAACTCGAAGGAGTCCGGCGTCGCGTCGCTGGTCGTGCGCGCGGGGAGCGTCACGCTCCTGACGAACAACATCGAGGCGGAGCGCCTGCTGGCCGAGGAGCTGGCGGGCGTCGAGGTCGCTCACACCGAAGTCTTCCCCTGGCACGAGCCCGCGGCGCGGGACGAGGCGCTGCGGCGCCTGACCGCCGGCGGCAGGTTCGCCGCGGACGGGCCGGACGCCGGCTTGCCACCGCTCTCGGCGGACTTCGCCCGCCTGCGCTACTCCCTCACCGAGGCCGAGATCGGGCGATACCGCGAACTGGGGCGCGATTGCGCCGCCGCCATGGAGGCCGCCGCCCGGGCCGTCGAGCCGGGCGCCACTGAAGCGGATGCGGCGGGGCTCGTGGCCCGCGAGTGCCGCGCGCGCGGCGTCAACCCCGTCGTCCTGCTCGTCGCCGCCGACGCGCGCATCCGCACCTGGCGGCACCCGCTGGTCAAGGACACGCCCGTCGAGCGCTGCGTCATGCTGGTCATCTGCGGGCGGCGGCGCGGGCTGGTCGCGGCCGTGACCCGGCTCGTCCACTTCGGCGAGCCGACGGAGGACCTGCGGCGCCGGCACGCGGCGGTCTGCGACGTGGACGCACGCATGATGCTCGCGACGCGCCCGGGGCGCCCCGTGGCCGATGTCTTCGCCGCCGCGCAGGCCGCCTACGCGGGGAACGGCTTCCCCGACGAGTGGCGGCTCCACCACCAGGGCGGGGCCATCGGCTACCAGCCGCGCGAGTACATCGCCAACCCGGCGTCCACGGAGACCGTCCAGGCCGCCCAGGCATTCGCCTGGAACCCCTCCATCTGCGGCACGAAGTCCGAGGACACGATGTTGGCGGGCGAGGAAGGCGTCTCGCTGCTCACCGCGCCTTCGGAAGATTGGCCGGTGGTGCGGGTCGAGCGGGAAGGCGCGGTCATCGCCCGGGCGGACATGCTGGTGCGCTGAGCGTCCCCGGCTCACGCGCCCGACGTCTCGCAGCGCGGCAGCAATGCCTCGACCTCGCTCAGCGTGTAGCCGACGGTCGCCTCGCTCATGGCGCTGGCGGCGCCCGTGGCCACCGCCCAGCGGAGCGCGTCCGTCCGGTCGTCGCTGACCTCGGCGCCCCTCAGCCAGCCGGCCAGGAAGGCATCCCCGCAGCCCACCGTGTTCCGCACGTCGGACGGCTCGACCAAGCAGCGGCACCGGACCGCCCCGCCGGGCTCGACCAGCAATGCACCCTCGGCACCGAGCGTGAGCAGGACGGTCCGCACGCGGTCGAGCAGCCCCGCCGCGGCGGCAGCCGCCTCCTCCCGCGCCACCGGCCCGCCGAACAGCTCGCCCAGTTCGGCCAGGTTCGGCTTCAGCACGCCAACCGAGCGCGTCTCGACGGCCGCCCGCAGCGCCGGCCCGTTCGTGTCCACCACGACCGACGCGCACCGCGCGGCGCAGGACTCGATAAGCTCGGCGAAGTGCCCCGGCTCCATGCCGGGCGGCAGGCTGCCGGCGAAGACGAGCGTCGCGTCGCCGAGTTCCCCCAGCCGGTCGGCCAGGAGGCCCGCCAGGGCCCGTACGTCGTGGGCCGTGACGCGGAAGCCCTGCTCGCGCAGGTGGGTCGTCGTGTGGGCCTCTGGGTCGAGCACGGTGGTGTTGGTCCGGGTGAGTCCCGCGACGGTGCAGAAGCGCGTCTCGACGCCCTCCGAGCCGAGGCTCTCGGCGAACATGCGCTCTTCGTTCTGCCCGACGAAGCCGGAGGCGGCCGCCGCGCCACCGAGGCGCGCGACGCCGCGCGCCACGTTGTTGCCCTTCCCCGCCGGGAGCAGCGCCTTCACGATGGCGCGGGCGTGGGCGCCGATCTGGAAGCCGGCGACCTCCAGCACCCTATCCACGGCGGGGTTCAGCGTGGCCGTCACGATCATGGCGGCTCCCTGGGTGCTCCTTAGCCGAGCGGGAAGCGATGGACTACGCTGTAAACGGCCCCCGTCGGGCGCAGGTCGCTCTTCATGAGCACGAAAGAGCTCACGTCCACCCTGCCGAACTCCTGCCGTTCGAGGGCGCCCGACATCTCCTCCACGGGCACGCAGGCGCGGGGGTTCTTCACCCGCCCCAGCGTGACGTGGGGCACGTAGCGGCGCCCCTCGGGGGCCACGCCGAGGCCGTCCGCCAGGGCCTTATCAACGGCCGCCTGCAGAGCAGACAGCGTGCCCGTCGGCTCCTCGACCCCCACGTGGACGATGCGAGGCGTGCCGCGCGGCGGGAAGCCCGAAAGCCCAGCCACCCGCATCGAGAACGGCCCGCGGCCACTCGTCGCCGGCCCGAGGCACTCGACGGCCCGGGGCAGGTCCAGCTCGCCCAACTCGCCGATGAACTTCAGGGTCAGGTGCAGCGCGTCCGGCTTCACCCAGCGCACGCCTCCGGCAAGGCCGCGGAGCGCCTCTACCGCCTCGCGCAATCCCCTGCGGCAGGGCTCGTCCAGCTCGACGGCGACGAAGGTCCTCATGCCTGCCCTTCCCCCTGCTCGTCCACCAGTAACGAGGCGACGCGATGCAGCGCCGGCCGGAACAGGAACTCCGCCAGCAGCGCGGCATACAGGACGGGGAGCAGACACATGGCGACGCCGACGCCGATCTTGCCGGGATCGTCAAGCTGCCGGAGCATCTGCATCGCGCCGACAAGCACCGCAACGCCCCCCGCCGCGTAGAGGTGGACGATCATGCCCTTCACAATCAGGGCGTGTCGCGGCCCCACCGCAAACGGCGCCTTTTTCAGCACGAGCAACAGCAGGCACCCGAGCCCGCACAGGCAGTCCCAGAAGCCGAACGAGAGCAGCGACAGCGCCGCCGCCAACCCCGCCACGATGTGGAACGCCGGGGCGTTCAGGAACGCCCCGCCGCCCACCCCGACCATGCTCCCGAGGAACACGCACAGGAAAACAAGCGCGAGAACGCCCGATATTCTCATAACCGACCCCTCCCACATTAGGCCGACGACCTATGGCGCCTCTTGCGCCGGCGCCTCGAGCTTCTCGAAGAGGATGACGGGCTCGCCCAGCTCCCGGCCCTCGGGCAGCGGCTCGGTTGCCGCCGGCCACTTCATCTCCTCCGGCCCCGCCGAGAGCATCGCGGCCGTCTTCGCGGCGGCGAACGGCAGGAACGGCTCCATCACCACGGCCAGCGTCTTGACCGTGTTCAGGCAGACGTTGATGACCGTCCCGCAGGCTTCCGGGTCCTGTTTGCGCAGCACCCACGGCTCGCGGTAGTCGAAGTAGCGGTTGCTCTCGCGGGCGGCGGCCATGACCTCGCCGAGCGCGTCCTTGAAGCAGTAGCCGTCCAGCAATCCGGACACTCTGTCCGGCAGCCCGGCCACCATGTCCAGTTGCGCGCGGTCATTGTCCGCCAGTTCGCCGCGCGCCGGCACACGCCCGTCGAAGTAGCGGTGCGCGAACGTCATGTTGCGGTGGACGAAGTTTCCCAGCGCCGCGACCAGTTCCGCGTTATTGCGCTGGATCAGGTCGTCGAAGCTGAACGCCGTCCGCTGCCGCTCCGGCGCGACCATCGTCAGGTAGTAGCGCAGCGGCTCCGGCGGGTAGTCCGACAGGTACTGGTTGATCCAGACCGCCGTGCCCCGGCTGGTGGACATCTTGGTCTCCTCCCGGCCGGGGAACTGGATGTTCAGGAAGCAGTTGGCCGGGACGTTGTCCGGGAGCTGGAACGTCCCCTCGGCCATGAGCATCGCCGGCCAGATCAGCGCGTGGAAGACCACGTTGTCCTCGCCGATGAAGTGCACGATCTTGCAGTCGGGGTCCTTCCACCAGCGCTCGTAGTCCTCGGCGTTCCCGCCCTGCTGCTCGCACCACTGGGCCGTGAACGAGACGTAGCCGATAGGCGCGTCGAACCAGACGTAGAGCACCTTGCCGGCGGCGTCCGGGTCGTCGGGCAGCGGGACCGGTATGCCCCACTCCAGGTCGCGCGTGATGGCGCGCAGGGGCAGCCCCTGCTCCAGCAGGCCGAGGCTGAAGTTGCGCACCATCGGCCGCCATTCCTCGTGCCCCTCGATCCACTCGCGCAGCCGCCCCTCCATCCCCGGCAGGCGGAAGAACCAGTGCACCGTCTCCCGGACCTCGGGGGTCGCGCCGGAGACGACGCTGTGCGGCTGGACCAGCAGGCCGGGCTCGAGCAGCTTGCCGCACGCCTCGCACTGGTCGCCCCGCGCCCCGCCCGTGTCGCAGTAAGGGCAGGTGCCCTCGACGTATCGGTCGGGCAGGAACATCCCGGCCTCCGGGTCGTAGAGCTGCTTGCTGGTCCGCTTCTCCAGGAAGCCGTTCTCCAGCATCCGCAGGAATAAGTCCTGGCTGAGGCGCGTATGGATATCCGTGGCGCTGGTGCCGCCGTAGATGTCAAACCTGATCCCCAGGCCCTCGAAGTCCTTCGCCTGCTCGGCGCGGTAGTGTTCGGCCACCTCGGGGGGCGCCTTGCCCTCCTTGCGTGCGGTCAGCGAGACGGGCACGCCGTAGTCGTCGCTGCCGCAGATGAAGGCGACCTCATCGCCGCGCGAGCGCAGGTAGCGCACGAAGACGTCCGCCGGCAGGTAGCATCCGGCGATGTGGCCCACGTGCAGCCGCCCGTTCGAGTACGGCAGGGCCGAGGTTACGGTGAATCGTCTGGGCATCCGTGGCATCCGTGTACCGGGTATCGGGGGAAAAGTGCGGAGAGCCCGTAATATAGCAGTCCGGGCGCCGCGGCGCAAGCAGGACGGCGCGGGGAACGGCAGGCGTGAGGCCTCAGACTTGAGGTAGCTTTGTAGAGAGCATGCGGTCTCGGCCCCGTCACTGGGTAGCGCCGGGCGTCTCGCCCGGCGTGCACGCACCGTCAAGCCCCCCCGGCGAGACGCCGGGGGCTACCCAGAACGTGTTTCTACAAGGCAACTTGAGGTCTGACTGGGGGCAAACCGGGCGTCAGAGGCTGTCGGCGAAGCGCCGGATGACGCGGACGTGCTCGGCCGTCGTGCCGCAGCAGCCGCCGATGACCCGCGCGCCCACCCGGTACAGCTCCGGCACGTACACCTCGAAGACCGACGCGTCCTCCGTGTAGACCGTCTCCCCCCCGACCAGTTGCGGCATGCCGGCGTTCGCCTCGGCCAGCAGCGGCAGCTCGGTCAGTCCCGCCAGCACTTCCACGAGCGCGACCATCTCCTCGATGCCCCTGCCGCAGTTGGTGCCGACCACGGTGCAGCCGCACTCCGCCGCGGCCGCCACGAGGTCCTCCGGCGAGTCGCCCATCATGGTGCGGTATCGCCCGGACGGCTCGCGGTTGAACTTCATGCTGGCCACAAGCGGCAGGTCGCAGGCGTCCCGCGCCCCCACCAGGCCAAGGCGTATCTCGGCGGCGGACTCGAAGGTCTCACAGATGATGGCGTCCGCGCCGGCCTCGGCCAGCGCAGCCGCCTGGCGCGCAAAGCCTTCCCTGGCCCCGGCCTCGCTCAGGTCGCCCAGCGGCTCGATCATGGCCCCCGTAGGCCCGATGTCCCCCAGGACCAGCGCCCGTTCACCCGCAGCGCGGCGGGCCACCTCGACGGCGGCGCGGTTGATGCGCTCCGTCTCCTCCTCCAGGCCGTGCCGGCGCAGCGCGACCGGGCTGGCGCCGAAGGTGTTGGTCAGCACGCAGTCGGCGCCGGCCTCGACGTAGCCGCGCAGTATACCCTCGACGTCGTCCGGCCGGCCCAGGTTCCAGGCGTCGGCGCACTCCCCCGCCCCGAGGCCCCGGGCAATGAGCTGGCTGCCCATCGCACCGTCCAGTACCACAAGGCTGCGCTCTGTCAGAAGGCTCTCCAGTGTCATGACGATGTCCCCTCCGGAAGCGGCGTCGCTCAGTGAATGCCCTTGCCAGTTGTGCCCATGTTCAGTTTGCCGTACTTGACGCCCTTTAGGCTTATCATCCTGTCGGCCAGTTCGCGCAGGTCCCTGCCCTTGCCCTGCATGACGATCACTTCGAGGCAGTTGTGCCTGTCCACGTGGACGTGGAACGAGCCGATGACCCGGGCGAACGACTCATGCTGCACGTCCATCAGCCGCGAGGCGAGCGACATCTTGTGATGGTCATAGACCAGGAAGACGGCCGCGAACGTCTTGCGGTCGGGCGCGTCCCACTCCTCCTCGACCAGCTTGGTGCGGATCAGGTCGCGGACGGCCTCGGAGCGGCTGGCGTAGCCGAGTTTCTTGACGAGCTTGTCGAAGCCGTCCAGCAGGTCCATGTCCAGCGACACGCCGAACCTCACGGTGTCTGACATCCCTCGCTCCCCCCCTCTCAACGAAGCTACGAGACCATCTCCCGGATGACCGGCCAGGCCAGGTCCGCGTAGAAGCGGTGTCCCTCGGGACCGACGATCAGCCGCGCGTTGTCCGGGCAGCCGGCGGCGGCGTATATCTCCCTGGTGGCCTCGAACGCCTTCCTGACGCCCTCGACGGGGAAGATGTCATCGCTCTGGCCGGCGACGATGAGCAGCCTGCGCGGGGCTATGAGCCCGGCCACCTCTCCCATCTCCGCCGCGCGCAGTATGCCCGGGACGTAGTTGTCGCCGCAGTGCTGTATCTGCATGATGCTGTCCGCGTAAGTGCAGAAAGCGCAGGACGGCACGGCCAGCGCGATGCGCGGCTCCAGGCAGGCGGCGTAGAACGTCACGGTGCCTCCGCCGGAGTTGCCCATGCACGCGATGCGGCTACCGTCCACGTCCGGCCTCTCCTGGAGGAGGTCAATGGCGCGCATCACGTCCCAGACGCGCTCTGCCAGCACGGTCCTGCCGAGCATGAGCGAGTGGAACACGGCGTCCAGGCACCCGTGCTGCCAGCGGTGCTCCTGAAGCGTCTCCGCCCGTTCGCCGAAGCAGCGCTGCTCCAGGGCGAGGGCGACGAAGCCGTTGCGGGCGGCCTGGATGGCGAAATCGCGGTCGCCGGCCACCAGTTCCTCCTCGTGGTCGTCCCGCGCGACGCCGATTGATATGTGCATGCCGGGCGAATGGCCCTGGAGGCATACCATCGCCGGGAACGGTCCGGCGCCGCCGCGCGGCACCAGCAGGTGCGCCGGCACGTCCGCGCACTCTTCGGCGGTGAAGACGATCTTCTTCCGGACGTATTCCGCCGTCTCCTCGCGCTCAAGTTCTTCCACGTCCAGCGGGACTCTCTGCGCCGGCAGGTCGCCGATCAGTTGTCGCAGCCGCTCGCGCAGGCCCGCCTGCCAGGACGGGAAATTCCCGCCGCGCCACGCGAATTCGCGGGGCGTCTTCTTCATCACGTTCAGATGGTACTGGGACGGCACGAAGAACCTGTCTGTCACCCGCTTTCCCTCTCGTGCAGAGCGTCGTCGCCGCCGCCCGGAACCGGAGACGGCGTCCGACCATTATAGCAACTGCGCGCAACAGTCCAAGCCAAGGCGCCGACGCACGGCGTGCCGGTGACAGTCGGGAACTCGGCACGCACACCTCATGTTGACTTCGGGTTGCCCAATTGCCTATCGTGAGTGTCGAGGGTGGAAGAGCTTGTGTTGCGCGGAAGGGAGATCCCGGATGAAGGCGTCATTCCTGCGAAACCTGATGTTCCTCGCCGTCGCGTGTGCAGCCGGCGGATGCAGCTACCTGCCGAACCGGTTCGCCGACCTGACCGACGTGTTTTCGGCGGAGCTGACCGCCGGGCCGGGGATCGCCGCACAGGCTCAGGTCACGGGCCTGGTGGGCACCGCCGTCGGCGTGTCCAAGCAGTATGGTGTCATGGTACACGGCCGCTACGCGGGCCTCGCCGCGCGAGACACGGCCGGCAGCCTCATCGCGGGCTCAACGAACATCAGCGGCGACGTGCTGACCCCCTTCTGGGGCGGCAAGCCCTACGTGCCGCGCACCCGCTCGTGGCTGGGATTCCTGCGATGGCCGCCTTTCGCGCCGGCGCTGAAGAAGTCCGAATGGCCACAGTTGCTCGACATGGAGGTGGGGGCGTCGGCCGGCGTGGGAGTACACCTGGGGTTCAGCGGGATCGAGTTGCTCGATTTCGTAGTCGGCCTGACAACGCTGGACCTCTGCGAGGACGATCATCCCGTGGGTCTCCCGGAGGAGATCACCACGGCGGCCCTCAGGGAAGCGACGCGGCGCGTGCCAGCGGTCCTGCTCGAGTAGTCGCCCCCCTATCCGGGCCTCCCCTTCCCGACGCCGGTGCGCCGCGCGCCCTTCACACATTCATTGAAATGGCCGCCCGAATCCAATAGATTATCGTTGCCTGGAAAGCTCAGCCAGCAAGGACTGAAACCGATGAAGAAGCGCTGGGGCGGACGATTCGAGAAAGACATTGACGAGGCGGCGGCGCGGTTCACCGAGTCCGTCTCGTTCGACCGGCGGCTGTACGCGGAGGACATCCGCGCCAGCATCGCCCACGCGGAGATGCTCGCCCGATGCGGCCTGGTCAACGAAACGGAGCTGGTCGAGATAAGAGAGGGACTGAAAGACATCCAGAAGCAGATCGAAGCGGGGACGTTCGAGTTCAGCATCGAGATGGAGGACGTCCACTCGTGCATCGAGGCCGCGCTGATCGCGAAGACAGGCGACGCCGGCCGCAAGCTGCACACGGCCCGCAGCCGCAACGACCAGGTCGCGGCGGACGTGCGCCTGTGGGTGAGAGCGGAGGCGGACGGCTTCGACCGGGCCATCGCCGACTGCCAGCGCGCCCTGGTCGAGAAGGCCGCCGCGCACCAGGAGGTCATCCTGCCCGGCTACACGCACATGCAGCACGCACAGCCCGTCCTGCTGGGCCACGTGCTGCTGGCCTACGTCGAGATGCTGGAGCGGGACCGGGACCGGCTGCGGGACTGCCGCCGTCGGCTCAACGTCAGCCCGCTCGGAGCCTGCGCACTGGCCGGGACGTCGCTGCCCACCGACCCGGAGAGCGTCGCGGCGGAACTCGGCTTCGACCGCTGCTTCAGCAACAGCATCGACGCCGTCAGTGACCGCGACTTCGTCGCCGAGTTCGTCTTCGACCTGTCGCTGGTGGCCATGCACCTGTCCCGTCTGGCGGAAGACTGGGTCATCTGGTGCACGCACGAGTTCGACTTCCTGGACCTGGACGAGAGCTTCTGCACCGGCTCCAGCATAATGCCGCAGAAGAAGAACCCCGACGTGCTCGAGCTGCTGCGCGGCAAGTGCGGGCGCGTTTACGGGGACCTGGTGCGGGTGCTCACCGTCCTGAAAGGCCTGCCGCTGGCCTACAACCGCGACCTCCAGGAGGACAAGGAGGCGCTGTTCGACGCCGCCGACACCGTTCGGGACTCGTTGCTGACGGCCGCCCGGCTGATCCGCACGACGGAGTTCAAGACGGCGAACATCGCCCGAGCCTGCGACGAGGGGCACACCGACGCCACGGCCCTGGCGGACTACCTGGTCGGGCGGGGGCTGCCCTTCCGCGAGGCGCACGCCATAGTCGGCCACATCGTCCAGGAAGCCGCCGCACACGACACCCGCCTGTCCGACATGGGCATCGAGCAACTGCGCTCCTACAGCGAGCTGATCGCCGAGGACGTTTACGGCGCGCTGGGCGCGGAGAAGTGCGTCCGCAACTACCGCTCGCACGGGTCGTCCGCGCCGTCCGAGCTGGAGCGCCAACTCGGCGAGTGGCAATCGCGCCTGGGGGAGTGACCCACGCCGCGGCGTGAAGTTACTGCTCCCCTTCCCCTGCCGTCGGATCCTCTTCGGGGTCTGATTCCGGCTCCTCGTCGGGCGCGTCGGGTTCGCCGAGGGGGACGTCGTCGCCCTGCCAGCGCAGCCAGTTGACGGGGGCCTGGTCGTCGGTGAGCACCTTCGCGTCCGGGTCGGCCCGCGGCCGGACGACCAGTCTCCTGGCCACTGTGCGTACGTCGAAGCCGAAGGCGTGCTTGCGCTGCAACTCGGCGGCGCGCTCACGGGCCGTCTGCGGCGTCAGGGCGGACACGCCCGGCCCGAACCCTACGATCATGGCGTTGGTCGAGCGCTCGCCCGCGAAGACCTGGCAGCCGTCGAAGACCTCCTGGACGGTCCTCAACTCCGCGTGGGCGAGCCGGTTCGATTGGATCACGTTCGCCACGACCACGCCGCCCTCCGTCAGCGCGCCCTTCACCTCCTCCATGAACTCCCTGGTCATCAGGTGGAAGGGGATGTACTCGCCCTGGAAGGCGTCGAGCACGATGATGTCGTAGCGCGTCGGCGGCTCCCTGCGGGACTGCTGCCTGATGAAGACGCGCCCGTCGGCCACGTGCACCCGCATCTTCTGGTCCGCTCGAAAGCCGAAATACTTCTCGGCTATGGGCGGGATGTCGGGGTCGATCTCAGCCACGTCAATCGGCAGGTCGGGGAGGTAGTGATGCACGTCCTGCGGGATGACGCCGCCTCCCAGACCCACGACGAGCATCCTCGCCGGCTCAGGATTGTAGAGCAGCCCCGCGAAGGAAAGCGTCGTGTACTCGTTCATGTGACGGCGCGGATTCGCCAGGTCCACTGAGCTCTGGATGATGTACGGGTCGGCGCACGCAAACCGCAGCGTCATGACCGAACCGCGCTGATAGACGTATATGCGATGGTAAAGCGAGTCCTTCTGGAGGACCTCACGGCCGAAGTTGGCGCTGCCGTGGGCCGGGGCCGCACAGAGCAGCCAGCACGCGGCGCACACGACCGGCAGCGCCGCCCGCCAGACGACGCTCTGGACCTCTGCCTTGTGTCTCACTGCTTCCGCCTCCCGCTCAACGCGGCGTGTAAGAGGATCGCTGCCGCCAGAGCAAGCAGCACGGCTCCCGAAATCCACATCGTGCGGCGCAGGGACAGCCGGACCAGGTAGAACGCCGTGACGATGCACCCGGCGAAGCTCGCCACCGTCGAGAAGGCGAATACGAGCCCCGTGTTCAGGCCGGAGTCGCGCGCTTCCCTGGTGAGCCACCGCACGGCCGTCGGCGAGACGGTGCCGAGCATCGCCGTCGGCACGGCGAACAATGCGAAGGCCGCCAGCAGCGAGCCCGCGCGCACGCCCAGGCCCATGCCCAGGAGCCAATCGCAGACGGGCGCGATGAAGAACGGCATGGCGCAGAGCCACGCGCCGGCCAGGACCAGCACGCTCCCCAGGGCCCACGCGCTCCCCTTCTTCGTGGAGAACCAGCCGCCCAGCAGGTAGCCGACGGCCAGACTCAGCAGGAACACGCCGATGACGCTGCCCATCACGACGTAAACGGCGCTGCCGAAGTACGGCGCCAGGACCCTGGCGCCGAGGATCTCCATCTCCATGACGAACCAGCCGCAGATGCCCGCCACCATGAAGACTGCGACGGTGCGCGCTGCGCCCGGCAGCCGGGAACCGGTCTCGCTGCTTGCCACTTGCGGCCCACCTCGGACAGTTGCGGGACGGACTTGCGTCCCCAGCGACTATACCTTGCCGCCGGCCGGCGCGCAAGAGATGGCGGGCGAGTGACAGTCCCTCAGCGCGGCCCGCTTGAAAATGCAGTCGCTCCGACGGCATAATGAAGTGCAGGACAAGGGGGAAGCTCGCACATACGCTGAGAGGTGCACAGGGGTGGCCGAACAGGTTATCCGCCCGAGGCTGATACTGCTGATCTCCGCGATCTTTCTTGCGCTGGTCGGCCTGCACGTCTGGCTGGGGTCCCAGGACAAGGAGAACGGCGACGCCGAGGGGCGGCCCGAACTGTCTGGGATTCAGATCGCCGAGGGCGAACGGCAGGTCGCCGTCGGGCCGGAAGTGACGGCCGGCGAGCTGGCCAAGCTTGTGGCCAGCCGCATCGCCCTGTTGACCGGGGGCGAGACCGACGAGCGACGCGCCACGGCGCTGCAGCTTGCCAAGATGGCCGCCAGCCCGCTGGGCACGGACGACCTGGTGCGCCTGAAGCCGTCCGTCAAGCAGGACCTGCGGCAAGCGCTCCTGGGAGGGCTGAACGACGTGGACGAGGTCGTTTCGTCAAACTGCCGCAACGCCCTGGTCGGGATGTGGCGCAGCTCGGACAGCGTCGCCGCCACGGAGCAGTTCGGCGAGGGGCTGCTCGCCTACGAGGCCGGCCAGATGGACCGCGCCCTTCAGGCATTCCAGAGCGTCGAACAGCTCAGCGCCTCGGTCCCTCCCGACCTCTACCGGATGAAGGCCGAGGTCTACGTGGCGAAGTCGATGCCGAACGAAGCGCTGGCCGAGTGCGGCCGCGCCCTGGAGGCGGAGCCGCTGAACTTCCTGGCCCTACTGGTGGTCGGCCGCATCCACGCAAAGGCCGGCGACTATGAGAGGGCGCTGAAGGCCCTGGATACGGCCCTGTCCATCCACACCCAGTTCCGGGAAGCGAAGCTCCTGCGCCAGGAGATCGTGAAGCGCCAGGCCACGCCCTGACGCCGGTCAGGCCCCGGCGTTCGAGAGTTTGACGAGCCGCGCCAGCGTCTCCCTTGCGCGCCCCGAGTCGATGGAGTCCGCCGCCGCCCCGACGCCCTCCTCTATCGACGCGGCTTTCCCCCCGACGTAGACGGCCGCGCCCGCGTTCATCAGCACCATATCACGCGGGGCGCCCTGTCGGCCCTCGAGGATGGACCGTATCACGGCGGCGCTCTCGGCCGCGCTGCCGGCGGCCAGGTCCTCGCGGGCCGCGCGCGGCACGCCGAGGTCCTCGGGCGCGACGTCCCTCGTGCTGACCTCGCCGGCTTCGACCACGGCGGCGTGGGTGCGGTCGCAGATGCTGATCTCGTCCATCCCGTCGCTGCTGTGGACAACCATGGCCCGCACCGCTCCCAGATTGGCCAGGACGCCGGCGATGGTCTCGACAAGGTCGTCACTGAAGACGCCCAGGACCTGCCTGCGGGCGCCGGCGGGATTCGTCAGCGGGCCGAGCACGTTGAATACAGTGCGCACGGCCAGCTCGCGCCGGGGACCGATCGCGTATTTCATCGCCCGATGGAGCATCGGAGCGAACAGGAACCCGATCCCCGCCTGGAGGATGCAGCGCTCCACGACGGCTGGTTCCGCCTCGATGTTGACCCCCAGCGCCTGGAGGACGTCGGCGCTGCCGAACTTGCTGGAGGCGCCGCGGTTGCCGTGCTTGGCCACCGGCACGCCGGCGCCCGCCGCCACGACGGCCGACGCCGTGGACACGTTGAACGTGCCCTTGTGCGTGCCCCCCGTGCCGCACGTGTCCACCACGTCCAGATCCCCCACGTCGATGCGCGTGGCCGCCTCCCGCATGGCCCGGGCGCAGCCCGTGATCTCGCCCACCGTCTCCCCCTTCATGCGAAGGGCAATCAGGAAGCCCGCGATCTGGGCATCGGTTGCGCCGCCGCTCATGATGGTGGACATGGCATCGTACGCCTGCTCGCCGGAGAGGTCTTCTCCCTCCAGGAGGCCGCCCATGTATTCTTGCAGCATCTCGCCCCCACCCCTTTGCCACTGGAACCGCCACCAAACCATACCGAAGCGGCCATATTCTACGGACTGCCTGATATCGCGTCAACGCACTTGCGCTGGCAAGGGGCCACCGCAGTACGGTATAAATTGAGGGGTGTGTTCGCCTCATCGGTCGCGCGCCTGCCGGCACACCCAGCAGAGGTCATTCCGTGAACCCGGAAGCATCCACACGCTACGCCATCATCGGTTGCGGGGTCATCGGCCCCGCACATGCCGACGCAGTCATACGGTGCCCCCAGGCCGAGCTTGTGGCCGTGTGCGACTTGATCCCTGAGCGCGCCCGCCAGTGCGCGGAGCAATACGGGGGCAAGCCGTACCAGGACTACACTGAGCTTTTGGCATCGGAGCGGCCGGACGCCATCAGCGTCTGCACGCCGCACCACAACCACGCCGAGATAGCCTGCCGGGGCCTCGAAGGCGGCGTTGACGTGCTGTGCGAGAAGCCCCTGGCCATAAGCCGCGAGCAGATGGCCCTGATGATAGAAACGGCGCGACGCAACCGTCGCACGCTGGGCGGCGTTTTCCAGCACCGGTTCGATCCGGTCACGGCGACGCTCAAGGAGGCCGTTGACGCGGGCCTGTTCGGGGAGACGCTCAACGCCGGGGCGTCCATCCGCTGCTTCCGCGGGGAGGGCTATTACAGCAGCGCGCCGTGGCGCGGCACCTGGGACGGCGAAGGGGGGGCCGTGCTCATCAACCAGGCGATCCACAGCATAGACGTCCTGCAATGGTTCGCCGGCCCCGTCCAGACCGTCTTCGGCCGCTGCGCCAACCTGCGCCTGAACGGCTGCATAGAAACCGAGGACACGGCCTGCGCCGCGCTCCAGTTCCGCTCGGGGGCTCTCGGCTCCATAGAGGCCACAAGCTCCAGCCACCTCGACTTCGAAGGGGGCGTGCATTTCTACGGGACGCAGGGGTCCTTCCGGATCACCACCGGCGGGCGCGACGACCTCGAATACGTGCAACTGAGAGATGAAGACGCCGCCAGGGAACTCGAGGCGATGCTGGAAAAGGCGCGCGAGGTGCCGCGAGCCGACGCGGTCGGCAAGGACTGCTACGGGGACTCGCACGCGCGCCTGATAGAGGATTTCGTGGCTGCTACGCGCAACGGACGCGAGCCGAGGGTGACGGGCGAGTCAGCCCGGCACGCCGTGGAAATCGTCCTCGCCGTTTACGAATCGCATCGCACCGGAATGCCGGTGACCTTGTAGACGGCGGGAGGGAAGCAGCCAGTCCAGGCCATCAACGGGAACGGAAGCAGATGTACGATCCACACACGCACAGTTTCTTGAGCGACGGCGTCCTGGCACCGGCGGAACTGGCGCGACGGTGCCAGGTCCAGGGCTATCGCGGCCTGGTCATCAGCGACCACTGCGACCACTCGAACATCGAGTTCGTCGTCGGCCGCCTGGTGGAGTTCTGCGAGGCCGTGGACGGGCACTACGGCGACGTGCAGGTGCTGCCCGGCTGCGAGATAACGCACGTGCCGCCGACGCTCATCGCCGGGCTGGTGGCGCTGGGCAGGGAACTGGGCGCGGAGGTCGTTCTCGTGCACGGGGAGACAATCGTCGAGCCCGTGGCCCCCGGGACGAATCGCGCCGCCATCGAGGCCGATTGCGACGTGCTGGCCCACCCCGGACTCATCACGCCCGAGGAGGCCGCCCTGGCGGCCGAACACGGCGTCATGCTGGAGATCAGCGGGCGCAAGGGCCACTGCCTGACGAACGGGCACGTGGCACGCGTGGCGTTGGAGCAGGGCGCCGGGTTGACCTTCGGGTCCGACGGGCACGCGCCGGGCGATTACCCGACGCGCGCCCAGGCCGAGAGAATCGCGCAGGGCGCCGGCCTGACGGAGGGACAGGTGGCCGACCTGTTCCGCAATACCGCGAGGTTCTTCGCGGGATAGGCCCGGCCCCTACCATGAGGCCCACGCGTGCTCGACGGCCAGGACGGCGTAGGCCGTCACGAGTTCCGGCATGGTCTCCATCCAGCGGCCGCTCTCGTTCACCCACGAGCCGTCCCCAGTCTGGACTGTCAGGAGCTGGTCGATCAGCTCCCGACGCCAGTCGTGGGCCTGCCCGTCGGCGTCCACGACGACGTCCTCGCCGTGGGCGTTCAGCGCACGGCCCATGGTCAGGTAGTAATAGTAAAGCCCCTGCTGGTCAAGGCCGGGGTTCTCGCGCACGCTCCAGTGGCGGCGGATCCATTCGTGGGCCGCGCGCACGCGGCGGTCATTCTTGTCCAGCCGGGCGTATATCATGCTCTTTAGCCCGGCGTACGTCATGCTGGCGTAGCTCCTGAGCCCGCCGTCCTCGGTGGGGCCGGCCTTGCTCTCGGTCGGCTTGTAAACGAAGCCCCCGTCGTCGGAGGCCCAGGGCTGATCGTTGATCGCCTTCAGGTTCTGGCACCGCTGGAGGAACGTGATCGCCCGCCCGTAGGCCAGCTCGGTCTGCGTCTTGCCGCCCTCGCCGGTGCCCGCAGCGGCCGCGTCCTCCTCCGCTATGTCCTCCAGGGCCCGGATCGCTTCCAGGGCGAACTGGGTGTTCGACATGTCCACGCCGTGCATCCCCTCGCCGGAGGGGTGCGGCTCATAGCCCCAGCCGCCGTATTGGATATCGTCTTCGGAGAGGCCCTCGCTCTCATCGGCCTGTGCGCCGAGCAGGAAGGCCCGCGCCTTGCCGAGCAGCGCCTTGTCCCCCGGCAAACCGGCCTCGACCAGCGCCATCGCGCAGATGCTCGTGCTGTAGGACTGGTAGAAGCGGTCGTAGATGCCCCCGTCCGGCTGGGCGAAGCTGCGGATATAGTCCAGCGCGGCGGTCACGGGCCGGCTCTCCACGCCGTAGTCCTCCTGCCCGCTGCCGATCATCGCCGTCACGACCAGCGCCGTAACGGCCGGCTGATCCTGCCAGGAGCCGTTCTCCTTCTGGCTTTGGGCCAGGAACCGGAGCCCGCGGTCCACGGCGGCCTGGCTCTCGCGCAACAGCGACTCGTCGCGGCCCGGAGCCGGCGCCTCGGCCGCACTGACCGTCACCTGCGCCGCAGCCGCCGCGCACGCGACGGTCACCACAAGTACCACGCAACGCAGGAAGCTGCTACGACTCTGGCCCGTCTTCATCGCTGTCTTCCTCCTCCTGTTCTGCGTCCTTCTTCGGCGGCACCTGAATCACGAGCTCGACAGGCGTTCCCACCGGTGGACAGAGTCCCTCGTTGACGAAGTAATAGACGTCATCGTTCACCTTCGGCAGGACAAGTTCCAGGATGGCGAGCGGGTCGTGGAAGGTGGTGATGAGCGAGCCGTCCATGTCCGCCCCGAATCCGTACTCGGAGAACTGACTGCCCAGGAAGACCCACTCGGCCTGCTTGACCGGTTCCTCCGCCTCATCGTCGAAGAGGAACTCCTCGCCCCGAGCGCGTCGCTTCGGGGCGTCCTCCTCGGCGTCCTTCGGCTGCCATTCCACGAAGATCCAGACCTTGTCGCCGGGTGCCTGCTCCCGCTCCGGTTCGTCTTCGTAGTACTTCACGGCAGGATTGCGTCCCTCGCGCAGCCCGAGCAGGATGAGCGCCGTCTGGAGGTCAATGGGCCGCAACTCCAGCGTGAAGACGGTCTCGTGGGTCTTGCCGCGCGGAAGGCAGGCGAGCAGCTCTATCGGGCCGCCCTCGCTCATGTTGACGCGGCCGGAGCACCGGACGGTTTTCTGCGCGGCGTCCAGCACGACGGTGCCGATGCGGTAGAGGTGCGGGCCGATCTTGCGGATGCGCGGCCCCTCGTCCTCGGCCTTTTCCTGGCCGTTCGAGACAGCGGCACATATCAGCAGGCAGCCCGCAACCAGGACGCAAAAAAGCGCGGCCGGCCGGGCGAACGACGCCGCCCCGCCGGCCTGCACGTCCCCCGACGCGGTCTGGATTACGCCTCCGAGATGGCTTCGACCGGGCATTCGTCCACGCACGTCAGGCACTCCGTGCAATCGTCCTGGTTGATCTGGGCCACGCCGTCCATCAGGGCGATGGCTTCCACAGGACACGCGTCTACACACGAGCCGCAACCGGTGCACTCTTGCTGATCGACTACAACCATTGTAATCCTCCTGGCTTAATCGCCAAACTGCAAACAGGGGAAGTGCGGCAAAGGTCGCGGATGTTAGCGCACAAAGGAACCCGCCGTCAAGGGAACCGGCAGGGCGAGTTCAGCGGCCTTCCTGACCCTCAAGCGCTGCCGTCTCGGCGGCCGCCGGCTCTCCCTCGGTCACGAAGCAGTTCATGGGACACGCTTCGGCGGCAACGCTGAAGTCGCCGCCCGCCTTCTCGTAATCGAGCACGGGCAGGTTGCCCTCCAGCACGACGGCGCCGTTCGGATCCTTCTTGGCGCACAGGCCGCAGGCGATGCACCCGACCGAGCAGACGGCCTTCACCGCCTTGCCCCTGCCGCGGTTGGAACAGGCCACGTACGTATCGTATTGCGGGGGCAGCAGACTGATGAGCGCGCGCGGGCAGGTCTCGACGCAGATGCCGCAGGCCGTGCACTTGTCCGGGGCGATGACCGGCAGGCGTTCCGCGCTCATCGTGATCGCGCCGAAGGGACACGCCTCGGCGCACGAGCCATAACCGAGGCACCCGTAGGCGCAGGCCCTGGCCCCCCCGGACGTGAGGTGCGCCGCGTGACAGTCCTGTATGCCGACGTAATCGGCCCGGTCGGCACAGCGGCTCACGCCGCCCTGGCAGTGGACCACGGCCCGCAGCCGGACCGTCTCCGTCAGCTCAACGCCCATCAGGTCTGCAAGCGCCTGCGCCACCTCGGGCCCGCCGGGGATGCAGAGGCCCACCCCTTCGCCCTGGGCGACCGCCTCCGCGTAGCCGCGGCACCCGGCGTGACCGCACGCGCCGCAGTTGATCCCGGGCAGGATGTCCAACGCCTGGGTGAACCGGGGGTCCTCATCCGTGCTGAAGGCCCGCGCGGCCAGCACGAGGCCGACGCCGAACAACAGGCCCAGCACCGTCATGGAAAGCACCGCCACCGCCGTGGATGAGAAGGCAATCATGAGAACTGTCCTATCCGGCCAGGCCCGACCGACTCAGCGGCCCAGGCCGAGACGATACCCGAGCATCTGGTATTCCTCGCCCAGTTGCTTGATCTTCGCCATGGTCTGCCGGAAGTTGTAGGGGACGCGGGTGTAGTGGACGGTTTCGCCGTTGAAGGTGGCGAAACAGGCCCGGTTGTCACCATCGCGCGGCTGCCCGACGGAGCCTATGTTGATGATCCGCTTGCGATCGTCCAGCTCGATGGTGTTGACCTCCGCTCGGATCATCGTCAGGACCAGGTCCTCCGTGATGGAACAGGGCTGGTGCGAGTGCCCGACCACGCATATGCGGTCAATCATGGAGAATATCTCGTCGAACTTCCCAGGATCGTACGAAACGTCAGAGGGCAGTATGTACTCGCTCAGTTCCGCTCGGGGCGAGGCGTGCACCAGGAACTGGCCGTCCACCTCGGCGCTGAGCGGCAACTGGGACAGGTAGTTCCACCGCTCCTTGTCCTGGTCGGTCGATTGGTCGGTGATGCGCATCCATTCCTTGGTCTTGTAGACCATCGCCGTCGCCAGGGTGTTGAACCCCACAGGGCTGTTGAGCACGGCCCAATCGTGGTTGCCCATCAGCGTCAGCGAGCAGTTCCGCCTCACAAGGTCCGTACACGCGATCGGGTCGGGGCCGTAGCCCACGATGTCCCCGAGGCACCAGACCTCGTCCACGCCCTGGTTGGCAATCTCCGTCAGGACGGCCTCGAGCGCCTCAAGGTTGCCGTGGATGTCCGATATGAGTGCAGTTGTGGCCATTCAGTGGTCCAAACAGTCAATGAAGAGGCCGGCCTCAGCGAAGCAAAGATCAAGCTGTCGCGGCAGCGATGCCGGCTCGCAAGTTCGGAACCTCCATTATGCCATTATGGAGCCTCGGGTGCAACCTGCCGCCCCGCTTGACGGCCCGGATTGAGGCTCACAGGAGTTCCTCGTCCGGGATAGGCTCCCCCAGCACGGCAAGTGCCGGGCAACCCGAGCACCGGGGCCTGGGACGGCAGTGGCGCTTGCCCAGCTCCACGAGCTGTGCGTGGTAATCCTTGTAAAGCTCGACGTCGTCCGGCAGGTGCGCCTCGAAGAGCGCTTTCAGGTCGTAGTAGCCGGCCCCGGGCTCCAGCAGGCCGTGGCGCGCGACGACGCGGTGCGTGTACGTGTCAACAACGAACGTGGGCCGCTCCATCGCTTAAAGGAGAATACTGTCCGCGGTCTCCGGCCCGATTCCCCTGATGCCGAGCAACTCCGCCCGAAGTTCGTCCGTGGGGACGGGTGCAAGGGCGCCCAGGTCGCCGTCCGTCCGATCCATGAGCCACTTGCAGAGGGCCAGCAGGCGCGCGCTCTTCTGGCGGAAGTAGCCCGCCGGGCGGACCAGCTCCTCCAGCCTGTCCGGCCGTATGCCGGCCAGCTCCGCCGGCTCCAGCACCCGCGCCTCCCTGAGCGCCTCGACGGCCTTCTCCACGTTGCGCCAGCTTGTGCGCTGCGTCAGGATCGCCCCGACCATCACCTCGAAGGGCGTCTCCCCCGGCCACCAGTCCCGATGGCCGAAGGCGGCCCGAAGCGCCTCGTAAAGCCCCATCAAAGTGCGATCCAAACCCATTCGTCCGCCCTTCTGTGGATGATCCGGCCCGCCTTGGGGGCCGCTGCGCCCGGGTTCAGCGCGCCCAGGTGAGCGGATTTGTCACCCAGCCGCGCATCAGGACGTCCCGCCCGACCGTGGTGACTTCACACCGGTGCAGAGGCCAGGCCTGATCCACCTGCTCCGCGCCGGTCCCACCGACGGCGGAGACGGCCTCCCGGCCGCCGAGCACCTTCGGGGCGACAAAGGCCATCACCCGGTCCACCTGGCCGGCGTCGAAGAAACTGCCCAGGACCTCCGCGCCGCCCTCCAACAGGACGTTGGACATCCCGCGCCGGCCCAACTCGTCCAGCAGCGCGGGCGGCGGGACGCGCTCGGGCATCTCCTCGCTTGCCGGCACCGGCAGGGGTTCGCAGCCCTTCTCGACGAGTGCGTCCAGGCCGTCCGGCGGGCGTCCTTCCGGGTATGCCAGGAGGACCGGCGCCTCATCGAGCGTGCGGACGAGCTGGCTGTCCGCCGCCGGCAGGCGCCGCCCGCAGAGCACGAGCCGGGCAGCGGTCCTCCGTCTCTCAGCGTCGCGGCAGGTCAGCAGCGGGTCGTCCCGCCGCGCCGTGCGGCCCCCCACCGCAACGCAGTCCACCATGCCGCGTATCTCGTGAACGGCCGCCCTCGCCTCCGGCCCGCTGATCCAGTGCGACGCCAGCGCGCGGGTGGCGATCCTGCCGTCCGCGCTCATGGCCCACTTCGCTATGACGAGGGGGCGGCCGGTGGCGGCAACCTTGAAAAAGGCGGCGTTCTGCACGACGGCCTCCTCGCGGCAGAGGCCGACCTCGGCGGCCACGCCCGACTCCCTCAACAGTGCAAGGCCACGGCCGCCGGTCTTGGGCGTCGGGTCCAGGACGGCCATCACGACGCGGCGCAGCCCCACCTGGACCAGCATCGGCGCGCAGGGCGGCGTCTTCCCGTGGTGGGCGCAGGGCTCCAGGGTTACGTACATCTCCGCGCCCCGTGCTCGCTCGCCTGCGTCGCGGACCGCCTCGACTTCGGCGTGGGCGCCGCCGCAGGCCTGGGTGCAGCCCTCCCCGACGATCCGCCCGTCCCTGACGACGACGGCCCCGACGGCGGGGTTGGGCTCCGCGTATCCCCTGGCGCCTTCGGCCAGTTCCAGCGCCCTCTCCATCCACCGCCGTTCTTGCTGGTCAGAGGCCAAGCCCGCCCTCCCGGTTCTGCGTCAGCCGACTGCTCCCGGCGGCCGGATTATACAGCCGGGGGCTGCTTGATTCAAAAACGGCCCTCCTATACAATGCCCGCACCCGTGGCACGCGGGTTCTCCAGAGAACGGGCTCATGGCCGCTAACACGAATCAGGACCAGTTCTCGTACGACTTCGAGCTGCCCATCCTGGAGATCGAGAAGAAGATAAAGGAACTGACGGAACGGGCGAGTTCGGACCACGAGAACCTGGCCCCGCAGATCGAGAAGCTGGAAGAGAAGCACAGCAAACTGCTGGAGAGCACCTTCAGCAACCTGACGGCCTACCAGCGCGTCCGGCTGGCCCGGCACCCCCGGCGGCCACACCCCATTGACTACGTGCGGATGATCTTCACGGACTTCGTCGAACTCCACGGGGACCGACACTTTGGCGACGACCATGCCATCGTGACCGGCATGGGGCGCCTGGACGACCACCGGGTCCTGATCGTGGCCCAGTACAAGGGGCGTGAGACCAAGGAGAAGATGGCGGCCAACTTCGGCATGCCCCAGCCGGAGGGCTATCGCAAGGCGCTGCTGAAGATGAAGCTGGCCGAGAAGTTCGGGCTGCCCGTCATCTGCTTGATCGACACGCCGGGCGCAGCCTGCACCCTCGGCGCCGAGGAGCGCGGCGAGGCGATGGCCATCGCCGAGAACCTATTCCACATGGCCGGCCTAAGGACGCCGATCATCATCCTGGTCACCGGCGAGGGGTGCAGCGGCGGCGCGCTGGGCATCGGCGTCGGCGACCGCTTGGCCATGCTCGAGAACGCCTACTACAGCGTCATCAGCCCCGAAGGGTGCGCGGCCATCCTGTGGAAGGACGGCAGCAAGGCCGCCGAGGCCGCTGAGGCGCTCAAGCTCACCGCGCGCGACATGCTCGACTCCGGCGTCATAGACGCCATCATCCCGGAACCCCTCGGCGGAGCACACCGCGACCCGCAGAGAACGGCCCGGGAGGTCGAAAGCTACCTGACGGACATGCTGGATCAGCTTACGTCCATCGAAACCGACGAACTGCTGGAACGGCGTTACCAACGGTATCGCAACCTCGGCGTCTACGAGGAGGAGACGACGCCGGAGGAACCGGCCGAAGAGCAGGACGACTGACATTCCTACGACCCGCCGTCGCCCAGCAAGGCTGCGGCGTCCGTGTCGAAGATCACAGCACGGTCAGGGTCGCTCACGCGCTGCCCCCGGTCTGAAGTGAGGTCGGCTCAGCGTCCGGCGCCCAGCGCCAGGGCCAGGAGCTTGAAAGGCAGCCTGACAGGGAAGAAGACGACGCGGAAGAAGAGCCCGACGCCCCGCTGCAGGCCGGCCCAGTCGAGCAGGATGGGGCTGGCGATGAACATGCTGGAATAGGTTCCCACGATGACGCCGAAGATGAGCGTGAGAGCCAGCCCACGCAGCACCGTGCCGCCCATCACGCAGAGCACGACGACCACCATCAACGTGGTCAGAGAGGTCAGGACGGTCCGGCTCAGCGTCTGGTTGATGCTCAGGTCTATCAGGTCGGCGCTGACGCGCTTGCGGCCCAGTATGCCCATGTTCTCACGGATGCGGTCGAAGACGACTATCGTGTCGTTGAGGCTGTAGCCCAGGATCGTCAGGAAAGCCGCCAGCATCGCCAGGTTTATTTTCACGTCGCCCAGGACCCCCGTCCAGTCCGCCAGCGCTATCAGGCCGGCCGTGATCAACACGTCGTGCACCAGTGCGATGACCGCCGCAACGCCGAACCTGAAGGCGTGGAAGCGCGCGGCCACGTAGAGCACGATGATGACGGAGGCGAACACGACTGCCATCAGGGCCTTGCCCTGAAGCTCCTCGGCCACGGTGGCGCCGATGCTGACGACCTGCTGGACCGGCCTGGACTCCCCGAAGGTCTCCTGCAGCCGCTGCATGATCTGTTCGGCCTGCGCGCCCGGCAGGCTCAACTCAAGCCCTGAGACCACCGTCTCGGAGGAGTAATTCTCCCTCCCCACGATCATGCTCTCGCCGTACTCGGCCATCCCCGCCGCTTCGACGTAGTGCTCGACGTCGGCCAGCGACATGGGCTCGTCCAGGACCATCCTCACCACGCGGGGGTCTGCGTCCTGCTCGGAGACGGCAGTGAAGCTTATCCCTCCGGCGCGGGGCGCCAGATCCCCGAACATGCCCGCCAGCTTCTCCATCAGGGCCGCGTAACTGAGCTGCAACCGGTACGTGTCGCTGACCAGGTCGAGTGGCACGACGTAAACGTCGGGCAGGCCCTGCTTGTCGAACAGGACGCGGATGTCGGCCTCAGTGAACTCCTTCGTCAGCCCGGCCGTTACGGTGTCGCCGTCCACCTGAGCGACGGGGACGCCGCGAAGCTCGGCCCCGGCGGGCAGCTCCCGTCGGAACCGCGTCAGTGCGTCGCGCTCCCCTGCCAGGCTGAACGCGACTCCGCTCTCCTCGCCGGCCAAAACGGCGATTTCGGGGAACCCCAGGCGGATGACCTCAGCCGCCAGCAGGTCCCTGCCCAACGGCTGGTCGAGCACCAGTCGGAGCGTGGCGCCGGCCTCGGAGCCTTCGTCCGCCAGCTCGCACTCTTCGACGGTGTAGTCCGGCGTCTCCAGTCCGGCCCAGCCCAGGGCCACCAGGGCCCGGCTGAGCACCTGCCGCCTGTCCATCAGGAAGGGAACGTCGTGCACGTGAACCGCAACGTGCTTCGTGACCCCGTCTTTGGCCGCCGAGACAATGTCCGCGATGTCCCCCAGGTTGTAGATGTCGCCTTCCGACGCAAGCGCCCGACGGATGTCCATCTCCGCGACGGGCTGGTCGAGCGAGAGTTCGATGGCCCGCCCGTCTGCGGTGACGTCGAGACCCTTCTCCTTGACCGGCACGCCCGCCGCTTCCAGCTTCTGCGCAACGGCCGGCAGGATGGTCTCCTCAGCACGCTCCTGGCCGGCTCCCTTGAAGCGAATCCCGAAGTCCGTGAACCCCTCCTGCGTGGTCTGCGCCGACCGGATTGCCTGCACCTGCGCGAGCGGGAACCCGCCCATCGTCAGCCGGGACCGGATCTCACCGACGGGCGTGGGTTCCGCCAGGGATATCCGCACCAGCGACCCGCCAGTGAAATCGATGTCATACAGGGACGAGCCGCGAACGAAGAACGCCGTCACGCCGACGACCAGCACTATCAGCGACATGACGTAGGCCGGCTTGCGGATCCGCGAGAAGCCTATCGACGGCTGGCCCACCACCGAAAGCATCCGGAACTCCGTCATCCACCCCTTATCGATGAAGGTCTCGAAGGCCAGCCGCGTCACCACCAGCGCCGTGAACATGCTGAGCAGAATACCGAAGGAGAGCGTGACGGCGAACCCGCGCACCGGGCCCGTGCCGACCAGGTAGAGGATGACCGCCGTCAGGAGCGTCGTGACGTTGGCGTCCACGATGGTGGTGAACGCGCGCTCGTACCCGTTCCTGAGCGCGACGCGGATGCCTTTGCCCGCGGCCGATTCCTCCCGTATGCGCTCGAAGATCAGGACGTTGGCGTCGACGGCCATGCCGACCGTCAGCAATATGCCCGCCATTCCGGGCAGGGTGAGGGCGGCTCCCAGGATGCACAGGATCCCCACCAGGAGCACCAGGTTCATGATCAGCGCGCCGTCGGCCACCAGGCCGCAGCCGATGTAGTAAACGCCGATGAAGGCGATCACGAGCAGCCCCGCGACGGCCAGCGCCCGCAGGCCGCGGCGGATCGAGTCACGCCCGAGTTCGGGGCCGACCGTGCTCTCCTGGAGCAGCTCGATGTCCATCGGCAGGCTGCCGGCCTGGAGGATGTTGACCATGTCCAGGACTTCTTCCTGCGTGAAGTCGCCCCGGATGATGCCGGATACGGATATCCTTTCCTGGATCTGCGGTGCGCTCCTGAGCACGCCGTCGAGGATTATCGCCAGGGACCTGCCGACGTTCCTCTCCGTTATCTGGGCGAACTTGCGCGCGCCCATCGTGTCGAAGTGGAACCCGACGGCCGGCCGCCCCAGGTCGTCAATGCTCGGCTCCACGCTCGCCAGGTATTGCCCCGTTATCTGGGGTTCGCCCTTCTCGACAAGGTAGTAGTTCTTGGAGTCGTCGTCGTCCACGTACATCTTCACGTAGTCTTCCGGCACCCTCCCCTCGTCGGCCTCGGCGTAGTAGCCCTCGAAGCGCTCCTTGCCGCTGTCGCGCGGGACGGCGAGCTTGAACTCCAGCTTGCCCATCTTCTCCAGGCGGCGCTTGAGCTGCTCGACCTCGGCCGTCGTCGCCCTGGGCACCTGGATGAGGATGCGACCACCTTCCGACGCCTGGATGCGGTACTCCTTGACGTGCGCCGGGTCTATCCTCTCTTTCAGAATGTCAATGGTGTTCCCGACGGCGTCGGCGAGGCCTTCGCCCTCGGGGAGCTTCAGCTCGTAGAGCAGTTCCGTCCCTCCGGCCAGGTCAAGGCCGAGTTGCACGCGCCCCTTGACCGAAGTCGTCGTCTCGACCGCGCGGGCGCCCTCCTCCGGGCTCTCAACCTGCCGGGTTGCCACGTCGCGCTCCCCGTAGGCCAGGGGCAGCCACTTCTCGGAGACCGTCTGCGTTTCAGCGACGTATTCCTGCCCCACCTCGACCCCGTGCGCCTCGGCCTCCTCGGCAGTGAGGGCCTTCTTCGTGACGACGCGCTCCTTCTTGAGCGTAACGCCGGCAGGCGGATAGCTGGCATACAGCGCCAGCACCAGGGGCAGCAGCACCAGGATCACCCACTTGGTCGTGCGACCAGACATGGCAGAAGCGCCTCACACAACAGGAACATGTTCGCCGGAACCCGAGACGATCGCCGGCGCCCGACGACGGAAGGACAATCAGGACGGTCCAGCGACTCAGCAGACTGCCCGATGATACCATTTGAGGCCGCCCAACTCAAGCGAGTCGCCCGGCGCGTGCCGGCCGTGCAACGCCCCACTTCGCCCTGTATAATCGCCCGTGCACTGAACGAAGGAGATGCGCGGTGACGAAGCTCTGCGTGCCGCTCACCGACAAAGACACCGATTCCATGCTGGCCGCCATGCACGCCCTGCCGCCGGAGGTCGACATGGTCGAGGTCCGGCTGGACGGCATGGAATCGTGCGACCTCGAACGCCTGTGCGCCGGCAGAGACCGCCCCATCATCGCCACCAACCGGCCCGTCCGGGAGGGCGGCGGCGCAACGGAACCGGAGGGCGAACGCCTGGCCACACTCCGCCGCGCCGCCGAGCTGGGGGCCGAGTACGTTGACGTGGAGCTGGACGCCGTGGGCGAGCTGGGCGACCTGCCGGGCGGCGCCGCGCGAATCGTCTCATACCACAACTTCCAGCAAACGCCGGCGGATCTGGGAGGCATCCTCCGCCGCATCCGTGCGGCGGGAGCCGACGTCGCCAAGCTCGCCGTCAAGGCCAATGACATCCGGGACGTCCCGCCCGTGCTGGACCTGCTCCGGCGCCACGCGGCGGACGCCCCCCTGATCGCACTCAGCATGGGCGAGGAAGGGACGGCCGCCCGGATCCTGGCGGCCAAGTTCGGGGCGTTCCTCACCTTCGCCAGCGCGGCGGCAGGACGGGAGTCGGCGCCCGGCCAGATGCCCTGCGACGCCATGCTCGGTATGTACAGGGTGCACCGGATCAACCGGGACACGCTGCTCTACGGCGTCGTCGCCAGGCCGGTCGGGCACAGCATGAGTCCGGCCGTGCACAACGCCGCCCTCGCGGCGCTCGGGCTGAACGCCGTTTACCTGCCCTTCAGCGTGACGGACCCCGAGAGATTCCTGGCGGACTTCGAGCCCTACGACCTGCGCGGCGTCAGCGTAACGATCCCGCACAAGGAGGCCATGCTGCCGTTGATGGACGAGGTGGACGAGCAGGCCCGGCGCGTGGGCGCCGTCAACACGGTCCGCATTGACGAGGGCCATCGCTACGGCTGCAACACGGACGTGCGCGCCGCCGTGGAAGCCGTGGAGGCGGCCGTCCGCCGCAGCCCCCTGGCCCCTCTGAGCGAGTGCAGCGTTCTGCTGGTTGGGGCCGGCGGCGCGGCGCGGGCCATCGCATACGGGCTGCGCGACAGGGCCGGACGGCTCACCATCGCCAACCGCACCGTCGAGAGGGCCGAGAGGCTGGCCGCCGAACTCGGCGTTGAGTCCTGCGGCCTGGACGGGATGGCCGCCCTCGAACCGGACGTGCTCATCAACAGCACGTCGGTGGGCATGTGGCCGAAGGTCGAGCAGAGCCCGGTCCCCGCCGGTATGCTCCGCCCCGGGATGGTGGTCTTCGATTCCGTCTACAATCCCGTCCGCACGAGGCTCCTGGCGGAGGCGGAAGCGGCCGGCGCGGTCACGGCCTCCGGGGTGGAATGGTTCGTCAACCAGGCCGCCGCGCAGTTCGAACTCTGGACCGGCATGGACGCGCCGCGGGAGGTGATGGAGGAGGCGCTCAGGGCCCAACTGGGCCGCCCCTGAGCGCCTATCTACCCAGAACGAGCCGGGCCGCGTTCGTCGCCGGCAACCCCGCCTGCGCTATGCTCTCCGACGCACTGTGGATGTCGTACTCGACGCGGCGCATGTAAACCTTCTGCTCGTCGCTGTCATAGAGCACGTAGCAGGCGCGAGGGTCCAGGTCCCGCGGCTGGCCCACACTGCCCACGTTGACGATCATCCTCTGTTCGGGCAGGATCCGGTGCTCCGGTTTCAGGAAGAAGCCGATCGGGTCGCTGTCCACGAACATCGCCGGCACGTGCGAGTGCCCGCAGAAGCAGATTCGGGTCGTCAGGTGATCGAAAGCCAGCTGGACGTCATAGAGGGTCTGCATGTAGTCGAAGTACTCGGGCGAGAACGGGGTGCTGTGCGTCAGGGTGATCTCGTCGAGCGTCAGGAGAAGTTCCTTCTGGGTCAGGAACTCGACGTCCCCGTCGTTGAGCTGCTCCCTGGTCCAGCGGATCGAGTCCCGCGCGTCGGCGTTGAAGTAATCCACGCTCACCTTGCCGATGGCCGCCCAGTCGTGGTTGCCCGCCACGCTCAGGGCGTCGATCTCCGTGACCATCTCGATGCACTCGCGCGGGTATGCGCCATAGCCCACCACGTCGCCGACGCAGAGAACGCGGTCCGCGCCCGCCTCGTCTATGTCGCCCACAACCGCATCGAACGCGTGCAGGTTGCCGTGAATATCACCCAACACTGCATAGATCACGACGGGTCTTCTCCGCTGGCCAGGAACCTCGTTCCATTTTAGCCGACGATATCGTCCCCCACAAGCCAAAGAGTGTCCCGGTCATTTGACAGCCCGGAGTTTTCCCGCACAATATCTCTACACTGTTTTGGTCGCGCTCCGCCATGAAAGATCCGGTCGTATCCATCGTTGTCCCCGTGCAGAAGGGCTGCGCCTCCCTGGGGCAGTGCCTGGAGGCCGTCATGCGCCAGAGCTGCCAGAACAAGGAGGTCGTCATCGTCTGCGACCCCCGTGCGGCGACGAGGGAAGTCCTCCCGCAGGGGTCCGAGGACGTGCGCATTATCCGGGAACGAAGCCCGTCCAGCCTGCCGCACCTGATAAACACGGGCATGCGGGCCTCCCGCGGTCACTTCAAGATCATGCTCATGCCTGAGTGCGTGCCCGTCGGGGACCGGTGGCTGAGCAGCATGACCGAGCCTTTCGAGGACGAAGGCGTGGGCGTCGTCGTGGGCCGATCCTCGCCCTTCCCCGACAGCCGCCCCGGGCTGGCCGTGCGCCTGCTGGAGTGCCTGTCCCCCTGCCGGCAGGCCGCAAACCAGAAGGGCCGGGGCAAGCCACAGCTAATCAGTCACCGCTGCGACGCCTACCGCGCCAGCCTGCTGGCCGACATCGGATACTTCAGCGAGAACTTGCCGAGCCCGGGCGAGGCGGTCGAAACGTCTCTGCGCGTGGCGGACGCCGGCTACTCCATCGTGGTCAGCGACTCCGCCGTGGCCGCCTACCGGACCAGCGGCGAGTACAGCCTGCTGGGCGCCCTGCGCAGGGCGTTCGAGCACGGTCGCTCCGACGGGATGCTGGAGCGCCAGTACGATCTGCGCTGGCTCAACGCCGGCGTCTTCGCCGTCGCGCTGTTCTCCCTGCTGCTGGTGCCGGTGGCCCTGGTGAGCCTGCCGATCGCGATGATACTGGGCCTGGGCCTGTTCGCATGGGGCTGGTTCCTGTCCCTGAGGATTCCCTTCCTTCGCTGGGAATACCCCCTGGCGCTGCTCAACTTCGCCATCTTCGCGGCCCTCGTGCTGCTCACGCGCGACGGCTGGCGGCCACACGCGTTCGGCACCGACATCCACCCCGCCCTGCTGAGGCAGTGGTTCTGGGTGGCGTGCATCGTGGCCACGTATGTGCTGTTGATGGGAAAGAGCGCCGTCGGCGGCGCCCTGCGCGCCTGGCGCCAGCCCCGGGGCCTCCTCTTCGCGGTCCCCATCGGCCTGCTCAGCGTGGCCTGGTGGCTCGTCGCCGGCGCAGGATACCTGCGCGGGGCGTTCCTGGACTCCGTCAGCAAGAAGTGACGGCCCGACATGGCGACGCCGCAACGGGTGACCAGGATCGTATCGACCGACGTCGGCATTGACGACGCCCTGGCGCTGGTCCTGCTCCATTCCCTCCCGGACCCTCCGATTGACTGCATAGTCGCCACGGGGGGCAACGTGTCGCTCCAGGACGTGGGGAGAAACTGCGCGTTCCTGAAGAGAACCTTCGGCTGGGAGACGGAGCTTTTCGCCGGCACGGAGCCGCCGCGCCCGGGCCGTGTCCGGCACGCTGCGGAGGTGCACGGGCCGCACGGGCTGGGGGAGCACGCCAGCCCGGAGGCCGAGCTGCCTCCCCTGCGCCAACTTGAGACGCGCCTGCTGGAAGGCCGTGCCGAACTGGACCTGCTCGTGTTGGGACCGGCCACGGACGCCGCCGCGCTGCTCAGCCACCCCGAGCTTGCCCGGCGCGTGCGGCGCCTGTTCCTGATGGGAGGCGCTTTCGAGGAGCGCAGTGGCCGGCTCGGCAACGTCACGCCGTTTGCAGAGTTCAACGTCTACATGGACCCCAAGGCCGCCTGGGAGGCGGTCCGGCTCGGCCCCCCTGCCGAGTTCGTGCCGCTCGACGCGACCGAGCGCCGCCTCTTCACCGCCGAAGAGCTTTTGCCGCCGCGGCCACGCACAGGGACGGTCCGCCTGGTGGCCGACCTGATCGAATACCTGCGGAAGGCCCACCTGCGCCTTGGCCTGGGCGACGGCGTTTACGTGCACGACGTGATTGCGGCCGCCGTCTGGGCCGGGATCGTCGCCGCCGAGTGGTCCGAAACGGGCGTTCGCGAGGTCATCCCGAGCGGCGAGCGACGCGGCATGATCGTCCGGGACGGCCCTGACGCGCCCCGCGTACGATACGCGCGGCAAGTGGACGAAGAGGGGTTCCTCAGGGCGTGGCGTCAGGCCCTGGCGGCTCTGTAGGACGGTCGTGGTGGCTCTCCCGCCGTCGCTCCGCCGCCAGGACCACTTCCCGCAGCGCCTCCCGGCGGCCGGACGTGAGCCACTTCTTGTCAAACTCGGGGTCCTGCGCTACTTCGGCTATAGCCACCAGCGACTGGAGGTAGAAGTTCCGCTCCTCGGGGGAGGCGGCCAGCACGAAGATCGCGTGGACGGGCGGCTGGCCTTCCTGGAAGGCCACGCCGTCGCGCGCGCGCACCAGGACGATCTGGAACGTCTCCAGCCCCTCCAGGATCAGGTGCGGGATTGCCAGGCCGGGACGGACCACCGTGGAAGACAGGTCTTCCCGCTTCAGCAGCAGTTCGTAAACCTTCTCCGGACCCAGCCCCACGCGCCCGGACAGGTTCTCGGCGATGACGCGAAAGACCTCGTCGCGGGCCGTCGGCCCCTGCACGTCGAGCACCTCGCAGTCCTGGATGAGCCGGTCGAAGCGATCCTCCAGCACGGCCTCCCGTTCCCGGGCGACGCGGGAAAGCTCGGCCTCCAGGTCGTGGTCCGCGAAGTCGGCCCGGGCCAGTCGGGCCGCCAGCCGGATCAGGGCCGACTCTCGCAGCACGTGTACCTTGGCGTAGAAGAAATACCAGAGGACGGCCCCGCCGATGACCGCCGCCGCAATGGCCAGTGGAACCGTTCCCAGCTCAACCAGCAGGAAGGCGTAGCACAGCAGCCCGGCGATCTGAATCCAGGGATAGAACGGGCTCCGCCAGGAGGGCCGGTAGGTGGGGATGCGGCTCTCCCGCATCAGGACCAGGGCCACGATCACGAAGATGAACAGCAGGATCATCATCGCGGAGGCGGCCTTGACGAACCCCTCCAGGTCCAGGACCAGGATCACCGTTATCATGAACACACAGGTCAGCAGGATCGCGTAAACGGGCGTGCCGCTCCTGCGGCTGACGGCGCCCAGCCGGGGCGGCAGGAGGTCGTCCTGGCTCATGGCCATCACGGTGCGTGAGGCGGCCAGGATGCCGGCGTTGCCCGTCGTCAGGAACGCGCACAGTGCGGCCACACCCAGGATCGCCGCGCCCGCCCCGTGCCAGAACCGGCCCGCCGCCTCTGACAGCGGCGCATATGACCACCCGCTCTCCGTGCCCAGCACACCCACGGTAACGAACACGACCAGCACGTAGAGCAGCGAAACGACGCCGGCGGCCGCGAACATCCCCAGCGGCAGTGTCCGCGACGGCCGGCGCGCCTCCTCGCCGAGCGTCGCCACCTTCGTCACGCCGCCGAAGGAGACAAACACCATGCCCGCCCCCATAAGGAGCGCCCCCCAGTTGAGCGGCAGCAAACGCCGATAGTGCCCGAGTTGCACGCTGGGAATGGCCCCGACCACGTAGGCCACCAGCACGGCCAAAAGGACCGCAACGAGCGCGACCTGTAGCCGCCCCGTGTGCTTGACCCCCACCGCGTTGACCAGGCCAAACAGCACGCAGAAGCCGCAGGAGACCGCCTTCACCTGCCAGGACGACACGTCCCAGCCCCAGAGGAACGTTCCCAACGCGCCGATTCCCACCAGCGCGAAGGCGCTCTTGAACGCCAGCGACGCCCAGGCCACCACGCCCCCCACCGTGCCGAAGCCCGGGCCCAGGCTGCGATCGATGAAGAAGTAGTCGCCGCCGGCCTTCGGCATGGCCGTCACAAGCTCGGCCTTGCTCAGCAAGGTGGGCAACAGGAGAACGGCCGCCACCAGGTAGCACAGCACGGCGGCCGGTCCCACCCGCGCGACCAGAAGCGCCGGCAGCACGAACAGCCCGGAGCTGATCATGGCCCCGCTGCCTACCGCGAAGACGTCCACAAACCCCAGATCTCTCTTCAGCGCCACGGTCCGCTCCCCCGACCCCAACTCCAAATCCGCCGATGCATTTTACCCGCCGAACCCGGCTCGCACAACGGGTGGCACGGGCGGACGATGATTGACACGCCGCCCGGCACGCTATATGTTAGCCGCCGAAGCCGTTCCGACGAACGCCCTCTGAGCCATTCTTGCGGAGTCTTCTGGTGCCGATCCTGAACGACGAGATCCGGTTCCGGGTTGCCGGCTGGCTCGGCGCGGCGCTCGTGCGCGCCTTGCACGTCACCTGGCGCGTGCGCGAGGTCGGCTGCACCGAGGTGAGCCGGGGCGCGCGGGACGGCTCCAGGCCGGTCATCGCCGCCTTCTGGCACCGCCACCTGCTCGCCATGATGGGGCATTATGCGGGCTACAGGATCTGCGTGCCCGTCAGCGAGCACCGGGACGGCGAGTACGTCGCCCACGCCATGGCGAGGTTCGGCATAGCGTCGGTCCGCGGCTCTTCCACGCGCGGCGGCATCCGCGTGCTGAAAGGACTGATCCAGAAGGCCGAAGAAGGCTGGAGCCTGGCCATCACGCCCGACGGCCCCAGGGGACCCATCTACAGCGTCCACCCCGGCGTCTTCCTGCTGGCCCGCCGCACCGGGCTGCCGGTCCACCCCGTCGGCGTGGCCGTGCGGGGACCGATCGTCCTGTCAAGCTGGGACAGATTCGTCGTCCCAAAGCCGGGGGCGCGGCTGGTGGTCGCAGTCGGGGAGCCGTTGACGGCGGCAGACTTCGATGAAGCGGCATCCTTCTGCGACGCCTTGAAAGGCGCGCTGTTCGCCGCGACCGGGCAGGCGGAAGGAGCCCTCCCGCCGGTGCGTTGAGCCCTCCGGCTCAGCGTTGCCTGCCCCTCGCCAGCACGGACGCGGCCATCCGCCCGATGATGATAAGGCACATCAGCAGCGCCCCGCCCAGTATGACGACCGGCGCCAGCCGGGACTCTCCCCCACTGTCCGGCAGGACGGCAAGCTGCTTGAGCACCAATCCGCCCGAAGCCACCAGCAGCATCACGGCATAGAGCAGCCGCAGGCCGGCCCCCCGGACGTACCTCGTGGCCGCCACCCCCAGTTGCGCCCCCACGACCGACCCGGCAACCATCCAGAGCGCGGCGATCAGCTCCACGTCCCCCTGGAAGCCGTACGTGAACGTCCCGTACGCACCCGAGATGATCACGCACAGAAGGCTCGTTCCGACTGCGACGAACGTGGGCACGCCGAGCAGGTAGATGAACGCCGGCACCAGCGCGAAGCCCCCGCCGCAGCCGAGCAGCCCGGCCAGGAACCCGATCCCCAGGCCGAGCGCCGCCAGCGCCCACAGCGAGACCCGGATGCCGCAACGGCGGAGCTCGATGATCGGGGGCACCCTGAGAAACCACGGCCCGGACGCCGCCAGCGCCCCCCGCCGGTCCGCGCGCTCATGCCCTCCCCGTCCCCCGTCGGAGGCAGGGGCCTTCCCGCGCCCGGCCACGTAATCCCGCACCATGTAGAGCGCCAGCGCCAGCAGGAGCGTCACGTAGGCCCACCCGACCACCGTGCCGGCCAACCCGAGCGAGACCAGCCGGTTGACGACGCGCTTGCCCGCCTCGACGCCGCCCATCATCAGCAGGCCGACGACGGAGCCGAGCACGGGGTCCACGTTGCCCATCCTGCGGTGCTTGACCGTTGCCACGGCGCTCTGGGCCGTAACGTTGGCCAGGCCCGTGCCGATCGCGAAGTCCATGGGAAAGCCCAGGCTGAAAAGCGCCGGCGTGACCACCCATCCCCCGCCCATCCCGAAGAACCCCGCCAGCACGCCCACCGCGAACCCGACGGCAATCAGCGGCAGCACGTTGAACGGCTGGCCCAGGAACGGCAGGAATACCTCGAACGCCTCCATAGATGCCCCGTCTCAACAGGTCACTCGACTCGATTCACCCCTTCGGTCCGCAATCCCACCAGGGACAGGGCCGCCTCCGTGAGCACGCCCAGCAGAACCCCGACGGCCAGCAGGAACGCGACCATCGCCAACGCGTAAAGGAACCTGTGCTGGCCGTAAAAGGAGAGCAGGAACCCGGAGAAGCCCCCCGCTTCGCCCGCTTCCACGGGCGACGCGCCGGCCCCGCCTGCACCGCCCTGGGCGATGAGCAGCAGGCCACAGAACCACCCGTACAATCCGTTCAGCATGACACCTTCCCCCGCCGACTGGTGTCTGCGAATCAGCCCCGGTCGCCAACAGGCCCGGACGGACACGCGTCCGGGGGGCCTATCTGGAACGCGCGCCCGGCCTTGTCCCGACGCCGCCGGCCGAAGCTCGGCATCCGCGCCAGTTCCTCCAGCCCGAACGTCGGCCCCTCGACGCAGACCCGTCGGCCGTCGCAGTCGCACTGGCCGCACACGCCGATGCCGCACTTCATGTAGCGCTCCAGGCTGGCCTGGCAATCCACGCCTGCCCGGCGGCAGATGTCCACCACGCCGAGCATCATCTCCTCCGGCCCGCAGGTGTAAACCATCCTCACGCGCCCCGCCGCCGTCTCTTCCGCGAGCCATTCCGTCGGGAAGCCGCCCCGCCCCGCCGACCCGTCGTCCGTGAAAATGACCTGCCCGGGGAAGCGTTCCGTGAAGAACAGGACGTCTGACCTTCGGGCCCCCTGCACCACCGTGGCGCGGGGCAGCCGCTCGGCCAGCGGCGCCAGCACGGCCATGCCACAGCCGCCGCCGATCAGCGCCACGCCGGAGCCGTCGCCCTGCTCCTCGACGCCCCAGAAACCCCGTCCGTACGGCCCCCGCAGGCCGATACGCTCACCCGGCGTCATCTCGCAGAGCCGGTTCGAGAACGGGCCGCGCCGCTGCACCGTAACGCCCAGCCGCCCCTCCTCCATGTGCGACACCGCGTAGGGCTTCTCGTCCATCCGCGGTATCCAGACCATGAAGAACCGCCCCGGCACGAAGGCGGCCAGGTCCAGCGCGGGATCGTCCTCGACGCCGTCCAGGGACAGGAACAGCGTCGCCGCCTCCGCGTTCTCTCGCTCCACGCGGACGACGGGCAGAACCACCGGCAGGGCGGGTCTCAGCAGGTCACTCTGGCAGCAGTCCGTCATGGCCTCCTCACGCCCTCCCTAGCAGCCCGTTGAAGAACGGCGGTTCGCAGCGAGGTGCCTGCGCGAGGGGCCGTGTCGGTGTAGCACAGGCGCCCTCGCCTGTGGCGTTCTCAGCCGGGGGCGGCTGAGCTACATTTTTCAACGGGCTGCTAGCCGAGCGCCGCGCCGCGTGCGTCCGCCAGCGACGCGAATCCCAGCCGCGCGCAGAGCCCGCGCAACTCCTCAGCGATCAGCCCGAAAACCTCGATGCCGCGCGAGTACACCGCCGTGCCCACGCCGACGGCCGTCGCCCCGGCCATCACCATCTCCAGCGCGTCCCGCCCGCTCGCCACGCCGCCGATGCCGATGATCGGTGCGTCCTTGCCGGCCTCGCGCAACGCCGTCGCCACGTCGTAAACGCACCGGACCGCCACCGGCCTCAGCGCCGGCCCGGAGACGCCGCCCATCTTGAAGTCCAGCACCGGCTCGGCGGCCTCCACGTTGATTATCATGCCCGGCCCGAGCGTGTTGACCGCCGAGATGCCGTCGGCCCCGCCCTCGAGCGCCGCCAGCGCCAGCTCGCCAATGCCCGGCACGTTCGGCGACAGCTTGACGAACAGCGGTCTGTCCGTCACGGCGCGCACGGCGCGGGTGATGCGCTCTGTCGCCTCGGGCGTGCCGTGCCCCGCCAGCGTGCCGTAGCCCGGCGTGTGCGGGCAGGACAGGGGTATCTCCAGCCCCGCGAACCCGCAGGGCATCAACTTCGCCGCCACCTCGGCGAACTCCTCGGCCTCCTGCCCCACGGCGCTGGCAAGCACCGGGATGGGCAGCTCGCCCACGCCCTCGAACTCCCGCGCCGCTTCATCCACGCCCGGGTTCGAGTAGCCGACGGCGTTGAGCATCCCGGCCTCGTACGCGATGACGGTCGGGTTGTGATGCCCCTCGCGCGGCTCGAGGGTCACGCTCTTGATCGTGGCCGCGCCGGCGCCGCACTCGGCCGCGCGCGCGATCATGTCCCGCGAGATGCCGAGCACGCCGGATGCGAGTATCGTCGGGTTGCGCAGCCCGATGCCGCACAGCTCGACCGAGATGTCCGGCGCTGATTGTCGGCCGTCCGCCATAGCCTTGAGCGCCCCCGGGGGACTGACGAAACGGCCCTAACCGCCGAAGGGCCGGACCGGCGATTATAGGCGCGGCCGGCCGGCGATGCAACGGACGCCCCGGCGCCGCTCAGGCCAGCCCGTACAGGCGCGTAGCCCTGCGGCCACTGCAGCAGGGCGGGCTCAGCGCCGCACTCAACACGGAGCAAGGTCATAGCCGCGTAGCGGCGGAACCCTTCTTCGTGGACGCTTCGCCAACGAAACGCGCCTGGTGTAACGGCAATGCCCCGGCTTTATGCCGGGGGGGTTGTTCGCTTCGGTCAAGTACTAAAAGAAGAAGGGTTTGACCGAAGCTCCCCCACCCGCCCGGGCGGCTCGACGTGCTCCCCGGTCACCCGCTCCAGCAGCAGCAGGCCCGTCGCCACCGCCTGCCCCCGGTAGTGATTGTTCGCGATGACGAACATCCGCTCGACCTGCCGCGATATCTCGTCCAGCGCCGCCTGGATCTCGTCCAGCTCCGAGTCCTTGTACATGTAGTCGTAGCGCTCGTCGCGGCCCGCGTTCTTGTCGAACCACGCCTCGTAGTTGCGGCCGTGCAGCCGCAGGTAGCCCACGTCGCCGAACGCGTGCGCGGTCAGCGGGATGTTGCTGCGGAACCGCGGCTGGTCGATGTTGCAGAACCCCACCCCGAGCGACTCGATGAACCGCAGCGGCTCGTCCTGCACCCAGCCTCGGCTGCGCACCTCGAGCACGAGCGGCAGGTCGCCGAACTCGTCGGCCAGTTCTCTGAGGCGATCCTGGCTGCGGGCGCTGAAGCGGAACGACCACGGGAACTGCATCAGCAGCGCCCCCAGCTTCCCCGCGTCGGCCAGCGGCGCGATGCCGCGGCGGAACACCTCCACGTCCTCGGCCGTCCAGTGCTCGTCGCGCTCGTGCGTGAAGCGCTGCCAGAGCTTGGCGGTGTAGAGAAAGTCCTCGCGCCCCTCGACGTCTTTCAGCCAGCGCTGGCAGTAGCCCGGGTTGGGCGGGCGATAGAACGTGTTGTTCAGTTCGATGGTGTTGAAGTAGCGCGACAGGAAGGTCGGCGGCCGGAAGCCCTTCGGCTTCGGGTCGGGATACACGATCCCGTCCCAGTCCTTGTAGGACCACCCCGCCGTGCCGACGTAGACCGCCGCCTTCCCCGCACTGGAATCACTCATCGTCATCGTCCTCGTCGTCCTCGTCCTCGAACGAACTCGTTGCTTGTTCCTTGTTCCTTGTCTCTTGTTGCTTATTACTGGTTGTTTGCTGCTGGTGTCGTTGCCGTTCCCTTTGTTTCAGCCTTTCTCTGTGTTCTTCGTGTCCTTCGTGGTTCGATTCGTTGCCGTTGCCCCTATCCTTACCATCCGTCGTGTTCGTCGCGTCGTCGTGGTGAATCAGTCCCGCGCGAAGGACAAGGGGATGCTCAGGTCGTCGCCCTCCTCCGCATCCAGCGCTTCGGGCGCGTCCGGTTGCTGGTCCGGGCCGACGGAGTAAATGCGCGGCCGGTCGCCGGCCGGCTCGTAGCCGAACGGGGCCTCGGTGAACGGGTCGAGCGGCACCTCATCCAGGTACTCGGGCGCCAGTTCCGTCAGCGTCCCCGGCAGCGCGCCGTGCTCAAGCTCATAGCACCGCAGGGCCAGGAACACGCGGGTTAACTCCAGCTTGGCCAGCGAGTCGAAGAGGCCGTCAACATACCGGCTGAAGGATGGGATCGAGATATAGGTCAGGCTGTCACCCACGAGGTTCCTGGCGAAGTGGAGGTAACCGACTTGCCGGATAAACTGCAGCAAGGACGGGTCGCTCTCGGAGGGCCAGGGCGACCTCGGAGTATAGCGCTTGGTACGCGCAAGGACGTCCGTGAGCCCGGCGCCCAACAGGTTATGGGTCATGTTGGGTTTCAGGGCATGACGTATCGTTCTCAGAAGCCTTTGCTTCGAGCTCTGATCGAGATAGCCGGCGTCTACGCTTAAGGCCCTGTAGCCCTGCTCCACTAGAGTGAACTCCGCCCGCAACGCCCTCACAAGGCCTCCCCGGAGACCGCGCGGCGTGGGCAGCGACTCCAGAGCGGGCTCCAGCATGTCTGCTCCCACAAGCGGCGAAGCCGCCACCCTTCGAAGCTCGGCAAGACTGCTGTGGAGAATCCCCTGACCGAACAACCAGGTCATCAGCGCGTCGCCGTCCTGCAGGACCATTTGGCCCAGACGCACGGCTGCCAAGGCGCTGTTCAGTGCCGCTTGCGGTTCGCCGTCGGCAAGCTGCGCGGCCGACCGGATACACAGCAATTCGGCGACCCGTCGCAGGTAGAATATGCGGGCAGACCGCTCGAAAGAGATCCATTGAGCATGGGACTCGGCCGGCGGAAGGGCAAGACGGGGCCGAGCCACCAATTCATCCGCCCTGGCAATGCAGGCGTCCCAACTTGCCAGGAGTTCGCGGGCTTGGCCAACCCACTGCGGGCCCGGCGCTTGGGGGATGCCCCGACAGCATCCCCCGCTCGGCCCCTGCGAGTCAGCCACGGGAACGGGCGGCGCGTCGTTGTCAATGTACTCGTCGTACCATTCGGGGGGGGCATCGGACGGTTCCGGCGCGGGGGGCGGCATTTCGAGCCTCAATAAGGAATCGAACCGCTCGTCATCGCCTATCTGGTAGTCCTCCGCCATCTCCTTGAGGATAAAGTACCCGTTGTCCTCTTCGGACACCTGCGGCGGCTCGTAGGCCAGTTCGGGGAACTCCTCACGCGGGTCGTCCACCAGGGCTACCAGTATCCCGCCGACGCCTATGACCAGCACGATCCCACCGGCGATGAGTCCCGACGGCACCGTCAGGCGCGGCTTCTGCGCGGCGGGGACCTTGAACTGGCGCCGGCGGAACCAGAGGTAGGCGACTATCGCCAGGTTCACGCAGAACAGCACGGCGAACGTGCCGGCCTCTGAGTACCGCAGCCTTGCGAGGAACCCGATGAGGAACAGAGCGGCTGCCGCGCCCAACACGCCCATCACCGCAAGCCGCACGGCGTTCGAGCGCACCCACAGCCCGGCGGCGATGGCAAACGAGAGCGCGCTCAGGCCCCCGAACACGAGCACTCCGAGCAGCGTGCCGATCAGCGCCGCGCAGAGCCAGAACATTCCCGCCAGTCCGAAGAGCACGCAGAGGACCCAGAGCCCGGGCAGCCGCTTCGGACGCCCAGCGGGCCGCTTAACGGCAGACGGCTCCGCCGCGCCATCCCCCAATGCCCCGTCGGATTCCGGTTCATCCCGTACCATAGCTCCCTCCAGTCAACATACGTTGCACGTGGTGACGCCAATTCCCATCCGGCCGCGCGGGCATGGTAGCCGTTCGGCCCCGGAAAATCAATCTTTATGTATAGCCTAAGGCGCGCTGGCTGGCCCAGGATCACCCCTTCGCCCTTTGGGTAGGCCGGGCGTCTCGCCCGGCGGAAACGCTGTCTTCGCCCCCCGGCGAGACGCCGGGGACTACCCGAGCTAGATATTCGGCGCGGCATATTGCTCAGGGCGCCCTGTCCGCCCCGCCAAACAACCGCAGCAGGCGTCGCGGCGAGAGGAGCAGCCGGGCGCTCCGCGTGCCCTCGATCACGTCGCAGAGCCGGTCCGCCGCCAGGCCGTCTTCCCTGCCGCAGGCCACCAGCCAGTTGACCGCCGCCGGGCAGGCCAGCATCCGCCGGATCCAACCCGCCCGTTTCATCCGGCGCCCGTAGCGCGCCCTGACGCCGCGCGCGTAGGCCCCCAGCGCCGCCGCTGAGAGGTCCCGCGTCCCGAGCGCGCCGAGAAGCGCCTCGGCGGCCATCCTGCCCGTGGCGAGCGCGCCGGAGATGCCCTCCCCGTTGGAGGGGATAGCCGCGCCGGCCGCGTCGCCGACCATGAGGAGCCTTTCCGCCGCGAGGCGGCTTCCCCTGAGGCCCGACCGCAACGCGCCGCAGCCCATGGGCGAGACCTGCCGGGCCGCGCCGAGGAACCGCCGCGCCGCCATCGAGTCCCGGAGGAACCACTCGAAACTGCCCCTCAGGTCCAGCCGGCGCGCGGTGCAGCGGTGCAGCGCCACGCCGACGTTGACCGTGCCGTCCCCCATGGGGAAGATCCACCCGTAACCGGGCGACAGGAAGCGGTCCAGCGAGTGGATAATCTTGTCCGGCGGGCCAGTGGCGCCCTCGAAGTAGGCCCGGGCCGCGAAAGAGGAGGCGGCTGCCGGCGGGCGCAGCACGCCCGCGGCCTTCAGCGCGGCGGCGTTCGACCCCGTGGCCAGCACGGCGGCCCGGGCGGGGAAGGACTCGCCCGGGCCGGTGCCGACGACCAGGGCGTCCGGCCGGCGCGTCAGCCGCACGAACGGCCGCCGGGGAACGAACCGCGCCCCCGCCTCTCGCGCGCGCTCGAGCAGCGCGGCGTCCAACTCGCGGCGCCTCAGCATGACGCCCGGCGCCTCGGCCTCGCTGACCATGGACCGGCCGTTCGGGGCGATGATGAGTCCGCCCGTTACCGGGTGGGCGCGCTCGCAGAGGCCGGCCAGGCCCATCTGGCGCAGGACGGCCAGGGAGCGGGGGCTGAGCGCCTCGCCGCAGACCTTGTCGCGGGGGAAGTCCGCGCGGTCCAGGAGGACGACGTCCACTCCCTGCCTCGCAAGGAAGTAGGCCGCCGAACAGCCGGCCGGCCCGGCACCGATGACCACGACTTCCGCCATCATCCTTCCACCACCGAGACTCCAGGAGTCGGGAGAACGGCGCACTCTAAGACTAACCGAAAAGCAACAGGCGTCAAGACGTACGACGGGATTACCACGACGACATATCACCACGGAGGCACGGAGAACACGGAGAACGACAAGGATGGGGGAAACGGCAGCGGCAACAACAACCGGGAACAAAGAGGGCACGGAGAACGGCAAGGATAGAGCGGACGGCATACGGATTGAACCACGAAGCACACGAAGGACACGAAGGACGGCGGGGATGGGGGAAACGGCAGCGGCAACAACAACCGGGAACAAAGAGGACACGGAGGACGACAGGGGTAGAGGGAACGGCAACGGCGACAACGACAAGAGACGAACAACCGGCATCAATTAACTCTCTCCTCTGCTTGCATCCTATACGTCTGGCGTGCTATTATATATGTGTATAGCTCTCAGTCTCTTTGTTCTCTGCGTTCTCGGCGATCTCTGCGTTAAAGATTTGCCGTTGGCCGGCGGAGGCGGCGATGGATTTCGTGCATCTTCACGTGCACTCCAACTACAGCCTGTTACAGGGCGCGTTCAGCGTCCGGGAACTGGTCGAGGCCGCCGCCGGGCTCGCCATGCCCGCCGTGGCGCTGACCGACACCAACGGCCTCTACGGGGCGATGGCCTTCTACGAGGCGGCGCGGCGGGCGGGCGTCAGGCCCGTCATCGGCGCCGAGCTGGTCCACGGCGGCGAGCAGTGCATCTGCCTGGCGGCGGACCGGAAGGGCTACGCGAACCTCTGCCGCGTCGTCACCGAGCGGAAGCTGGCCGGCACGCCGCACTACGCGGATGTCCTCGGGCGAGGGGACGGCGGCTTCGATCTGGCCCGCAGCATTTCCGCCGGTCCGGAGGGGCTCATCGTGCTCTCGGCCACGCCCCCCCTGCTGCGCCGACTCAAGGGCCGGATGCCGGACGGCCGCCTCTACGCCGAACTCCGGGCGGACGAGCCGGGCTCCTTCGAGACGCGCTGCCCTTCCCTGCGCGGGCCAACCGGGCGGAAACGCACTGCTGCACAGAACGAGCAGGTCGCCGACATGGCCGAGCGGCTCGGCGTCCCGCTCGTGGCGACGGTGAACGTGAACTTCCTGCGGCCGGAGGACCGCCGGACGCACGCCGTGCTGTGCGCCATTCGCGAGAACGTGGCCCTGAAGGGCCTGCTCGAAAGAGAGCGGATGCTGGCAGGGCCACAGAGTTTCTTCCAACCGCCCGAACGGGTGGCGGCCCGACTGCCCGGCGCGGTGCGGCGGGAGGCCATGCGCAACACACTGCGCATCGCGGAGGCGTGCGAGCTGGAGCCGGACACGGACACCCCCCACTTCCCCCGGGCCGACCTGCCCCCGGGCGAGACGGCCGCCGGGGCACTCCGGCAGGCCGCCCTGGCCGGCGCCCGGAGGCGCTACGGCGCGCTGGACCGGACGGTCAGGGAACGGCTGGACAGGGAACTGGACGTCATCGCGAAGCTCGACTTCAGCGACTACTTCCTGGTGGTGCGGGACATCATCGAGTTCGCCGAGCGAGAGGACATCCCACACGTGGGGCGCGGCTCGGCGGCCAACAGCATCGTCTCCTACTGCCTGGGCATCTCGGCGGTGGACCCGATCCGGTTCGGGCTGCCCTTCGAGCGGTTCCTGAACGAGTTCCGCACGGACGTGCCGGACATCGACATCGACTTCTGCTGGCGGCGGCGGGACGACGTGATTGACTACGTCTACCGGCGGCACGGCGCGGACCGGGTGGCGATGGTCTCGACGCACTGCACGCTGCGGGCGAAGTCGGCCTTCCGCGACGTGGCGCGGGTGATGGGCCTGCCGCTGGACGAGATAGACGCCCTCAGCCGCCTGCTGCCCTGCTACGGCGCCTCCAGCATCGAGGAAGCGAAGCGGACGTTCCCCGAGATGGCGGGCTTCCCCCTGGAGCGGGAGCCCTGGCGGACAGTTGTGCGGACGGCGCTCGGGATAGACGGCTACGTGCGGCACACGGGCATTCACCTGGGCGGGCTGGTCATCGGCGACCGGCCGCTGACCTGGTACACCCCCCTGGAGAACAGCGCCAAGGGCATCGTGGTGACGCAGTACGACATGGACGGCATCGAGGCGACGGGGCTGGTGAAGATGGACCTGCTGGGCCAGCGGTCGCTGTCCATCGTGGCCGAGGCCGCCCGGAGCGTGCGCGAGGGGCGCGGCATCCGGGTCGAGCTGGACCGCCTGCCCGACGCCGACCCGCGCACCGCCGCCCTGCTGCGGCACGGGCGCACGATGGGCTGCTTCCAGATCGAGTCGCCCGGCATGAGGCAGCTCCTCCAGATGCTCCGGGCCGAGAGCATCATGGACCTCATCCAGGGCCTCTCGCTGATCCGCCCCGGCCCGTCCAGCAGCGGGATGAAGCACGCCTTCATCCGGCGCCGGCGCGGCGAGGAGCCGGTCCGCTACCCCACTCCCCTGCTGGAGCAGGCCCTGGCCGGGACCTGCGGCGTGATGCTCTACCAGGAGGACATCCTGCGGGTGGCGCAGGTGGTGGCCGGGTTCAGCCTGGCCGAGGGGGACGAGCTGCGCAAGCACATCTCCAAGGACCGCTCCCTGGAGAAGCTGCAGGGGCTGCGGGACAAGTTCGTCCGGGGAGCGGTCGGGCGCGGCGTGCCCCCGCCGGTGGCCGCCGATATCTGGAAGCGCGTCGAGGACTTCGCCGCCTACTCCTACTGCAAGGCCCACGCAACCACCTACGGGCACATCTCATACCAGGCGGCCTACCTGAAGGCGCACTACCCGGCCGAGTTCCTGGCCGCCGTCATCGCCAACAAGGCGGGTTTCTACGACCCGCGCGCCTACCTGGAGGACGCGCGCCGGTTCAACGTGAAGATCCTGCCGCCCTGCGTGAACCGCAGCGGGATCGAGTGCCGGCCGGACAACGGAGGTATCCGGCCCGGCCTGGAGTTCGTCAGGTCGCTCTGCGCGCCGACCGTGAAGCGCCTGCTCCAGGAGCGCACGCGGGGGCCGTTCGGGTCGCTGGAGGACTTCCACGCGCGGGTGCGCCCCGGCCGGGAGGAACTGGAGAACCTCATCCTCTGCGGCGCGTTCGACTCGTTCGGACCCAACCGTCCCACGCTGCTTTTGAAGATGGAAAGGCTGCCGGCGCGGCCCGGCAGGCCGCCGGGCGAAGGGTTGCAAGAGGAGCGCCTCTTCGAGGCCGGCCCGGCGTATGCCGCGCCCGTGCGCGTGCCGCTCCAGCTCCCCTACTCGCTGAGGGAGCGCGTCCTGTGGGAGCTGCGGATACTGGGGTTCAGCCACTCCGGCCACCCGCTGGAGGCGTGGGACGGGCGCCTGTGCCGGCTGGGCGGCGTGCCCAGCTTCGACCTGAAGGACTGGGCGGCCCGCCGGGCCGCTTTCGTCGGCTGGCTGGTCACCATGCGCCGGGCCGTCACCAGGAACCGGGAATACATGAAGTTCATCACGCTGGAGGACCGGCACGGCGTGGTGGAGGTGGTGCTCTTCCCCGAGGTCTACCGGCGCTACGGGGCGGGGATAACCGAGGCCGGCTGCTACCTGGCCGAGGGGCGCGTCGAGGAGCAGCACGGCGCCGTCAACCTGGTGGCCGACCGTGTCGAGCCCATCCCGCTCGACTGACCCGGTGAATCCGGGGCTCTGCTTGCCGGGGGCCGGGTGGGTTGATATACTCGCCGGCGAGATGGTCAAGAAGTGGATATTCCCGCCCGAACGCCCCGACGAGGTCCGCCGCCTGACCTCCGCGCTGAACGTCTCCGCGCTGACGGCGCGCGTGCTGGTCAACCGCGGGATACGCGAGGCGCAGGCCGCGCAGAGCTTCCTCCAGCCCAGCCTGCACGACCTCCAGGACCCCTGCGAGGACCCCGCCGTGCAGGAGGCCGCACGCTTCCTGCTGGACACCGCACGGGCCGGCAGGCGCATCACCGTCTTCGGCGACTACGACGCCGACGGCATCTGCGCCGCCGCGCTCTTGATGCGCGTCCTCACCTTCCTGGACGCACGCGCCGACACTTACATCCCGCACCGAATCGAAGAGGGATACGGCCTGAGCTGCGACGCCCTGCGCGAGCTGAAGAAGGCGGGCACGGAGGTCGTCGTGACGGTGGACTGCGGGGTCTCGGCGAACCGGGAGATCGCCCTCGCGCGCGAGCTCGGCATGGAGGTGCTGGTCACGGACCACCATGAGCCGGGCGACGAACGGCCCCAGGCCCGGCACCTGCTGAACCCGAAGCTGGACGACTGCCGGTTTGGCTACCGGTTCCTGGCCGGCGTCGGCGTGGCGTTCAAGCTGGTCTGGGCGCTGGGGCAGCAGCTTTCCGGCGGCAGCCGGGTCTCGGACGAGTTCAAGGACCTCCTGGTCGAGGCCATGGCGCTGGTGGCCATCGGGACGGTGGCGGACGTCGTCCCGCTGCTGGACGAGAACCGCGTGCTGGTGCGATACGGCCTGAAGAGCATCCGGGCGACCGGGCGGCCTGGCATGGCGGCCCTGCTGGAGGCCGGCCGCGTCCGGGCCGAGGTGTCGGCCACGGACGTCGCCTTCCGGCTGGCCCCCCTGCTGAACGCGGCGGGGCGCATGGGGCACGCGAAGGCCGCGGTCGAGCTGCTGACGACCCACGACGCCGCCCGCGCCGCCACGCTGGCCCGAGAGCTCGTCAGCCAGAACCAGCGGCGCCGGAGCGTGCAGAGGGCAACCTGCCGGGAGGCCGAAGAGCTGGTCGCGCAAGACGAGCACCTCCAGGAGCGCAACTGCATCGTCCTGGTCAACGCGGACTGGCACCAGGGCATCGTCGGGCTGGTCGCCTCGCGCCTGGCGGAGAAGTTCTGGCGGCCGGCGTTCGTGTTCACCACGGACGGCGACGTCGCCCGGGGCAGCGCCAGGAGCATCGGCGGGTTCCCGCTCTACACGGCGGTCGAGAAGTGCGCGGACCTGCTGGAGGAGTACGGCGGCCACGAGGGTGCGGCCGGCCTGGCCGTTTCCCTGGCCAACATGGCCGCTTTCCAGGAACGCATCGACGCGGTGGCGGGCGAGTTGCGCGGCGCGGAGGTCCCGACGCCTGAGCTGGGTCTGGATGGACACGTCGCGCTGCCCGAACTGAACGTCGACCTGCTCAGAGAGATCCAGTTGCTGGCGCCCTTCGGCCGGGAGAATCCCGAGCCGGTGTTCGCCGCCTCCGGCCTGCAACTGGCGGGCAACCCCCAGACCGTGGGCGCCGACGGCCAGCACCTGGCCTTCATGGTGCGACAGGACAGGACGACGCTCAGGGTGATCGCCATGCGCAAGGCCGACTGGCTGGAGCCCCTGCGCGACAGGAAGGGCGAGCCGTTCTCGCTCGCCTTCCAGCCCGGCATTGACACGTATCGCGGCCCGGCCACCGTCGAGCTGCGCGCTACTGACCTCCAGTGGGACGCCGAGCAGCTTCAGGAACGCCTGAGCGCGTGAAGGACCGGCGCGTCAGGATGCCCCCTGGTCTCGCCGGACCGCCTCTTCCACAGCGCTGACGAAGGTGCGCGTCTCGTCCAGCCAGCCGGCCACCTCGTCGGCCTTGAACTCGACGAAGTCGCCGTAGTCGGCCTTCTGCCGATTGCGGAACAGCCGGTCGAAGTGGCGGCCCATCTCGAGGGATAGAATCCCCGTCTTGACCAGTTCACGATGCAGCAAGGCGCGCAGTTGGGAGTGCTTGCTCGTGGACCATCCGTGCGCGGAGAGAAGTGCAGAGACGGCATAGAAACACGCGTAGTAGAGCCGGCTGACGTAGGTATTCAAGTGCCCTTCCTTGAACATGCCTTGAGCTTCTTCGATGGCCTCGTGCGCCCGGGCCAGCCTGTGTTCGATCACGGCCCGCTCTTCCTCGTTCACAACAGGACCCCTTCGCGTTGGACGTTCTCGTGGAGGGGAACGGCCCGGTAGCGCGGCGAGTCCCACTCACGCCTGCTGAAGACAATGAGGGTGAACATCGCGTCGGTGTCGAGTTGAATCGGGTAGACGTTCGCGTGAATCCTGTCCTCCAGCGCCATCGTCGCCGGCCCGTCAACGAGCACTATCAGGTCATAGTCGGAGTACTCGTGCGGGTCGCCCCGGGCCCGGGATCCGAACAGGATGACGTCGGCCTCCGGCGCCACCTCCCTTATGGCCGACTTGCACCTTCTCAGCAGGCTCACTTCCCGTTCGGTGCCCGCCTTCCAGGAATCGATGGGTTGCATGGCCTCACCTCCGGCCGGTGAACGGAAACTCCGACTACTATGTATACAATACGCGGCCCCATCGCCGCAACCTCGCGGGGCAGCGCGGGTCGCCTGCGCCTTACCGCAGCGCCTCAACCTCCCCCCAGATTTCCTCCAGGGCGAAGGCCACGATGGGTGCCGCGTGCGTGCCGCCGTGGCCGCCGGTCAGCTCGCTGACGATTGCGAACGCGATCACCGGGTCCTCGAAGGGGGCGTATCCGGCGAACCATGCGTGGAAAACGCCGCTCCGGCCCGTCTCCGCCGTGCCCGTCTTGCCCGCCGCCCGGAAGGGATCAAGTCCGGCGGCCCTGGCGGTCCCACTTTCCACAGCCAGCCGCATCCCCTCCCGCACGGGTTCAAGCGTGCTCGGGGACACGGGTATCGCCACGAACTGCGGCTCGTGGCGCTCCACTACCTCGCCGGCGGCGTCGCGCGCGTGGTCGAAGAAGTGCGGCCTGTAGAGCCGCCCGCCGTTCGCCACGGCCGCCATCATGCCCGCCACCTGGAGCGGCGTGCAGAGCAGCCCGCCCTGACCGATGGACAGGTTGACGATCTCCAACGTGGCGCGCACGTCCGGCACCTGGCCCGTCCGGCTGTAAGGCAGGTCCACGCCGTTGGGCACGCCGAGCCCGAAGAGCCTGCCCCAGCGCGTCAACGCCTCCCCGCCGGCCTTGAGCCCGGCATGGTAGAAGTAAACGTTGCATGAATGCTCGATGGCGGGCACCAGGGAGAGCGTCCCGTGCCCCCAGCGCGATGCGCAGTCGAACCGGCGCCCCTCGAACGTGTCGTAGCCGTGGCACGTGTGCGTCGTGGAGGGCACTATGGCCCCCTCCTCCAGCGCGGCGATGGCCGTTATCACCTTGTAAACCGACCCCGTCGGCAGGGCCGCCTGGACGGGCCGGAAAAGGAACGGAGCGCGCGGGTCCGCGAGCAACTCCGCGACATGCTCCTCATCCCTGTACGTGGCCAGGTCGTAGCTCGGGTACGTCGCCGCCGCAAGCACGGCGCCGTCGCGCACGTCCAGGATGACCAGCGCGCCGGCGTCGAAGTCCAGCTCCGGCGCCGAGGCCGCCCGCCGCAGCGCCTCGTTGGCGGCGCGCTGGAAATCCTCGCGTATGGTGAGGTAGACGTCGTTCCCGCGGACCGGCGGAACCTCCGTTGACCTCTTCTCAATGTGCAGGATGCTGAACGCCAGCCGCTTCAGCACGTAGCCCCGCGCCCCCCGCAGCAGACCCTCGCAGGCCATCTCCACGCCGTTCGTGCCGAACGAATCGTCCTTCCTGTAGCGGCTCTCGATGGACGCCAGGGGCATGTTCATCGTCCAGGCCCGGTCCGTCTCGCAGACGTCGCGCCATTTCTCGGGCGTCATCCGGCCGAACCCGCCGACCACGTGGGGAGCGAGCTCGCCGTTCGGATATTCGCGTCGCGTCCCCTCCATTACCACGATGCCGGGGAAGCGCTCCGGCTCGGTGCGGACGGCGGCGGCCGCCTCGGGGGGCGCGTCCCGGAGCACCCAGTGATACGCGTATCGCTCGGCGACGCGGATGTCGGCGTATCCCTCGCGCTCCATCTGGCGGGTGCGCACGTGCGCCTCCATGCGCTCGACCCACTCGGTGATCTCCGCCGCGCGGACGGCGAGGTCCTCCTCCGGGACGCCGCAGAGCCGGGAGATGGACTGCTTCCACTCCGGCTCGGCGAGTTGCTCGTACTTGACTCCCAGGTCGAACGACGGGACCTGCCGCGCCAGGGGCGTGCCCCAGCGGGTGTAGATGCCCCCCCGGACGGTCTCGACCAGGTGGCTGCCGCTGGCGCGCGTGTAGTCGTCCGGGTCGAATGCGAGCCGGTCGTCCACGAACAGCCCGAGCTGGATCTGTGCGAGGCGGGCCACCAAGACCGCACCCGCCAGAAGGAACGCGCAAAGAAGGAGCCTGACGCGCTGCCTGAACACCGATCCGCCCGTCCCGCAAGAGTACCCGGATAGGGGTATTGTAGGCGCTCGGACAACCCGGTTTCACGGGCGAATAGCAGCCACCTCCGTGATCAACGCCTCTCCCTGTCGAAGCGGTGGGGTTCCTGGAAGGTGTGCAGGCTGTGGACGCTGCCCTCGAGCCGGGCCGAAAGGGTCCGCTGCTCGAACCTGACCTCGCCGGCCGCCATGGCCGCGTGCATCTCGGAGACGGTGCGGCACCCGACCTCCTGCACGGCGTGCCTCAGCCCCTGCATCAGGTAGGGAAGGTAGTTGACGACGGAGCCCTTGTCCACGACGGTCCCGGTGACTCCCTGCGCGATGCGGATGGGGTCCTCGGACTGCATGTAACGCCGGGCGCTCCTGGACTCCATGGCCTCCTGCGAGCCCATGCCGCGGTAGCGCTTGACGCGGACGCCGCCCTCGTAGAAGTACTCCCCGGGCGCCTCGTCCGTGCCCGCCAGCAGGGAGCCGAGCATGACGGCGGACGCGCCGACGGCAAGCGCCTTGGCGATGTGGCCGATGGAGGTGATCCCGCCGTCGGCGATGACCGGCACGCCACGGGCGGCGGCGGCCCTGGAACAGTGGTAGACGGCGCTCGCCTGGGACCGGCCGACGGCCACGGTCTCCTGCGTGATGCAGATGGAGCCGGAGCCCATCCCCACTCGGAGCGCGTCGGCCCCCGCCTCGATGAGCGCCTCGCACTGGTCCGCCGTTACGACGTTGCCGGCGATCACCTGAAGGTCAGGGTACTTGCCCTTGGCCCACTTCAGCGCCTCCACCTGGAAGACCGAGCAGCCCTGGGACGCGTCGAAGACGACGATGTCGGCGCCGGCCTCGACCAGCGCCGCCAGGCGTTCCCGGTCCTCGTCGTGGGTGCTGACGGCGACGCCGACCAGCAGTTGCTTGCGCGCGTCTTTGCTGGCCAGGGGGAAGTCCTGGTTCTTGCGCAGGTCGGTGCGGCTCATCAGGGACACGAGGTTGCCGTCTCCGTCCACAATGGGGAGCTTGCCCTTCTTGCTCTCTCGCAGGATGCGGTTGCCCTCTTCCAGGCTTATGCCGGCGGGGGCCGTGACGACGTCGGCGGTCATTACCTCGCGCAGGGGCCGGCTGCGGTCGGGCTCGAAGTCGATGTCCCGCGCACCGATCATGCCCACGAGCTTGCCCCCCAGCCTGCCGTTCTCCGTGATGGGGATGCCGCTGAACCCGTGCTTCCGCTTGATCTCATCGACGTCCGATATCAGGTGCTCCGGCGAGAGCACCACGGGCTCCATGATGAACCCGTTCTCGAACCTCTTGGTCTTGCGGACCTCGGCGGCCTGCTCCTCGATCGTGTTGTTGTAGTGGATGATGCCGATGCCGCCCAGCAGGGCCATGTAGGTGGCCATGCGGCCCTCGGTGACGGTGTCCATGGGCGAGCTGACGATGGGCGTCTGCACGGTGATCTCGCGGGTCAGTTTCGAGGCCAGCGAGACCTCCGCCACGGAGCAGTCCACGTAACCGGGCAGCAGCACGTAGTCGTCATAGGTCAGGCCGCTCTCGCCGAACAACGTCTCGGCGTCCACTCCGTTCCCCACGTCCATTTGGCGCCTCCGGAAATGGACCTTCCCCGCAGGTGGAAGCAGGAGATTGTCCGAGAAAACGCGCTTACAGGCACCGAGGCCACGAGCCCGGTTGACCTATTCTATAGACTCGCGTCGGACCTTGCAAGATAGTTGATAGCTGGCTCGTCCCCAGTTTCATAGCGTGTTCTCCGACGCCAGGGGGAGGGGACGATCCAGTAAGCTGAGCGGTAGCGGCCCGATCATCAGGGCCCAGATCAGCTCGCAACCCAGTCTGAGCGC
>Ga0180432_10000619_pt1 | contig 59131 bp, 90 predicted proteins | sample SS_ome_10_FD_132414 | JGI IMG/M metagenome (GOLD analysis project Ga0180432, IMG submission 132414) | Hypersaline lake sediment archaeal communities from the Salton Sea, California, USA - SS_1_MS_2 metaG | ecosystem: Environmental > Aquatic > Non-marine Saline and Alkaline > Hypersaline >... | reverse complement strand
CTACGCACGGTCGGAACGACCGAGAAATACGTTAGAGCCGTTCGCCTTGGCATAAGACCCGTTCACGATGGGCTGCTGATTGGGACGGAAGCCCCGACCTCTTTAGGGTCGGGGTAGTTCACCTTCACAAATTTAACACCTAGATTTACCTAGATTTTTGGGAACGGTAGATTTCTTGCAATTTGGTATAACAAGAATTTACGCTACCTCGGTGTAGAAGTTTTCCATCACGACGGAGTTCGTATCGTTGTTCTGGCCTTTCTGCTTCTGCCAAGAACTCGGGATGGTGAATTTTTAGCCATTCGGAAAAACAGCCTTTCTTTTTGGGTTTGTCTTCGTCTTTGTATTTCTCTTTTTTGACAGGTTTCCCCTTCAGAGTGGTTTTCTGAGCTTTATAATGAGGTGTTGCATCTTTCTTCTTCATGGCTGTGGCAATAGCGTATGGATTGAGTTTAGGGCCTTTACCGCTTGCTTCGGGATCGAATTTGTCTGGGTGCTTCGTTATCATTGCACGAATGGTGCCTTTCCATGCCTTGGGTTTGTATTCTCTTTTTTCTTTTTTTGCCATCTTTCTCCCGTTGAGATATTTATGATTTTGGCCTAAATAATTTGGCAACTAGAGGATAGTATGGATTATTATCAAATCCTGGGCATCTCCAGAGATGCCACACACGAAGATATAGTCAAAGCCTATCGACAGGCGGCACTTAAGCATCATCCCGACAGAAATCCCGGCAATCTTGAAGCAGCAAAGGAATTTAAGAAGGCCTCCGAGGCTTTCGAGACCTTAAGCGACAAAAATAAGAGACATCAGTACGACATAAAGACTAGGCCGAAGAGGTACAAACGGTCTGTCAAAAAAAAGTACAGATACAAGAATGAGGATTTTCTTAACGATCCAAATTTGGGTAACTGCAAGACCCCTAAAGCTCCAACGCACGACATATGGGGCAAGAAGTTAATGGAGCGAGAGCGTCAAGAATGGGAGAAGAATGCGGCCACCGAGGGCATTTCAGACCAAGACTTGAATACGATTTTCAAGAAACCACTTCGTAAAAAAGTTCACAATCCCAATCCGCCGCCGCCACCGCCTCCTCGCGAACCGAAAGATGGTTTTTTTGATGCTTTTGAAAACGAATACTTAGATGGCAATTCTCCTTATTTGCGATAATTTTACTAAATTAAGATATGCCAGTAAAGATCCAAAGTGAATGGTATTGGATATTTCGCAAAGATGGCGATGACTGGATTTCTGCTCCTGATCCAAACAACTCGCAGGGTTTCACCAAGAAAGATGTTCTCAAAGTCCTTCGGGGACTACAACATGGCGAATACGTTTACGTTGGCAGTCCCAAAGAAGCCGATTACCGAATTTTCACGCTGGAATACAAGGAAACTAAGATTTTTCAGAGGATCAACTGGAAAGCCTTCGATGATTCGTTGGTCATTCAAGCGGTTAAGGATTTCGTCGAGGAGAGGATTCCAACTTTGGAGCAATTTAAGGATGCTTGTTGGAAAAAGGAATGCAAACTTGAAGTTGAGAAATTGATGTTTTACGACCTGGAGGAAGCTCGAAAACGTGCCAGATCGGCCTACAATCGCTATGAATGGTGCAAATTGGAGAAATAGCTTTACAACATTCGATAATTACGTTACAATTCCCGTGGAAAAGAATCCCGGTTACCACAGACCCTCCAAAGGAGGGGTAAAAATGAATCCGATACGAATTTTTGGCGTAAACGGCCTTACTGGTATGGGCAATCCTCACCTGGAGATCGTTTTCACTCCCGTAGGCGAAATTTGCTCTTGGTGTGGTGAAGAGATCGGGTATGATGATATCGGTTTCGTAATGGACGAGATTACCGAAGATGAAGCAAGGGATTCATTTTGGCATCAGGAGTGTTTGATACGAAATATTATTGGGTCTGTTGCACATCAGCGAAAAGAATGTTCGTGTTACGGTGGGACCGAAGAAGATCCTCCCAGTATGACTAAACGCGAGGCGGCCCGAGCCGCTTTAAAAGAAAGTCAATCATGATTGATTCAATCTTGAATGATTTGCCGCCTTGTGCCCTCGTTTTTCTTCCGATCTCGTTTTGTGTTCTTGTCTTTTATTTTCTTGCCATTTTGTGTGAAGGAGTACGGCTTTTTGTCGTTGCCATCTTTCAATATTTGTTCAGTAAATTAACAAAAAGAAATGACCATCATGGAAACGAAAGTCATTAAGGATGAGCATTCTCTTCGAGCCCTTGTGGCCGAAATGAAGCAAGCTGCATCATTGGGTGAAAAAGACCCTGTTTTGCTCGTAAAAAACAAGGGCGAAAACGTTATGCGAGGCATCGTTTACAAGGGTTTCACATATACATTGATGCTAACTATTTCCAATGATGGAAGCGAAGATTTTTGGCATCTGTCTATTTCCCAAAAACCAAACACAACGGCTGCGGATAAGATATGTCGGGAATTGGCAACCGCATTCTTCGGGAAAGACTTTTCACGGCTTCCGACTTTGGTCAATCTTGCCGTTAAACATTTTATTCAGAAGATGGAATGAAAATTCTTCCAAAGGAAGCCGCAATGGATATACGGAGTAATCCAAAGACAGTGATGCAAAGATGGCGAGTCAATGTTTCTTTTGATTTGGCTTCATATTCTCTTGAAAACACGATGGATGAAGAGAAGATTAAAGAACGAATCAGGTTGTTCATCGAAGCAACGTATTATGAATTTGCCAAAAAATCATCCTTGCATTTCGGTCAGACGAGTAACCTGGAAGTAGAGGAACAAAAATGAAAGGCCCATTCACAATCTCTAGCAGCCTCATCGCCAAACACAATTTTATCCTGAGTCCCACGTATTATGAGGAACTGGTGGAAAAAGGAGAATTGGTAGTGGTGGATGGGGAGATTCAAGAATTGCCCGAGGAAGACATGAAACCTGATAAAAATGATGAAGCGTAATGAAACTTCGTCAAGCAATTAAAATCTGCCGACTGATTTTTGACGATCACGGGTGGTCCCGAAATCTCCGCCGACATCCTGATTGGAAGCGAGGAACTGTTGATAAAGCGATTGCGGCCTGTCGTAGGCATACAAGATGGGGGAAATACCTCGATAGACCATCGGCACATTCTCATCGGAGGATGCCCTACATCCCCGATGATAGGGAAATGCAAGAACAAGCTGAAATCACCATTTCTATTTTCTGCAATTTGGCGGAAGAGTTGGGTTTGGCTCCTATCGAAGAGATCGATAAGGTTCGGGAGCAAATTTTTTGTGGAGAATAAAAATGAGGATGACAAATGAAGTTTCTCAAAGGTTATGGAAAAAGGAAGAGAGTTTGCTACAGGCACCGGGCGATCATCGGTGCGGCTTGCATATCATTTGGAAAGTGTGAAAATTGTAAGGAACAAGTGTCAGCGGCGGTTGGAAGTCCACCGAAGTTGTGCGATAATTGCAGCGTGGAGCTTTCAGAATGTGCTGAATGCAGGGTTGCTTTGAAGCCCTAAGTCATTACCAGTATTGATCTTGCGGCTTTTCATAAAAATTCGCTTTACAAACCGTCTAATTACCCTATAATAGGGTTGCACAAGTGAAGAGTTAGTTACTAAATACTGCGAATCGTGATTTCCACTAACCAAAGGAGAAAACCATGTTGAAGTCGTCCGAGTTCACGTAGGTTCCCTACGTCTATGTTTTGGTCAGGAAGGACCTGACACCCTCTCTGATCGCCGTACAGGCGATTCATGCGGCCATTGAGTTGGCACGCTCTAATCTCTCGCCCACTGAAGAGCATCCCCATTTGGTACTGTGTGGGGTCAATTCTGAGCTTCAGCTTTTCAATGCTCTCCAGAGGCTCCAGAAGGCCGGGATTCCCCATAAGCCATTCTTTGAGGCCGATCTTGACGATCAGCTTACGGCTGTGGCTGCTGGATCGGTATCTGGCGAAAACCGCCGACATTTCAGTCGGTATCACCTTCTTCAAGATTCTCGTATGGAGGAGGTAGTGGCATGAATGATCGTTTTAGAAGACTCCAGCGTTTGGCTGTCGATTACGACGACCATCTTCGTGCTGGTACGCAAAATTCTGAATGTGGTATGGCACTTCTTGAAGAAATCGCTTGCCACTATTGTTACGCCTCCAAAGATGAGGTCGAAGCGTTTAACCACTTTACATCCTATCTTGATAGAAGGAGAAATGAGATGAGTGAAACTGTTTACGAGAGTCGCTGGGGATTCCATTCTTGTTCCTACGAGACCTTCCGCAAACTTAAATTCCTTCACAAATGGTATTACCAGACGTTGAAGGACCATGCCCGATGGCAGCGGTGGAATCGTAAGTTCCCCCACAATCGCAAAGGGCCGGAACCTCAATACTGCCCCTTCTACGTGGAGAGGAAGTATTGGCGGGCCAAGGATTATGGCATCGTTGCGGCCTATCAACAGACCCGTATGCCCGTTCCTCGCGAGGAAGTACAGTCGTTGGAGATTTCTGTTGAAGAAATTGACCGAATGTATGAAGAGGTCTCGGATTGGGTAGAGCAGCAGAGGAAGGCTGCCTAAAGTTTGTAGTTCTCTATTTTTTACAGGCCCCTTTCGCCCCTACGGGGCGAAAGGGGCCATTTTACTGCTAAATAGGATATGGCTAGTCAGTTTGGTCAAGACGAATGGGTGTTGAATAACGTCCGAGAAAAGAGTTATTTTGTCGATATCGGGGCGACAAATGGTATCTCACTCAGCAACACTTATGTTTTGGAGAAGGCTGGTTGGACTGGCATTTGTGTAGAACCGCACGATGATGCCTTCAAGAAATTGCAAAAGAATCGCAAGTGCCATCTTTGCGACCTTTGTGTTTTGGATCGAACAGATTTAGAGGTGGATTTTTGCATGGCAACAAAGCCCAATCCAATTTGGTCAGGAATCCCCTCCTTTTTTCGCGATAACTACAAGCGGAAGGGGCCTGTCGTCAAAAAGAAAACGATTTCATTGAACGATCTTTTAGATCGATTTGACGCACCTAAGCAAATTGGGTATCTAAGCATCGATACAGAGAACTCAGAATGGAAGATTTTGGAAGGGTTTGATTTTAGCTATACTTTTCAATGTATAACCATAGAACACAATTTCGTGAGGGAAAACCGAAGTAAGATTGAGGTTCTTTTAAACAAATACGGCTATAAAAGGGTGCGTAAGGCTTTTGTAGAAGATTGGTACATGCCAGAAGTCAAGTTGCTATAGGAATATTTTGGCATCCGAAAACCGTCCTCGTTTGTCTAGCCAAGTAAAGCCACCTCCGATGTTCTTAGGCCACCACTTGTCACCAAAATTGTACCGCAGCCAGAATTTAGGACTTATGATGGTTTTAGCCCGCTGGTTTAGCCAAGCTCCCCACCAAGCGAACGAAGAATTAGCAATTATCAGATATTTCGCATTGCGGAGGATGAATTGTTGAGGACCTTCGCTTAATTGAGGCACCTCCAGTTTCGGAAACAATCGTTTGGCTTCGCGTCTGTCTTCTGTAATGACGATGTATTTGATATTGCCATGCAGCGTTTTCATTTTTTGAATGGCAAGAGAGAAGTAATTTTTTGGCAAATAAAAAGCTCCGCCACCGAAGTTTTTCTTGTAATTTGTTCCTCTGAACTGAATGGCTCCTTCTAGACCGTCCAGGAGGTGCAAATAGTCTTCTTTGAAACTAAACCATTCACGAATGTTGTCTTGGTTGTCTCTGATGTAATTTTCGCATTGGAAAAAGCCTTTCAGTTTTGTGTCGTCTTGCACCTTCATTAGTTTGGGAATAAAAGCTTGGTTGTGGGGCTCTTTGAATCGATGTTTTACGGTGATCGGGTCGAACATCTGTCCCAAGTCACAATCGAATAGGGTCCTGCCTAAAAAAATACCGTCCAGGGCAAAGTCGTAACTATTGGCTTCTGCGATTGTCCTCGTTACGGCATACTGCCACATATGATTTCCCAAGCGGCCTCTGAGTTTTACAGAGATCATAACAACCTCCCCCCTCGGATTTGTGTTAGAATTTCCTTGTTGAGTGTGGCTGTTTCGGGATAACTTCCCAAAGACTGGTGTCGGATGTTCAATCGCTCACAAAGGAGAAAAAAGTGATTACGACGACGATAGCCAATTTCTATAACTTTGGTGTGTGGTTGCATGAAGACAATATTCGTTAAGGCACCGCCGTGTTGGGCAAGTACACATTGGGCATGATAAAAAAGATTGATATTGTCTTTGAGTGTTGCATCTTCTAATTGAACCAATTTGGTAGAATCGATTTGTTTGGTGTGCTTGATGTGGTCATAAAGTTCTTTTATGTTAGAGGATCTGCGAAAAAGCCCAGAGCGATGACCTGCTTTTGAGAAAACTTCTTGAGGCTGTCCTCGGTCAACCACCAACAGATCTATTGACTCGCCCAGGTCTCCGAGATTCTCTATCAGATGTTTTTTAGCTACTGTCACAATCGTTTTGAATTTATTTTTGTACGGTAGTACATCCTGATTGTTGAGAATCACATCTGCTTCGTTTTTGGAAAGCTTCTTATTGAAAGAAACGGCGACATTGTTGGCTTGTAAGTAGGGCAAATCTAGGACATGCCTGTTCATCGGCCCAAAATCCCGCAATGTAATCTCCTGGTTTTTGACTTTGTTGGTTATCAGGTAGTGAATGAGCGGGAAAAAAGCTCCCAACATAAAGTGGTAATAATGCCAACGGTGATGAGTCGTTTTTGAAAATATAGTTTTCATCTCTCTTGTATGTGAACTACCCCTACCCTAAAGAGGTTGCATCATCTTGACCCGTTCGCTTCGCTCACGGTTCTGCGATGATACAACTTTCCTTCGGAAAGTAGGGGCTTCCGTCCCAACCAATAGCCCATCTTTGACGGGTCTTATATCAGGGCGAACGGCTATCTCCGTAGTTCCTACGGTTCTTTGTTTTAGTCCTTCGTTGTAAATATTCACGGCAGCGTTCTCATCTCGGTCGTGCATGGTAAAGCAATTCCAACAAGTCCATTCCCTGTCATCGAGAGTAAGGTCTTTATTTTGCCAACCACATTCCGAACATAATTGAGAACTAGGAAACCACTTGCTTACCTGTAATAGTTCCCTGCCATACCACAACGCTTTGTATTTTAACTTTTGGATGAATGAGGAAAAGCAAGCATCCTGTATCTTTCTATGATATGCACGTTCTCTCCATCGCTCCATTTTCCTAATTTCAGGATCAGCGTTCGCAAGCATTTCTTTTACTGACAAGGTTTCTAGGACAATCACTTGGTTCTCGTTGATTATCTTGTGTTGAAAATCCTCACGAATATTTGTAATGTGTTGCTCAAGTTTGTTTAACTTAAGCCATGCTTTCTTTCTACCGTTGCTACCTTTCTCTGTCCTGTTCTTTGCTTTCAGCAATTTCTTGATTTTGCTTCGGTAATTGGTTTTAGGCAATGGGTTCTTATATTTCGTCCCATTGTTGTCCACAATTGCCTTAACATTTAGATCGAGTCCTATGGTCTTGGTTGTGTTAGGAAGAACAGGAATGGTTCTTTCAGTAGTGATGCTAACAAAATATTGTCCTGCTTTGTTCTTGCTTATCGTAGCGAACTTGATTTCACCTTCCAGTGGTCGATGTAGGACAATAGGTATTCCTGCCTTGAACTTTGGAATACTTAACTTCCCATCAATCACTTGGATGTTTTGCAGAACCTTGAAGGATTGCTTCGCATGTTTGGACTTAAATCGTGGAAAACCTTTCTTGCCTTTGACCTTTTGCTTCACCTTGCGGAAGAAATTATCGTAAGCGGTCTGTAATGCTTTGGCAGCATATTGCAATGCTTGACTTCCCACTTCCTTCAACCAGTCATGTTCTTGTTTGAGCTTCGGGATGGCTGTGGCGTTGTCATAATAGTTTAAGGTTTCGCCTTGTTCTTCGTATGCTTTAATTCTTGCTTCAAGGAAGTGATTATACAAAAACCTTACACAACCGAAGTGCTTGTTTAGCAGGACTTCTTGTTCTTTGCTTGGGTTCAATCTGTATTTGTAAGAGTAGAGACTCACTTTTCTCCCTTGATGTATTTGACAACCAAATCACGGATGACTTCGGAGAGTGTCTTGTATTCTTCATCGCACTTCTTCTGTAATTGTTCATAAAGTGAATGTTGAACTTTGACTCTAATTTCTCGGTCTATTTTTTCTTGATGTTTCTTTGTCATTTACTCTCCACTATTATCTATACAGTAGAGTAGTATTTTTCCAAAGAAAATCCAAAATATTTTTGGCTGATTTTTAGCCCAGTTTTAGGGGAAGGTATTTAAGACCAATGATCCAGAGTGGATCATATATACTTTGCTTTAGGAGTGAGTTGAGTTTTAGTTCACGGCGTTTCATCCCACTACCCTAAAGAGGTTTGGTCGCAGTCTCGTTCGCTTCGCTCACTCGCTTTGCGACCAAACTTTTCTATTTTATAGGAAAGTAGGGGTTTTCACGCCGCAGGAAGGATAAACGGATGAAAGTATTAACGACAGGTAGCAATGGACTTATTGGTTCCGAAGTTATTCGGGTGCTGGGAGGCATTGGGTTGGACAACAATATGAGGGAGAAGTTGTTCGGACCCGAGGGAAGTACCGCTTTTAATGCCAATTCGTTACCCTATGATATCCGCGATTACGTTCAGATTGAGAATCTATTTAGGACCGAGAAATTTGATGTAATCGTTCATTGTGCCGCCCAGCCTTCGCATGAAGCATCTCTGTCAAATCCTCTCTTAGACTTTTCCATCAACGCACAAGCAACGATTTGTTTACTGGAGATGACCAGAAAGTATTGTCCTGAAGCCATTTTTATATTTACCAGCACAAACAAGGTGTATGGTGATTATCCCAATACGCTTCCTTTGGTAGAGTTAGAAACACGTTATGATTTTATCGATGGTGAAGGCATAGGTGAATCTTGTCCTATCGATCAATCTACCCATACGATTTTTGGAGCATCTAAAGTCGCGGCGGATGTAACCGTCCAGGAGTATGGTCGGGCCTTTGGAATGAAGACAGTGTGTTTTCGGTGCGGTTGCATTACTGGAAAGAGGCAATCGGGAGTGCCATTACACGGGTTTCTCAATTATGCTTGTCGGGTGGCGAAAGAATCAAAAGAATATACGATTATTGGCTATGAGGGCAAACAGGTTCGAGATAATCTGCATGCATCCGATTTGGTGTCTGCTTTTATAGAGTACATCAAGAATCCCAGGCCAGGACAGGTTTACAACATAGGAGGAGAGAAACAGAACTCTTGCTCTGTTTTGGAAGTGGTGGATCGGTTGGGTCTAAAAGCGACCTATCAAGAAAATCCTCGGCTTGGGGATCACATTTGCTACTACTCGGATATGTCTAAATTTAGGAAAGACTATCCTTCTTGGCAACCACGAATGACACTCGATGATATTTTTGAAGACCTCATGTCACCTTCTTAGAGTTTTGCACTCTATTATCTCGGAGGTAACTAGAATGTACCAACAACCAGGGCGTAACTCACTGGTACAGAAGAGAAGAAGGGAAAGACTGGAATGATTGGGTTGAACATCCAAAAGAAGGCTCGATTTTTCCCACCTAAGCAGATGCCCAGCAAGTAGTGGACGGACTGTATTCCACTGTGGGTCGCGGGAATTATACTGTAGTCCCCATGCAGCCGCCCGATTTTGAATGATTTGCGGCCCAAGCTCTTGAATGCCGTAAAGATGGTGGCTCCTTTTGCTTGCCATGTGTTTGAGGATGAGCATGAGTAAATTAGAATGAAATTCATCGTACCAAATTCTCCTGACCGCAGACTCGACTATGTAATTACAGGAACCGGACGCTGTGGTACGGTTTATATGGCTAAACTTCTAACGAGCATTGGGTTTCCCTGTACTCATGAGGCTGTCTTTACTTTTGCGGGTTATAGACCGTATTCCAAGATCAACAGTAATGTTTCAGTCCTTGATGGTCGGTGGCTGAATGACCGTGATAGGATCGTGGCAGATTCTAGTTTTATGTCAGCCCCTTATCTCAAAGTGTTGAAGAAACAAGACACAAAAATCATTCACGTTGTCCGAGATCCTTTACGAGTCATTTTTTCATTCATAGAGGGCTTTGATTTTTTTAAATACAATCACCCAGATCATCAACCCTTCCAAGAATTTATGCATAAATATGTGCCCGAATTGGCCGAAGACAACGACCCAATGACCCGAGCATGTTTATATTACGTGAGATGGAGCGAAATGATCCATAAGCAGGAGGTAGATCTGTTTTATCCGGTCGAGTCAGAAGCCGAGGTCTTAATAGATTTTATGGGTTCCAATGCCACTTCTTACTACGGTAATCGTAGGTCGAATAGTCGGGCAACGGAAAACAATCATACCTATGACGAAATTCCCGAAAGCGAAATTAAAGAACAATTCGTTCAATTAGCGAAAGACTACGGTTACACTATAATAAAGTCATGAAGATAGCGTCTATACTGATGGTTCATGGCGATACCGAATGTGTACGTGATACTATTGAGGCCATTCAATCTTATGTTACAAATGACATCCTTATGGTTGTCGATGGAGCTTCGTGGAAGGATTGGGGCAAAGAAGTAGACTTGCCCGTGCATAAGATTTGTGGTTTGTATCACAATCATCCGCAAGCCCCTTATCGCAACATTACGTTAGCCCTGTCGAGTGTTATCAAACTTTTTCCCGACGCAGATTGGTACTCCTACACAGAATACGATACTCTCTTCTGTTCTAGCAATTTCAAAGAAGATCTGAGGAAGGCCGAGGTCGAAAAAGTGTGGTGTATGGGCAACGACTGTCGAAGTGGGGAACTAGAGATGCCTTTGATCGAATCGATGCTGAAGACGGAAATTCCCGTGACAAAATACTTGCTCGGATGCTGTATTTTTTACTATCGAGATTTCTTGTTAAAACTTAAACACATTGACTTTTTTGACAAGTTTCTGTTCTTGACAAACGATTTTGCCAACGGTTTTTTCCCTGGCTATTTGGAACAGGGCGGTTGTGATTTTGCAGAACATCTTTATCCTACTTTGGCATATCAGCTTGGAGGTAAAGTAAGAGGACAAGCCTTTTATGACGAGGAAGGTTGGCATGGCAACTATGAAAGATATCCCATTAGATGGATACCCGAGCTAGACCCAGAAACAGAAATTTTCCCTGATGCCTATATTATTCATCCCCTTAAAACCTATGATAATCCCATCAGAGCCTATCATCGAGAAAAAAGAAAATGATCGAAAAAGAATACGATCCTGTATTATTGGGATTCATTGTGGATGTTGCTCCTTGTAATTTGCAAGTAGTGAAAGATCAATTGGTTCAAATTGTTAGTTCTATGGAATCGGATGAAAAAGCATACATATATCACCCGAACCGCAACACCATTCCTCGCTGGATTGGGGAGGCGGTTGGTTGCATCGCTAATTATTCACCGCTGAAAATCGATCTTAGAAAGGCCTTCAAGAAAATTGTAGCTTTAATGTCTCAAGAAGACAGTGACGCCCGCCGATTTTTCTTCGTGATTACCGATGGATGTTTTGTTGATCGGCCCGAATCTACTAGGACAAAGTTGTCAAAGATCCTAGAACAGAAAAATGTACCCATTTGGGATCGTCAAGACATATTTACAATAGTCTTTCAGACAGAAGGGCCCAGCGGGGTATTTGGAAGTTACGGTCTCTCAACAATCAATTTGAACAATTTGGCAGCAATCATCAAGTTTATGAAGGAGAAAAATGGAAGAACCCAAACATCTGAGGAAAGCGAGACCGATGCGGGCTAGCGTATTTGCCCGTTCTCGCGTTGATATCATCATTCCCTTCCATGCATGTTATCGCAATGTGAGCAAGCTCATCGAGAGTATTTTAGTAGTTACGCGGAGTAATCCATACCAGATTTGTTTGGTTGATGACTGCTCTTCAAATGAAAAGTACATTGAGCAGTTAAAAGGGGTCCCTCAGGTTGTTTGTTACCGCACTCCGCAGCAATTAGGGTTCGGTGGGGCTCTCCAGTTCGGATTCGAACGCACCAAACAGCCTTGGGTGGTTTTCATGCATTCTGACTGTTCTGTGGATGATCCGGGGTGGCTCATAGAAATGGGACGTTCGCTGCTTAACTGGAGGTCAAAAAAGGAACCAGTAAGGATGGTTTCTGCTCGATCCAACAACCCAGGCCCAGGAATGAATGCCTTAAAGGCCGAATCCAGGGTTCATACGCGAGATTCCGTCCTAGAAAACGGACATCTTCCCCTTTATTGTGCAATGTGTGATCGTGACTTATTCGATCTGATAGGAGGGTTTATCAAAAATTATCCCTATGCCCAGTATGAAGATGAGGAATTGGCTTATCGTATGAAAGCCTACGGCCTGAAACAAGGGATTTGTGGAAAAAGCTGGGTTCGGCACGAAGGCGGTCAGACGATAAACTACATTTGCAAGAAGAAACCGGAAGCAAAGCAGGCAATGGAGGAAAATCGAAATCGTTGCTTGCTCGATATGCGGTTAGTTAAAAATGCGTAATACGCATAAATACTATTGAAAGCTTTCAATATATTAAGGAGGATTCTCATGCAATGTAGAAAACCGAATGGGGTATTGACAACGGCCAATTGGAGATTTTTTTATGTCTCTTGCCCTAGAGTTAATCAACTTTGCAGTACCACATCTGGAGCGTGGGTAGCTGCGATTACGGTTTGCCAACAGGCATTGTTCTAATAGGACAACAAGATAGGAATCGGCTCGCCGTAGGCGAGCCGATTCTCTTAGAATAGGACTATATTAGGGTATGGAAGAAAAGAAAGTATTGGTATTCGGACATCATAGGTCAGGCAATCATTATCTATGTGCCCTAGTAAACGTCAATTTTTTCGGTAAGGAAGACTATCGTTTTTTTTGTAATGGGAGACAACACGCCTTGATTCGGGGGGTGCCCAAGAAGAAAAAATATCTCTATATTTACCGTAATTTCGAGGATGTATCCAAATCTGTGTTCAATATGCGGGCTCGATTTGGGTTAGAAGTGGACACATATGAAGAATTTCTTTCAAAACGCTATTGCGATATGTATACCGGCAAGATTGCAGTTAATCTTCATGTCAACATTATGAGCAAGCAATTCAAAGATCGCTCTAGCTCGATTTTTTTTCACAACATCAAACGCACCCCAAAAGAGTGGCACGATTTTCATCTAGAGCATCACTTCAGGATAGATGAGAACCTAGACGACCTATTATTGGTATCTTATGATGATCTAAAAACCGATTTTCAAGCTGAAATGCTTAAAATCGCCCAACACTTAGGGAGCGACAAAACCCAGTTTGACAACATCGATGAGAAGGTAGGTTATACGCCCGTAATCTAGAAATCTATATTGATAGAATCTAGGTGATCTGCTAAAATTCTTTCATGGTACTGAGACATAAAGACCTATCATAATTGGCATTGTGGCCCGAGAAGTGGGATCGCAAAATCTAAAGAAGATGCAGTAAATCAAATTGAGGAAAGCAAATGAAAGTTTTAATTACGGGCGGGGCTGGCTTTATCGGGTCGCATTTGGCAGATCAATTGGTCGCCAGAGGGGATAAAGTCACAATCATTGATAATTTGGCTACGGGACGACGAGACAATATCCCGTCTGGTGCTAGTTTTCGGGAAGATACCATCGTTCCCAGTGAACTTGACGAGGAGAAAGTAGATCCGCTGTTCGATTGGATTTTCGAGCAGCATTCCGTTCTCAATCAAGCAGGAGACCAAGATGGTTTTGACATAGTAATTCATGCTGCGGCATCCTATAAAAATCCCAACAATTGGGAAGGTGATGCGTTGGTGAATACGGCTGGAACTGCTGCCGTTGTCAAGGCATGTCAGGAGTACGACGTTAAACGGCTTATCTATTTCCAGACATCGCTCTGTTACGGCCAATATCCATCAGAGCAACCCATAAGCATTCTTTCACCGATCAATCCCGCTCCCAATAGTTACGCGATCACCAAAACGGCTGGAGAGCAGTTGATCCAGATGAGCGGTGTCAATTACATCTCTTTTCGTTTGGCAAACTGCTATGGTCCTCGCAATTTGAGTGGCCCAATTCCGACCTTTTATCATAGGCTCACCAGTGGCAAAGGCTGTTTCTGCGTCAATACCAGAAGAGATTTCATTTTCATTGAGGATCTGGTCAAAATCGTTGTGAAGGCCATCGACGGTGAGGGGGAGAAGGGTGAGTATCACATCGCCACCGGACGTGACTACTCTATTGCGGAACTCTTTGAAGCCGTTACAGAAGCCCTAGAGATCGATGCTGAAGTAGATCATATTGAGCGAGGGCTTGATGATGTAGAGACCATTCTTTTGGACCCATCGAAGACGACTCGCGATTTTGGGCACTTGCCTAGCACTCCTTTGAAAGAAGGTGTGCGGAAAGCCATAGACTGGTACAAGAATAACAAAATAACAGAGACATACACGCATTTGAGGGAGAAATGAATGACATATTTGCGAAACTAGACATTTCAAAACCACTCCCTAAGGAACATGACTGTGTTGGCATTTTTTCGCCTGAAGAGATCAAGACTCGCGAACAAGTAATCGCCTCAAGAGGTGAATTTGCCGGATATTTTGTGGAGGATCTTCTTACCGTCGTTCTTTTTCGTGACCGGTTAGGGGCGAGGAATTTATACTACGCGATAATGGATTTTGACAAGCATGTTTATATTTCTACCGATTTGGAGTGGTTGGCTTCCAAAGTGAGTCCACTGTTGCCGAACGAGGATCACATCAAAAACGACTATCTCCATTTCCAACTTCCATTTTCGGACAGCACGTTTTTCCGCAGGATCAAGAAAGTAATGCCAGGGGAGATGGTCACTATTCGAAGTTGTGGTAACGGAGCAGCACATAAGAGGGAGAAATACTGGGAGCCCGAATATGGAGATGAATCATTTGACGCAAACCATTTGACACACTTGGTTGCCGATGCGGTGGATTTTCGTCTGTCCAGAATCGAAGGTCCATATACCAGCTATTTGAGCGGCGGGATAGATTCTAGTTCTATGACAGTGCTTGCAAGACCGGATGAATGTTTTTCGGGTTTTTACACAGAAGAGGGATATTCTGAACTTGGCTATATCGAATCAGTTGTTGAGCTTCAACGTTACTCGGGATACAATCTTAAATACAACAAGGTTGAGATCAATCCTATTTCGTTCCATGAACAACTGCAAGAATTGGCTTCGATATGTCCCGAGCCTTCTTGCGGTTTGGGAATCATTCCCCAGGTTATCGTGGCTAAGAAGGCCGCAGAAGCAAGATACAGATATGCATTCACCGGGGAAGGCGGGGACGAGGTTTTCACTGGATATAATTGGAATCGAATTGTTTTCAAGCTTGCACAGGCAACCAGAGATTTGCATGAAGACCGCTACATGGTTCGTTACGATCCAATGATTGACACCGTACTCAAGAACGGTTTTCCGACTTTGGTAGGCGGTTTACTTGCAAGACATAGAGATCGCTTATTCGCTACAGAAAGGATTCTGGGAATTTGGCGGGATGATTTGTGTGTAGAGAACAACATTCTTAACATCAATTTGACTTTGGGGCTTCCTGCTATTTTGACTGTTGATGAACAAGTTGGGAGATTCGCAGGGGTGGAGCCCGTAAGCCCAATCATGGATCACAAGATTGTTGAATACATTTGTTCCCTCAGGCCGAGTGAAAGGGGCACTGTACCAAAACAAAACTACAGAGAAGCGATGAAACTGATTCTTCCTGAAAAAATCAGGACGCGATATGACAAGATGGGCTTCCCCGTACCTTACAAGAGTTGGACATGGCCCTCGCTGCGTTGCACACTGGAATCATTGGTGAGACGGAAGATCGTTGATTTCGACATAGATACATACCAGACAATGAACCGGGAGGCATGGGCCTTATTCAACATCGAAATGTGGCACCAAAAATTCGTAGATGATTGCTCACAAACATAAATGTTTCTTCATCCACATCCCTAAAACCGCAGGGACAAGTATAGAATGGATTCTTGATGGCAAGTGTACTCCCAATGATAATGGCCATCACTATTTGAAGGAACATTTCCCTGAGATGGCCGACGAACGGACTGATCGCAAGAAGCTTCAGCAGAAGATGGCACTAGCCCGACTTAAGGGGCAAGCGGCGAAAAATATGCACCTCACTGCCAAAGAATATCGTCGGCTTTATCCCAAAGAATTTGCTGAGTTTTTTAAATTCTCTTTTGTGAGGAATCCATGGGACAGAATCGTTTCGGCCTACCACGCAAACATCCAGGGAACCATCCGGCGATGTAAGGCCGAGTCGTTCGAAGATTTTCTTCGAAATTTCCAACAGTGTGTGCCTATTAGCACTCAAGCTTTAATGAAAACCTATCTTTGTGATTCCCAAGGGATAAGTCTTGTTGACTTTGTGGGACGATATGAGCGGTTGGAAGAAGATTGGGATTATGTTTGCAATAGGCTTAAAATACGTGCGAAACTGCCCGAATTAAATGTCACCGAACATTCGGATTATAAGGCATACTATACAGAAGAGACAAGGCGAATCGTAGAAAACATCTACGCTAAAGACATCGCGTTTTTTGGCTATGGCTTTGAAGGAGACATATGAAGGCAACCCTCCTGTTGGCGACGTTCAATAAAAACGAATGTTTGCCCAATGTTTTAGCTTCTATAGCGAGACAAGAAATCTCTTTTCAATTTGATGTTTGTGTTTTTGACGATGCATCGGCAGAAGATCCCAAGCCGATAGTTGACAAGTTTCTCCCAAGATACAAATATCAACGGGCCCAAAAATCATTTGGTACTCATCACAGCATCCCCGAATGTTTCAAAATGGCCGATGAAGATAGTGATGTTATCATCATGATGTCGTCTGATGTCATCATTGCGGAGCCGTTTGGAATAGAGAAATTATGCAAGGGGATCGGTTCAATGAAAGTCGCAATGGCTGAAGTTAAGAATATAGAAGTCTCGCCCAATCTGCATAAGAATTTTGATGACATTAGCAAGGTCCTTGCCAAGTGGGGTAAATACAAGCGATTTTATTGCTGTGGTCCGAAACGCATGGGTTTCTGGCTCTTTCTTGCCGCCTTGCGTAGAGAAGACTTCTTGAAAGCTGGTTTTGATAAGTTGGTCTGTGATCGCATAAACACGCTTCGCGGAGGCGGAATGAAGGGAAAAGGATTTATAGGGAACTGTGTACATGAAGTAAAAGCCATTCACCAAAAACACGCTTGGATGACCCACCCATGTTCGTTCACGGATTGTGACTATGCCGCATCCTGTCCGCGAAGGAAACTAAAATGAAGATTGTTAATGTCGTTGGAGCCCGACCGAATTTTATGAAGATCGCAGCCCTTCAGAAGGAGATGTGGGCTTTCGATTTTAAGCTAGTTCATACCGGACAACACTATGATTATGCAATGTCGGAAGCGTTCTTCAGAGACTTGAATCTAAAAGCCCCTGACTATAACCTCAACATCGGTTCGGGCACTCATGCCGATCAAACCGCAAGAACAATGATTGCCTTCGAAGTCGTTTTGTTGAGAGAACGGCCTGATTTGGTTTTGGTCGTGGGAGATGTCAATTCGACCCTGGCTTGTGCCTTGACAGCCAAGAAACAAGGTTTGAAATTGGCCCATATTGAGGCGGGTTGTCGGAGTTTTGATAGAGCGATGCCCGAAGAAATAAATCGGGTTGTTGTTGATGCAATATCCGACTACCTCTTTGCTATCGATCAAGATTCGGTAGATAATTTGAAGCGTGAGGGACGGACTGACAGTGTTTATTTAGTTGGCGATACAATGATTGATGCTATCGCCAATATCGCGGAAGATCCGGCGATTCTAGAAAAACTGTCGTTGATTGAAAGCGATTATTGCGTTGTTACACTTCACAGACCGCAAAATGTAGATGACAAGGGAAATCTAGAGGAATGCCTAAAGATTCTCAATGAAATCCAGACACATACGAAGGTCGTTTTTTCGGTTCACCCCCGAACAATGAATCGGATAAAGGCTTCTGGCTTGATTGCAAGTAATATGAAGTTGATCGACCCCCTCGGTTACAATGACTTTGTTAATCTAGTCCGAAACAGCAAGTTTGTCATTACTGATTCGGGTAGTCTTCAGGCTGAAACCACCTATCTCGGTATACCGTGCCTGACAATGCGGGAAAATACAGAACGACCCACCACTTTGACTCACGGCACGAATCGTTTGGTGGGCCGTTCCCGAGAAAAGATCTTGATGGCAATTCGCCAGATTCGGGAAGGGAATTTTGAAATACGAAACGAGATCCCGATCTACGACGGGCTGGCAGCCAAGCGAATTGCTGACATTCTTCGCACTATTTTCTAAACTTCGTCACAATCATTTCCAAGAGAACCTCTTGGAAATCCCTACAGAAATCACCACTGTCGGTGATATAGTGGTTGATTTCTTCTAGCGTGGTTTTAAGAAGATCCTTACTTATCCCGCCATCACAAATATCGATGTTGAGGCGAATTTCGTTGGTGCCGGGGACGCGAAAGCCCAGACATCGCTCCCCTGCCGACATTATTTCTCGAAAACAAGCGACAATGGGCGGGTCTTTTTTGTTGGTAAGGCCGACTTCTTGAAACCAGCCCCAAACCATATCGACCGCGTTTCGGGCATAAACCGTAGCGGGAAGAGTTTCTCTTCCCCTCTGTTCATTGTCGGTGAGAACGACAGACGAGGTTTTAATTCCATTCTCACGGCAAGCATTAAACCAAGCTATCGCATCGGCGGGGATTGCAACCGGACTATACCCCTTCTTTCGAACGACTTCCATGAAATAGGGAATATTTTGGCACATTATCGCATTACCGGCTGCCAATTCCCATCCTTTTTTCCAATTCTCTTGGGCCTTTTTTCGATCTTCTCCATTAAGACAGTCAATTGAAAGGTCGTAGCGGTCAAACGAATGCTCCCAATGCTCTTTTCGGTCAATGAGGGTTAGAAAGATTTTGCACAACTCGTCGGCGGTCGCTTTTCTAAGGGCTTTAGCAGCCGATCCTTTACAACGGTAGTCATCGACATTGCGAGCTTCATCCATTCTCAGGTCATTTCCGAAGTTATAGTCGAAAACCGAGGGCTCATCCGAATACTCGATCTCGCGTACAAATACCCCATGTCGGTAGATCATGGCCACTTTTCTATCAGAAAGGTTTCTTGCTCGCTTGGGCAAAAGGGTCTTTTTTAGGGATTCTGGTTCGGAAAAGTGAAGAAATCTCTTACCAAGTTCCGAATGGTACTTGATAACGTCGTCCGTATATGCTACAAAGACACGGGTCGTTCCGGCTTTGGCACGAACCTGTTTGTCGTCAACGACCTTGACGCATAACCGCCCAGATCTAAGAGCAGGAATAAAATCCCCCTCTTCTCGTTTGGTGCGGTCAATAGCATTGGAAATATATTCACGGAGAGCCATCCCCAAATCAGTCCAGTCTTCGGCTCCATGTTCGACCACAAACCCGAGATCGATGGTTCGATTTTTTTGTTTTCCATCAACCCTACCAGTGACGCGACAGATGACTTTTCCGAACGTTTTTTCCAGGAGACCGTCATTTACCTTCATGGGTTTTGTTGAAAAATCGAGTCGAGAACGACCACAGAAAATGACCGGGGGGATTCCTTTTCGCAAACAGAGATTGGTTGCCTGTTTTGTTCCTGTGCCAAAGAAACCAATGATACCCATTTCCCCACAGTCGCGACTGGTGCTGACGCCAAGCGTAATGTGCCCTTCAACGGGGGCTTCACCGGGATTCTGAATCATGAGGTATTGCATGGTTTTCCTTTCGAGTTGAGAAAATTGACGAGACATTGTAGTGTGGTTTTTGCGAATTGTAAAGTTTTACAAAGCGAAATTTCTAAACTATAATCGCTAGATTAGGAGGATTTGAGATGCTGGTTCTGTCAAGGAAAAAGAACGAGAGCATCGTCGTAAGTGACGATATCGTCATCACAGTGGTGGAAATTCGGGGGGATAAGGTAAGACTGGGAATTGAAGCCCCCAAAGAGATGCCTGTCCATCGGAAGGAAGTTTTTGATGCAATTTACGGAAATTCGAAAGATAGGATTGACAAGCCCTAGTTTTTCTGCGAATATCGCCCGTTGCCTAACAAAAGTCTAACATATTTTGCGACATTGGAAAGCCGAGATGGATCTAGCCAACCAAATTCAGGAGCATCTTCAAGCAGATTCAAGAACCAGACATAGACGAATCCAGGTAGTGCAACGAGGTGGCGAGATATTCCTTGATGGGCTCGTTCACAGCTATTACCAGAAGCAGATGGTCCAAGAGATTGCCCTTCGGATAATCCGAAGTCATGTCGAGGGTAACGGCCACAGCAAAAATGGGAATGGAAACCACAAAAACGGGAAAAACGGGAATGGAAACCACAGTAACGGCAATGGACATATAGATTTACGTGTCCGAATCAGCGTAGAATACCAAAAATAGTTTACAAATCAGGATTGGTTCACTACAATCGGTTTGAAAGGAACCGATTGTATGTCAGAAATTCTCTATCCTCCCCGTCCAAAGGGAAAAATCAACCCCACCCGCCTCGCCAAGTACGAAGAAAGCGGAAAATGGATCTGCCAGCGTAAATTCAACGGCACCCATATCGTGGTTCATATACCCCACGATAGGAGGGTGCATATTCTGACTCGACATGGTGAACCGCCCAAACTATTTTCGCTTTCCCAAAGCCATATCGATCAAATTCTTTCTCTCAATTTCGAAAAAGGAAAGGAGTATTGGTTGGCTGGGGAGCTTCTGGATCACAAGACCACCAATCAAGAGTACAAAAAGAAGATAGTTTTCTTCGATGTGTTACAAGCAGGACGGTATCTGATAGGTCGTCCCGATCAAATGGGTCGCCTCCAAATCTTGGAGGAAATTTGCCAACCTGACCCAAACAGTCTAGAGCCCGCCAACGGCATTGCCTTGCAGCTTTTGCCTAATATATGGATGGCACAATGGTGGGACGAAGATTTCGTGGTCCGTTTCAATGAATTTCTTGGGCTGGATGAAATCGAAGGGCTCGTTCTGAGAAAAAAGAAGAGTGCCCTTGACAATTTTGGCCGAAGAGAGTATGAGGTGACATGGATGGTAAGGTGTCGCAAACCGCACACCAATTACGATTTCTAGTTTCCCTAGAAACCATCAAAGGAGGGTTACATGGTTTCGGATCTGTCTAAGTTAGTTGAGGTGTACGGAGAGGACAACGTACAACACCTTGACAGCAATCTCTATCGTGTCCGATTCTCCACCATTAAGTTGGCCAATGCAGGGCTGATCGCGGAGAACGGAAAAATCGTTTATGGCAACCCCAGATGGACCAAAGGCCCCAAAGGGAAATTGGTGGCACGGGGTATCTGGGGTGCAAGTGGCGAGTTACAAAAAGTCGAAATCAAGAAAATGGAGGAACTGCGAGCATCGATTCAGCAAGAGGGTCTTGAAAACCCTCTCCGGGTACGTCCTGTCGAAATAGATGGGAAGAACCTTTTCGAAGTCATCAATGGTGAGCGACGGCATCGCTCTATTGCTGACTTGCGAAAGAACAAGCTTAATGTGGTTGACCCTTTTACTCGGGAAGAAAGGCCCGCAACGGAAGTTTACGAATGGGTTCATTGTCGTATCAATCTTATGGACGACGAAACGGCCCTACAACTCTCGCTTCGACCCAACGATACGGGCGAAGCCATCGGAGATGTTGCTTCTCTTGAAGTCGTTCGAACTCTTCGCAATTGTGAAAAATCGGACGATGAGATCCTTCAGCTTACCGGCAAATCGGTGACATGGCTTAAAGAGGCCGACGATCTTCTTGCCTTGGACGACGAAACATTTAGGGCTCTCCAGAATCAAGAGATTAACCGCAGGGTAGCTTTAAAGCTTGCGGAAATCGAAGATCTGGAACTTAGAAAAGAGCGGTTGGACGGGGTAAGGCAAAAAGCCTTGGAAAAATGGATTGCCAAGAAAGAGAAGCTACAAGGAGCAATCGAGGAAAAGGAAACCGCCCTGGAAATCGCGAAGGCCGAAGAAGTCGTCGCGGACCATGACGGCGACGAGTGTGGTCTTGAGGAAATCCAAGAGGAAATCGAGGAACTGCAAGAAACCCTGGAACAACAGGAGCAGGAACTAGAAGACCTTGAGGACGAAGGCCCCACTGGTAAGGGGACGGATTATCACGAAGTTTCGGGGGATGGTAAACCTCTTACCCCCTCCAAAATCGAAAAGCAGTGGTACGTCCCGGTCATGAGAATCATCGATTGCGAGGACTGTGAAAATGAAGACGAGGATCACGATCATCTCAGCATTCAGCTTGAGATTGATATCGAAGATGTTCGTTTGACACGAAAGATCTTGGAGGCCATCATCAACGGTCGAAGAGAAGGGGATACCAATAAGCCCTACCCGATTGACAGGATTCTCCAAGAACACTTTGCGGATAAAATGACTAGGTAATCGTGTTCTATCCGTAAGTAAAAAAGCCCTTCCCGGCTTTGCCGGGAAGGGCTTTTTCTCATCTAATAGTCGTACATATTTTAGAATGATACGACTGTGCCCCTATTGCGGTCGAAAGATCAACCCGCCATTAGAGTGTGGTATTGCGACGTGCGATAATTGCGAGCGGGTATTTAATTCTTCTAGCTTTCACAGGATTCTATCTATGGCTTGGATTGTTCGTCGTTGGCATGTCGAAGATCCTTTCATTCTAAAATTCAAATTAGGTTTTTCCGATGAAGAAGTCGAAATCGTTTATCATTACGTTGTAGAAAACGGATATTGTCATGACGAGTTCTTCGAATTGCTTAGGGAAATTCCTCTTGATACTTCTCTCTGAGCTTGCTATTATTGTCTGCATGGACACACATCTACAGATTTTAGTTGGGCCAATCGCTTGTGGCAAAAGCACTTATTCCAGAGCAAAGGCTGAAGAGGGTTTTGTCATAGTTAATGATGACGATCTGGTAACAGCCATTCATGGAGGCAATTACAAGCTCTACTCTAAAGAATTAAAGCCAGTTTACAAAGCGGCAGAAAATGCAATCGTACAGTCGGCTCTCACACTGGGGAAATCGGTCATCATAGATCGTCCTAACCATCAATCTGCCACACGGGCCCGCTATATTTCCTTAGCGAAAAGCCTGGACAAGAGAACTGTTGTTGTTCTTTGGCCTAGAAAGTCGCCCGAAATACATGCGAGGCGGAGATTTTATTCGGATCACCGTGGGCACAACATTCAATGGTGGACAAAAGTGTGTGAGATTCACGAAGATTTTTATGAACCGCCCAATATGCAAAAGGAAGGTTTTGACGAGTTATTGGAGATAGAAAATGGATGGATTGTTGGACGAATTGAAAACAGGTAGCCGAATGAAATTTCTTTGTGGTTGCGGAAACACACGCGAGATCTATTCGGTTATCGATAATATGCGATATAATTCAGAAGTCAAAGCAAAAAGGATCACATAGGTTGGATCTCCAATACCGCATCAAGTTGAAGATGGAATATACTGCTCGGTTTGCCACAAGTTTTTCGGCACTAGCATTTCTAAGTTTATTCGTAACATATGGGTAAGCAAATGAAAGACCTTAGAATATTTGGCATGGAGGGTTCCAAGTGTTATGCGAGCAAGGTGGCTCGTTTGCTGGGACTGCGTTTGTCTCCCACGATTGAAAAGACTTTTCCTGATGGGGAGCCGTATATCAAAAGCGACGTGGGCTCGCTTGGCAACGTGAGGGATTGTGATTGCTATATTGTTTGTTCTTTATTCAGCAATAGCCGGGAATCGGTAAACGACAAGTTTGTTAAACTATGTTTTTTCATTGGCTCGTTAAGAGACGCATCTGCCAGAAGGGTAACGGTCGTTGCTCCGTACTTAGCATACCAACGACAGGATCGAAAAACCGAATCCCGTGCGGGAATCCATACGAAATATTCTGCTGAAATGATCGAGGCGGTAGCCAAACACATGAAAGTGCGATTGATTACAATGGATGTCCACAACCTATCTGCATTTCAAAATTCGGCTCCATACCCTGTCGATCATTTAGAGGCAAAAAACCTGTTTGCTGATTTCTTGTGCGGTGGCACAGATAGAATCCATGGTCACGCGATTGAAGAGCATGTGCCCGATCTACTTCAAGTGGGCGATCCAAATATAGTGGTGCTTTCTCCAGATTCGGGCGGCTTGGGTCGGGCCAAAGTGTTTCGAAAAGCACTAGAACAACGATTAGATTTGAGGAATCAAATTGAAGCCTTGGCTTTAGATAAACAACGGCACAATGATGGTGAAGTTGAAGGTGGGCATATTAGCGGCGAAATTTCAGGCAAGAAAGTCATCATCTATGATGATGTAATTGCGAGTGGAGGTACGATAGCTCTTTGTTCTGAAACCGTTGAAAAGCAGGGCGGTGATGTTTATGCTGTTTGTGCTACACACTTTCTGCCGACACCCTCCACGCGAGATAGGCTGGCCAGGGCCAAAAAGGTGGTAATTACTGATACCGTCCCTGTCCAATCCGAAGAAAAATGGGATGGACTTTACATCGTAAAGTCTACAGAAATGTTCGCAGAATCGATCCGCTGCACATATTACGCGGGGTCCATAAGCGAGTTGCTTGAAAACTAGACCGCGACCTTGCGTTTCACCAATTCTTCTCTTAAAACGGTAATTTCTTGCTCGGCTTCTACCCCAATCCTTACCTTATTGGGGCCATCGATTCTCACAACGGTGAGTTTGATATTCTCCCTGCCGGGGATTTTCAGGATAATAGTTTCGTCTTTTTTTCGGCTAAGAACTAGCATGATAGAGGGCTCATTTCTCTTCTTGGGTCCGAAAATACGAGAGTAAAGGGGAGAATTTTTTTTTACATCCGCTATTTTCCACGTATAATTGAAATAGAGAAAGTTAGTTGATGCTTCCGAAGGTTGGCTCCCCTTAAAGAGCATCTGTGAATCACCTGCTGGAGCTACAAAGGAGTCGAAATGACTGGAACCCTTTCTATTCAAGATTTTGAGAAGGAACTTGCCTTTCACAAGCGGATGGTTGGCAACTACGAGAAGCTGGTTGCCGACACCAGGGCCGCCCAGAAAGAGTTCGGAAAGCCTACCAACTCTTCGGGTTCTTCGGGTGGGCAGAAAGCCGCAGTTCCCACTGCAAGGAAGAAATCCAGAGGAAAGAAGAAGAACGGAGTCAACATGAGCGAGAAGATCCGTGAGGTCTTCCAAAAAACCCCCGATGCTGGCAACAAGGATGTGATTGCGACCTTGAAGAAGGAAGGCATCGAAGTCAGTGATGCCTTGGTTAGCGGTGTTAAAAGGAACATGGGTCTAACCAAGAAAAAGAAAGGTCGCAAGACATCCACAAAGGCCAATTCTTCGGCTTCGGCTTCGGCTTCGGCTTCGGCTTCGGCTTCGGCTCCGAAGCAAAAGAACTTGAAAACCCTCATCAAGAGAATCTTGGGGCGGAAGAAAGTTCTACCGGAAGGTTTGAAACTTGCTGACTTGACCGCCGAAATTCTTAAGGCGGGCTATCAGACCACCAGCAAGAAAGGCAACAAGGGCCTCGGCCAGATCGTCTACCAGACCCTTCGTGGCATGGCTAAGGATGGAAAGTTTGTCATCCACGACAAAGCTGCCCAACGGTGGAAGTTGAACAAGAACGCAGCCTAGCGTCAATGCTAGATGTAGGTGGTGCTACTGGAGCTACAGGAGCAACTGGACCCTTTTTTCACCTACTGTTGCAGCCCGGCCCCGAGTTCGGGCCGGGCTTTGCAACTTGGCCTATTGGTTGTGTGACCGCACCAAGCCGTGTACGTTATATGCTAGCACAGCCCCCTCGCCCGGTACGGGCGAGGGGGCTTTATCTTTACATATGCCCAAAAGTAAGCTACAATCAAGGCGATCAGATAGCGTTCGTGCAAGAAGGAGAAATAATGCCTCTATATCGATGCCCAGTAACCAAACAGAAGGGCTATTATCAACTTAATGATGCATGGGACGACTTTTACCAATGGGCAGAAGCCTATTTTGGTCCGTACCATGCCTTTGATGAGCTTGACATGCTCCCTCTTCCGTGCTATGCCATCTGGGAGTTAGCGGGAGAGCCGCATAGTCATTGGGATTTCATGGCTTGGCTGAAAACCAGGTATCCCAAATTTGCCGAAGATGTAGAGAGTATGGAGAAAGTTCCCAAGACCGATGCTTCTGTGGCAGCGACATTAGTTACTCAGGACATTCTCAAACCCAAAGCAAAAAAGATCGGTACAAAAGCGTTTACAAAGAATGGCAAGAAAAAGAAGAAGCCGCCCAAACCCTGCGACAGAAGTGCAGCGGCTAAGAAGGCTTGGGAGACCCGGCGAAAGAATCGAGAGAAGAGGAAGCGTAGTGATGCGGCCAAGAAAGCCTGGGAAACTCGGAGGGCAAAGGCAGGAATAGAGATAGAGGCTTGCGAATATGAATGAGACTTGGGGACTCAGTATGATCCGCGAGGAAGTCTTGTCTGCTTCACCGGAACCGAGGCAGAAGGACATCATCATTGTGGTTCGGGATCAGCTAGAATACGTTAAAGGATGTATTGAGTCGATCCAAGAGCATACGAAGAACTATCATCTCTTCATTTACGACAATGGGTCTTTGCCACCGACTAGGGACTATTTGAAAGGGCTGGGCGACGATGTTAGTTTGTGTCGGGACGAAAAAAACCAAGGTTTCATCTACCCCAACAACTTCCTGGTTCAACAAGGGAATGCTCCGTATATCATCCTCATCAACACAGACGTTTTGGTTGCAGAAGGATGGGATTTGGTTTTAACAGGTTTTCTTGAAAAGCATCCTGAGTTTGCCCAAGTAGGTTTCTTGGGCGGTTTTCTTGATGTTAACGGAAAGGGTATTCGCGGCGGTTATGGAAGCGATGTAGATTACATTTGTGGATGGGGTTTCTGCATTCCCCGAGCCGTTTACAATGATTTTGGTCTTTTTGATGACGAAAATTTAAAGTTCGCTTATTGTGAGGATAGCGACTTTTCAATGCGATTGCGGGAAGCTGGTCGGAAAATTTATGCCTTAAGGATTCCATTGGCCCACCATTTTGGCAATAAAACAGTTACGGAAGTAATGAAAGAACAGAGCCTTGCTGGCTATTTGACCGACAACCATGCGTATTTGAAAAAAAGGTGGAAGAAATTCCTTCCGTCTAGCTAAATTAGAAAGGTGATTCATGACGACAAAAAACAAAGAATGCGATTTCTGTGGTCGCGATAACAGAGATGCGGGTCCACTTATAGAAGGCGGTCCCAAAGGTTCTAAGAAAAAAATCTACATCTGTGGCCGGTGCATCAAATTGGCCGACGACATGCTGTCCAAGCGAAGGCATCAACATAAAGAACCTCCCCTAGTCGTTCCGAAGCCGAAAGAAATCGTTGCCGAATTGGATCGTTATGTCTATGGTCAAAATGAGGCCAAAAAACAACTTGCGGTCGCCACTTATGCTCATTATATCCGTTTAGTCGATGACCAGCAATTTAATCAAGCCGATCCATTGGCTGATGTAGAGATCGACAAGTCCAACATTTTGCTTCTAGGCCCGACTGGTTGTGGCAAGACTTTGTTGGCTCAAACTCTCGCTAAAATCGTTGATGTTCCGTTCGCAATTGGGGATGCAACGACCGTAACGGAAGCGGGTTACGTGGGAGAGGATGTTGAAAACATGCTTTTGAAGTTGCTCAATGCCGCCGATCTCGATGTCAGTGCTGCCGAGCAAGGCATTCTTTATATTGATGAGATCGACAAGATTGGCAAGACCAGTCAAAATGTATCGATTACTCGCGATGTTTCGGGGGAAGGAGTACAACAGGCTCTTTTGAAAATGTTAGAAGGAACCCATTGCAATGTTCCGCCGCAGGGAGGCCGCAAGCACCCGGAACAGTCTTTTATTGAGATCAATACAAAGAACGTTCTTTTTATTTGTGGTGGGACTTTTGTTGGTTTAGACGATCTTGTTGCCAAAAGGCTTGGTAAAAAACAAATTGGATTTTCTTCGATGCAAGAAGACAATGAAAGAAGTTGCAATGAATACTTGGCTTCTGTTACTTCGGACGATATCATCCAATTCGGCCTCATTCCTGAATTGGTGGGTCGTTTACCTGTGGTTACTCATGTCAACGAACTTAGCGAGGATGATCTGTGTCATGTTCTCGTAGATCCCAAAAACGCATTGCTGAAGCAGCAACAAAAGATTTGCCGCAGTCAGGGAGTTGATCTTTCGTTTACCGATGAAGCTGTTTCTGAAATAGCCAAAAAAGCCGCCGTCCAAGATACTGGTGCTAGGGCCTTGCGTTCCGTCGTGGACAGGATTATGCTTGAGATGATGTATGAGTTGCCCGACATGGAGGGCAGTGAGTTCATCTTGACAGGTGAAATGGTTCGCGGAGAAAAACCGCTTTTTCCTGACAAGGAGGCTGCGTGACTCATTTTAGGGTTGTGGGGGATATCCACGGGCACTATCAAATGTACGGGGCGGTTGTTCAGGACGTTCCTTGTTCATTTCAAGTTGGTGATATGGGGTTGGACTATAGTCACTTCCCCGTATTAGATGCAAGTCGTCATGTTTTCATCGGAGGAAATCATGACGACTACACGCTTAAAGTGCGGCCCGATATTTCAATCAATGATCCTTCGATTCTTCAACCCGGCAGCAACCTCACCGTTGTTCGGCCTACCGAGGATTTCTATATCCCTGAACAAGAAAAATATGCCATATACTTGAATAAGTATATCCCAAACATCGAAGAGCCTACTGTTTTTGAGTATGCGAGTTTTCCAGCAAATTGCTTGGGCAATTTTGGAACATGGAAGATTCCCAAAACCAATGTTGAAGTCTTCTATGTCCGTGGTGCGTGGAGCATTGATGGTTTTAGCCGCAGAAAAAATGATTGGGGTTGGCATGTAAGAGAACAGTTATCGCCAGAGGAATGTGCAGCGGCTTTGAAGCTTTATGAAGAGAAAAAACCAAGCTTCGTGATTACTCATGCTGCTCCTGTTTCAGTGATGGGCAATCTGCGATTGTTTTTAAGTGAAGGACGAGCGATTTCCACTGCAACAAGTCATTTGCTTCAATTCATGTTCGAAGCCCATAAACCAAAGCTGTGGATCTTTGGACACTATCACCAGCATTGGCTAGATGACATTGATGGAACTAGATTCATTTGCTTGGGCGGGTTTCCTACTTACGAATACGGATGGACTGTCGATTTCGATCATAATCTAAGCCTTCTTGGTTTCGATATGCACGAACTCGGCCCACTTACCCCACCTACCACCTTCTAAAATTGGATTAAAGAAGATGGGTAATGATTTTAAATTACCACAGGTTCCCAAGATTCCCGAACAAGCCTTGGAAGCGATTTGTCAGGGAATAGAGGACGAACATCCCGTTTGCAATTTAGAGCCTTTACTCCCGAAAGAATCGGCCCAACGGCTCATCAACATCCTAGAGGGGGATGGCATTCTGACATTAGAACACCTAATGTCCAAGACACAGAAATATCTCATGGCTTTAGAAAATTTGGGGCCGAAGGGACTGATAAGGATTTTTGAGGCTCTCGCCAAATATCACGAATTTCGTGAAGAAATCTAAAGTCTTGCTTTACAAATCTCGATTCTACACTACAATGAGGTGTCAAATATGCCCCTTGAAGCGATCTTCTTAATTTTGAGGAGAAAATGGGTAAGAAACTAGATAGAAAAGTTTGGCCTTCTGGCCACAGTGCTGGGGATTTTCAGTGTTTTGGTCCACCCGCCGTTAAGGATGGTGACTTTGCCGGAACCAAAATCGCTGACATGGGCTGCTTTTTGCAGGAGACAGTAGACAGCAACAAATATTATCATGCTGCGGTCGTGAAAAGCAAGAAAAACAATGGTTGGTTTGTCTATGTCGAATACGGCAGAGTGGGTGCCCCTAATCCACAATTTCAGTTCATCCAATGCACCTCAGAAAGTGATGCCGAGACAGAATACCAGAAGATTCTCGAAAGCAAGAATGTTAAGCGGGGAATCTGGGAAAACCACAAAACGCTCGGCCAAAGACTTGTGCCCAAGAAGGACAGTAAAGGCAACCCAAAAGACCTTTACATCGTTCGTCCCCAATCTACCCGCAGCACGGGTCTTCCCGATGCGAAGACGATCACCAGCGATGACGGCTTAGATCACAAGAAGGCGGCAAAAAACGGCAGCGATGAGAAAACAGTCAAAGGTCGCAAGAAGGTCGATAAGGATTGGGCGGATCGTGAAACAATGTCTCTGATGAAAGATTTGAGTTTGGGAACGGTGAAGTATACAAAGGCAAGTATGGCTGATGCTGCCCTCCCCACCCAGAGAGCGATCAACAATGGTCGTGCCATTTGCACCGAGGCCCTGAAGCAAGTTAAGAGGGTCGGTGACGACATTGACGATCAAGTTAAAGACAAAGAATTGAAACAACTCACACGGGATATGTACAGCTTGATTCCGAAGAAAAAAGACCGTGGAGCCCCGCCTGAAAGCTGGATTTTAAGTAAAGATAACATCCAACTTTGGTTGCAAGACCTCGATGCCTTTGAAACGGCTTTGTATACCGCCGACTTGGGTGACTTAAACGTTTCTAATCCGTTCCAGGGATTGGGTATCAAATTGTCCCATCTTTCAGTATCTTCGGATCAAGGAAAATTTGTTCACGATTGGATGCCGGGAGCTACTAGGAATGTTCATGGTTGGTTGAGCGGACGACTAAAGATCAAGCACGTTTGGTCGGTCGAACGTCAAGGCGACCAAGCTCGATTCAAGGCCGCTGTCAACAGAATTGCCAAAGAACGATGGTCTAGTAGCGAGAAACCGCTTCACCAACCGAGAAGTCGGAAAGATCTCTCTCGCGATGAAGCGAAGTTATATGTTAAAAGCGGAACGTGGTTGCTATTTCATGGTAGTCGTTCGGTGAACGTTTCTGGTATTTTGCGGGAAGGGTTTCGGCTGCCCAAACAACTTGTTGGAGTCCATATCACTGGGGCTATGTACGGACCTGGACATTACACAGCGGATGATTACAAGAAATCCGCTGGTTATTGTAGTTTGAGAGGTTCGATTTGGGCAGGTGGAAGTGGCTCGATTCACGGGCGACAAGCGTTCATGCTTTTGTGTGATGTATGTCTTGGAAAACCACATATTGCTTCCGGTTCTTATGGTTACACGAAACCCCCTCAAGGGTGTCATAGTGTGGCCGCTATCGGAAGACGGTCTGGCGTTATGAATAACGAGTTTATCACTTACGATATCAGTCAAACCAAAATCCGATATTTGGTCGAATTTTCAGTCTAACAACTTTACAAACTAGAAACCTACGCTATAATCTAGCGAGAAGGAAACAAAGAAGGAAATAAACAATGTGTAGTACAGATACCGCCAACCTAATCGAGGATGTCGTTCAACAGAAGGTAGATAACGACGAAATGTTTACGGCCTTTGATATTTCCCTCGATGTCAAAGAGAAGGCTAAAGCCGAAGGGCTTCCCGTCGAGCGTCATCGCCATATGAGGCGACAAATCCATAATGCCGTCGCTCCCTTTGTCAATAACTGCCTTTACGAGTCAACAACCTGGAATGTCGGTGCCGCGACTCCTGCAATTCTTTACTATCCGTCCGGTGGCGATCCGAATCAATATGTTCCACGGTCTCGCAACGACAAGAACCTAACACCGGGGAAGGTTGTCCGTGACGGCCTTTTCGATGACAACGATGCGGACGATGCGGATTCTGGGGTTGACTTGAAAGGGAAAGTTGGAGATGCTAGGGGCACTTTGGGTGTGCCGAACAAGTATATTCGAAATGCCGGATTTCAACATGGTCAGAAGATTTATGTCCGATCCGGCAATTTGAACGGTGAACAAGCCTTGATTTTGTCAACCGATGATACCTCGGCCCTTACATCGTACACTGTGGATCATAACGATAACATTCGTGTGACACGTCATATTCTCAACAAGGGCGGAATCGCTTGCGGTAGTGGCTATAAGTTTGACTGCTGGGGTAATGAAGTTTTCATTCTCTCTACACAATAAAGGATTTTTTCATGTCAGCCAGAAAGAGCAAGAAGGCTAAGAAAGCCGACGATCCCAAAGTCAAGCCTGCTGTTCCACGGGCTCGTCCCATCACTTCCAGCTTACCAGAAGGCGAAAGAATGCCTGATAATGTAGCTGCGAGTCAGATCGAACAACTCAAGATCGATCTAGAAGATGCCCGCAATATGATTCTGGAACAAGAAAGCTTCTTGGCCCAGTTGACCGCACAACCGCTCGTCTATGGAACGGTGCTGTCTGCAAACCACGCAGTCAAGGCTGATCGTTTTGAACAGGGCGACAAGTTCCTCGTCATTGACGACGATTGTGGACCCTATTATGGACGTATGGGCACTATCATCAGCAATGGTGTGGATATGAAATCCGGCACCATTCGTGGTGAATTTTATGGAATCAAGACCAAACCGCATTTCTCGGTCGGTTTGGAAGAGATCCTCGACCCAGAAACCGAAGAGCCGAAAAAGAAGCAAGTTCAATTGCTCATCAAAAATGACGGTTCCAACATCAAGATCGCTCTCGACGGCAAGACCCAAGAGGTTTGGAACAGCTATCGTTTCAATCCTTCGCCGGGCGATATTGCGAAGTGTAATGTGAAAACCAATCAAGTCGAAGACATCGCATCGCCTGATGGCAATGGTGATCTTTGTACAGTCACCGAGGCCGAAAAGCAAGTTGGCGAAAATCAGATCGAGGTCGAAGTAGGCGGTACTCGTCGCATTGTTTGGAATTATCATCCTGACGTTGAAGTTGGGGACAAGGTTGTTCTCGATTCGCAGGGAGTCATCGCAGTTCGCCATATCAGCAATGCAAACACAAAGCGATTCAAATTGCAGAGCGAAGCATCTGTCACCTGGAATGAAATCGGTGCCCTTGGCGACGTGAAACAGGATATCGATGAAACCATCGTGTTCCCGCACACCGATCTTTACAAAGAGATTTACGCATTTCATCAAACGGATGATCCGGCAGGATTTCTTCTGTATGGCCCTCCGGGATGTGGCAAGACTCTTGTGGGCAAAGCCGCCGCCAACAGCCTCGCTCAAGTTCACGGTAAAGAAGCCGTTCAATCCGGTTTCAATCTCGTCAAAGGCCCCGAGATTTTGTCGAAGTGGGTTGGCGAGTCTGAAGCCGAAACTAGGGCGATCTTCGCGAGAATGCGAAAGCACTACGAGGACTTTGGCTATCCATGTGTGACTTTTGTGGATGAAGCCGACGCTATTTTCAGCGAACGTGGCAGTCAACACGCTCAGAAATGGCACGATACCCTTGTAGCTATGTGGTTGGCCGAAATGGACGGTTTTGACCGAAAGGGCGGTATGCTGATCTTGGCAAGCAATCGGCCTAAGAGTATCGATGGTGCCGTCATCCGGCCCGGTCGAATCGACAAGCATATCAAGGTTCGTCGGCCCACCGCTGAAAATGCCCATGAAATCGTTCGCATCCATTTGCGGTTGAGCAAGGTGCAATTGGCTGGCATCGATCCTGATGGTGTTGTGGATCACGTTGTCGGAGAAATAATGCACAATGCAAGACCGATCTCCAACATTATCGAACGCAATGGCTCTCCGAACAGTCGGAAAGAAGTTTTCATGTTCTCCAATTGTATCAGCGGCTCGATGATCGCAACGATTATCCAAACCTCCAAACAATTGGCGATTCGTCGGAGCATTGAGGCTGGAAAACCTCTGGGGGTCAACAAGGATGATCTGACAGCCGCGATCTGTAAATGCTACGATGCGAAACGAGCCGTGAGTTTGAAGTATGACATTATCGATTTCTGCGAAGAGCAGGGAATGGATTTCGAAAAGATTCACGAAGAACCCATCAACGTTTCCGCCTAAACTGGAAATTCCCCCGTTGTTTGAGTAACGGTCCTCCCACGGAAGTGGGAGGACCGTTTTTTCGTATTGATTCCTTCCTGGATTTGGCTTACAATCCCGACGTAGGGTATTGTGTTTACCAATGGGAGAACAGATGATGGAGCGATACTATGCCCAAACAGGGCAATTCGATGGATCGGTTTATGCCAACAATCCAGAAGAAGCGGCAAGACAGGTCATTATCGAGTGTGCCAACACTAAGATTTCGTTGGGTTCCGTTGTTATTGTGAGTAGAAGGAAAATCACTTGTGAAGATAGTGGGTACGAAAGGATCTTCCCGGTCCTGTCCTTAGTTTCCGATCTTTCAAAGGAGGGTCACAAAATATCCGCAAAACTTTTGCCGAAATCAAAGTAGTTGCTTTACAAATCAGAAAAATACGCTAGAATACGTTGTCGAAGTAAATCAGTGTCGAGAAGACAGGCATCGCTTAACAGAAAGGAGAAGCAAATGCCCTCTAAGACCCAGACTTCAAAAAAGACAACAGACAAAAAGAAGAAGAAGCAGTCGATCCCGGCTGCCGGTGATGGCCCACCAACAACCAAGCCAAACGTCTTGGCTCGTTTTGCCAAGAAGAGCAAACCGAAGGCGAAGTCGGTCGCAAAGAAGGATCGGCCCAAGCTAGATCTTCCCAAGGATGTTCAAGAAGCGTTTCTCAATTACGCTCCACTGAAGAGAATCACCGATCTCTTTGAGACTCGTCGCAAGCAAGAGGCCGCCGAACTTGCCGATGAGATTCTTGAACACTACATTGAACTTCTATGGGCCAAGAAGAAACGGCCTGACACCCCTGTCATCGAGGCCCGAGGAGAAGATGGCAAGGTCGATAGCACCGGTCAATTCCTCGTTCAACAAGGCTCCTTCCTCAAAGTCAATATGCCTGAGGTAGGTGACGATGAAGAGGGTGACAAAATCTTTGTTCAAGCCTTGGTCGATCTTGGACTTCAGAAGGATGATGCTGAAAATCTTACCGAGAAGGAACTTGACCTAACCCCTCAATGGGCGATTCCTTTGACCACGCTGATCCGTGGTTCCGGTGAAACGGCCAGTGCCGCCTCTAAGCTGTTCTGTTGGCTTCAAGGCGAGGACGAAGAAGGGAACGAGATTGATCCCGATGAACCGCTCGTCTTGTCTGCCGCCGAACGTCAGTCCCTTGGGGAATACGTCGATGAGAACGCGACCTACAATCCCCAGATCCTTGAGCCCAGCAATTTCTTGGATCGAGTTTGTGACTACGCGAATACCGTCGAGCAGGTTAAAGCGATTCTCACGATGATTCGTCCTCGGTTCTATGTGACGCGAACCAAATTCGGTGTCAATTCTTCCGAAACCGAGAAACGGGATCGGCTGCGTGACCAAGCTGCTGTGATTGTCGGTGAGGAAATCGACAAGGAGGACTAAAACAACCTCTCAATCAGAATGAAGGAAATCCCCGGCTTTGCCGGGGATTTCCATTGCTATGGACGAAAAAGCCCGACAACAGATTGAGGATTTAAAGAAGATCGCTTTAGAAAATTCTACAATACCAGCCGCAGAAATCCACGATAAGGTCAAAGCTGGTATGCACGAATTAGACGTGGTGATTGATGGGCATCATTGCTTCGTAACTTACACGATCAGAGAGGACAACCACCTTTTGTCTGTTAGCACTTTTGCTCCTGAAGATGTGGTGCGACAAGTGGTTGCTGCCTTTCTGGATTGTGCCGTCGAAATTTCCTTGAATGATGGAATCGGGCCTGAAACTCGTCATTTTATCCAATCCGCCGATCCTAGCATAATTCAACATTTTCCCATCTATTATCATGACCGCAGGAATCTCAATTGAGATTTCCTCTCACGTCAATTGACAAGAGATTTCGTTCTGCTATAATTGACTCTGGTTTTTTTCTCGTAACACATAAGAAGGAGAATAGAATATGGGCGGAAAACATCAAGACACAATTCAAGCGAAAGACATTGGTGGAGTGCTTGATCCTGGTGGTCCCGAACCATCTCAAGCCACTCAAGCCATCCCTAAGGTCCAAGGGCTTTCTCAGAAGATTCGCTTTCATCTTTCTGGCAGCATGGTTCACTTTCACTTTGATGAAGAGAAACTGAAAGTAGAAATACCGGTTGCAGACTGGTGGGGTGCGTGGCAAGAGTTGAAAAATCTTCGTCGCGATTCTTGGCGATACGTAGACCATCAGCGGGCCACTATGCTTGAGGTGACTGCTGGCCTGGGTGACGATGGGAAGTTCGATATTTGTCCGGTCGTTACTAAAGTCGCCCAAGGGTCTGGAGCGATCTTTGAAAAGCTGGAAGAGTTTACGACAAAATGCCGAAATGGATAGTCGAGTCGAAGAAATTCAGAATAATCACAATGAGTGATCGCATTTACCAGGAATTTTATTGCAATGACTGCCAAGGTTACTTTGGTGTCAAGCTCAACATGGCACTGAATATAGACGTTGTTGTTGTATGCCCTAAATGTGGTCGCGAGCATCCTCGCACGATAGAGAATGGCAACATTTATGAGAAAACTTACGTGCCGAGAAGAGGAGCAATGCACAAGGAAGAAATCATTCCACCACTATCAGCTTATCATAAAAAGCCGTGGACTGACGCAATGAAGAAAGCGGAGAAAGGTAAAGGCGGGGCTAATCGCCGCGAGGGGGTGCCGATCAAGGACTCAGAAACAAAGGTCAAGGATGATGGAGAACAAGTCCAAGGATGGCTACGTGGGCTTTGGACGGAATTTCATGGAGGCAACTGAACCTTTACCGGGAGGCCAGACAATGCCTATCATTAGCGACTATGGGGGCAATGCTTATAACCGGAGAGGCCCTAACAAAGTTAGGTTTTCGAAAAAACACACCATCAGTTTTCGATGTCTCGATTGCGGGAAGATTCGGTTTCTGACTTCCAAAGAACTACATCGGGCAGCATTGCCACATTGCATGTTTTGCGGAGGACGACCTTTAGAAAAAACGAAAGCCCAGAAAAAACGTGATGGTTTGCCGACAATCAAAACTACTGAAACTATTCATTCTACTCCTCGTTGTCGTAGTTGTGGAAGACAGTTGCATATTAACACCACTGTGGCCGCAGCATTGACAATTCATCTTCGGGCCCGCCCGGAATGTTTAGATTACTATCTTTGTGAAGACCTCCTCTTGAATTTTCATGAAGAACGGTTGATCGTTGCGGGAACGCTTGATGTAGAAAATAAAGGTCCAGCTTGTTGGCGACTAAAGGGTTTGTGTCCCAATGGGGAAGTCGATTATTTTGGTCGGTACGCTACACGACATGAAGCAATAACAGTTGGTCAGCAGATTTTGCAGGCCAACATTGTTGAACGTGGATACATGGATGAGAGGCTTTACTTCCATCAGGGGACGTGGGCATAAGATTTCTTTTTTTTTATCAAGGAGGCTATTTGATGAAGGTTACCGTTTTTGAAAAGAATGTGAAAGCCGATGTTGAAATTCCGCCCGGTCTGAGGATTCTTGAAGATAGGGAAAAGGTTCCCAAAGGATTTTCCTCTATCTCGATCATAAATCCCGAGGACGGCGACAAGCGACTTGTCTGGAATAGCAATAACATTACCGAGATTCAACAGGCCAAAGACCTGTTCGATGAGCTTGTTGAGAAAGGTATGGTGCCTTATTGCATCGGTCCCGATGGGGGTAAGGCCGAACCTATGACAACCTTCGATCCGTTTGCGGAAGAAGCACTCATGGCTGACAAAGAAATTCTTCTTACTCCTCAAAAAGCTCTTGCGGGAGGCTAGTATGACTGGCGACGGTATATGTACAGGAACAGTTCCGGCCTACTTGGCCGACACTAATTCAACAAATAGCTCCAATAGCTCTCAGGATATTTATGTGTTGGATGGGAGGGCATACCACGACATAAAAACGACGGTGTATCTCAATCCACAAAGTTTTATTCCTGAATATCATATCAACGGCACCAGCTACGAGGTCATCCATAGGTGGGAAAGCAATGGCTGGGCGGGTCCAGCGACCAGTTCTACGGTTACAAAGTTAACTCCTTGGACTACTGGGGGCACGGGGGCTTACTGGTATGGTCCGATCTCCTATTCTGCAACTCGGAGTTACATCTACCACCCAGATAATACTTGGACCGAACTTGAGCCTACGGGACCAATCCTCACTCCTCGCGAACGGATGTTGAAGGAACTTCGTTCTAGATTAGCCGCTCCCACTATTATTCATTCGCGGAATTGTTTGAGAAAGTCCGAAGACGAAAGAGAGGATCGTGCCAGAAAGACGCTCAAAAGAATTGTGGGTGAGCGACAATACCTCAATTTTTTGAAGAATGGTTTTGTTACCGCCCGTAATCCGAAATCCGGTTATGTCTATCAAATCTTTCCATCTAATCACTTGACGTACGTCTATAAAGACGGCAAATGTGTGCAAACCCTCTGCATTTATTTGAGAGGGAATTTTCCGCCGACAGACTTTGTTATTACGATGTATTTAATGGCTCTTAATAACGATGAACGTATTTGGGAAATTGGTTGCAAGCACGGGCCAAGAGAAAAAATACGCAAAACCGAACCCAAACAGGATCGGTCGTTGCCCCTGGTTGAACTTTACAAACAGTTCAAACTCAGGGCCACGGGATAGATACTTTTAGGAGAAATATGGAGGCCCCTAAAGAGTATCGAGCAACAGCAAGCATAGCTTTTGAGTTTTATGCAAATCCCGATGAGATAAACGAAGTTGCCAAAAAGGAATTTGAAAAGATTCTCTCCGAAACGGCAGCCGAAAAGTTCCGCATTAAAATTCGGAGAACTAAAAAAACTGGTACAAGGGTCATCGGGGAATTTTCTCTTGACGAAGTTCTCCCGTTTGTAACAAGCAGCGAGGAGCGGAAGGAATACATTGTCAATGGCAAGAAATATTATGTCCGCATGAACTCAAATCGATACTTCGCTTTCCGTGCGAGCAAGAAGTGCGTTGCTTGTGGTCTTGTGGGAAAGACGATGCTTCTAGAACAGCATCCTCAAGATAAATCGCCACATTTTAATCTCTATGCCGTAGAAGATGGCAAGTTGATCTTGATGACCAAGGACCATATCTTGGCGAAGTGCTATGGAGGCGAAGATCGGGCCTCCAATTTTCAAACAATGTGTTGTGTTTGCAACAACATTAAAGGATCGCACAATCTGACATTGGAGGCGGTGAGGAGCCTCCGAGAAATCTATAATAAAAACAAAAAGAAGTTCAATCGAAAGAAACTTAATTCACTAATCAATACAGAGCGTCAAAAGTTGATTTTGCCTGAGGTAGAATATCGAAACCATCATTCTAAATCTAAATTTGTCGCCAATACTGATCTAACAATCATGGAAAACGACCGAGGACAGCTATCGGCCTATCCGATCTATGATGCCGTAAATCATCCCAATCTTAAGCAAATTGCCTGTATTGGCAAACTAACCCAACTACCATGTACCCATATAGAGGGGAGGCGGTTTTGCGTCAAATTCGACAAAAACCGTGAATTTACGCTATTTGAGGGTCTAGTTCAGGTCGCTTTGTGAAATAATACCCATCCTAACTTTACAGATCCCCTCAGTAAACTATAATGTCATAAGCTGTGAGAGCTAAAGAATCAATCTGTTTGATCCCAAGAAAGGAGTAAGTAATGAAATCTTGGTTGTCGATCCTGTTTTTTCTTTTTGCGGTGCCACTGTTTGGAGCCGAGTCGTTTGACTCGCTCGTCGGACCCGTCACAGTGAAAGAAGTCAGTACCGCCAAGTCCACTCTTGTGCCCTATATTACGTGGGGTGGTGATTGTGCCGCCTTCTATGCAAACGGCACCAGCCTCCTTACAACCGCTGATTCCATCTATGGAAAATTGGGGCTCAGTTTCAAATTCGTAAACGGCGACGATTTTATTCAGAAGGCAAAACTCCGTATCTTCGTGGTACGTTCAGAATGATCGGCCAAGCATCGGAAGTTATTGGAAGCGATGACCGCACAAAACCCGTAATCGTACTTCAGCCTGAATAAAGCGAATGTTTCACATAGGGAACGAAGATGGAGATGTCGATTTACCGCCAACAAAGCCATCCGGCAATTCGCTTATTGAGAATTTGGTTTTTTTTGTTGGTTTCATTCGGCATAGGGGGAATTATACTCTTAATCGCTTGGTTGAGCGGCACAGACTGTTCATTCAATCCGCTTATTGGGAGTTTGATTTGTTTGTCGGTTTCATTCGGCACAGGGGGAATTATACTCTTACTGAACTTTCTTTCTGAATACTGAACTTTCTTTCTGAATACAAGACGATTTAACTTACTCAAAATCCTCCCCCAGCAGCATAAGAGATGATCCGACAAACGATAAGCAAACGAGCCCAGATCATTATGGCGATCTCTGCGATTGTCCTATTGGTGTTAGCTTATAGCTGGTTATCGTATCGGCAGCACCAATTCAATCCCAAGGACACAACGATTCCCAACTTCTCTCAATTTGTCGAGGGGGCCAAGAAGATCGTCACTCCCGATTTCGCAGGAGATGTATGGCTCTGGGATGATCTAAAGGCCACGATTTCCCGGCACGTAGGCGGTTTGTTTGTAGGGTTTGTTTTGGCATTGATTATTGGCTTGGCGATGGGAGTATCGTCTTGGGCCGAGTCGTTCTTTAGTTGGCCGGTCAATTTTTTCGCGAAGATACCGCCAACGGACATGATGGCGGTCTATTTTGTTCTCTTTGGTACTGAGTACAAGATGTTTGTTGCAATGATCGCTTTAGGTATTTTTCCGACGTTAGCTATGGCAATCTACCAAGCCGCCAGAAAGGACGTAAGTGACCATTTGATCTACAAAGCATACACCTTGGGAGCATCGCATTGCGAGGTAATTTACAACGTCGTCTATATGCAGATATTGCCAAGGATCATCGAGGCGGTGCGGCTACAGGTGGGACCGGCCCTAGTGTTTCTGATTGCTGCCGAGCTTTTGGTTGCTGATGTTGGATTCGGTTATCGGTTACGGATTCAAAGTCGATTGCTCAACATGAATGTCGTCTATCTTTACTTGGTCATTCTTGGCGTATGTTTCATTTTGATGGATTGGGGGCTGAGATTTAAACGGCAACTGCTTTGTCCCTGGTTCGGAGACTGACAATGACACAAAGACAGTTTTTGGATAGATTTCCTGAGGAGTTGAAGAGTTTGGGAGTGGAGATTCACAAAGAACTTCACACGATGGTTAACAAGGTGCTTCAGGAGGATAGTTGCGGCGACAACATTGAACGAGGTATTTTAATGTCGTTTTTTTTGGCCGAATGGGCCGCTCGACTTACAATAAGTTCGGCATTTTTAATGTCGGAAGATCCTTCTGATTGCAATATAAAAGATGTTGAGAATTATCTTGAGCCGAAAGTGGCGAAACTTCGGGATCGATTGATGAAAACTATGGCAGAACAAGGCATCAAGACTTCGGGTGCGGAAAATGAAGGCTAGATTGATTGACAATGCGGATGTGTCGTATTTAGATCCCATCTTTTTGGATGAGGATGGATTGCTGAGTCCGTTTCCCGCGTCGGCATTGAAGCATGTGCCACAAGATCATATCAGTATATGGTGTGTCAAACATGCTGTGTATCAACTACCGACTATTGAATTGATAGCTTGGCTGAAGGATCGAATCGGAGACAGTCATGCAATTGAGATTTGTGCTGGGAAGTCTGGGATTGGTCACTTATTGGGCATTACAGCTACCGACTCGTACTGTCAGGTAGAGATTCCAGAGATCAAAATGTATTATGAACTGCTTCGGCAGCCAACCATTCAGCCACCGGACTATGTGGTGAAGATGGACGCAAACAAAGCGGTTAAGTATTACGATCCCCAGATTATTATTGGAGCCTGGGTGACCCAAAGATGGTTGAGTGATGCAGACAAAGACGGTAATGCTTTTGGTCCTTTGGAGGAAGAGTTTCTTGTTCCTGGGAAGCAATACATCCATATCGGTAACGAGGCTACCCACGGGACTAAAAGAATTTTGAAATATCCACATCAAAAGTTTTGTTTTCCTTGGTTGAAATCAAGGGCTTTTGAACCGGAGAAAAATGCCATTTGGATTTGGGGAGAAAAATGATTTCGGTTAAAGTAATAGTACACATTAAAGAAATGCGTTTGGGAGAACTTCGTCGTACTCGCATTGGCGAGAAAACTATTGTCGCCAAACCAATGGCAAGCACTGCCAGCGTATGCTCCTGACTTATTTCAAATTTTACCATCGAGTGGTTAAATGCGAGAAATGCGAGAATTGACAGTTGGTACACCTTGCCCAGAGGATTATGAACCCGAACCGTTATGGGTGAAGGTTTGGTGTCAATTCTGCGAACAGACAATGGTTTGTTTGGAGATCAATTCCAAACCGAAGAGCATTAACTCTGCATTAACTCTTTGTTGCCTCAACTGCCTGGATAGGATAGTATGACGAAAGCCTTGACGATTAAAAACGTCTGCCATTGGTTTGGCGACAATCGAGTCCTTGAGGACATCAATCTCGAAATAGATGCCGGGCAAGTTGTGGCACTCGTTGGGCCTAGCGGATGTGGAAAGTCTACGCTCTTGAGGGCGATTCTTGGTACACACCCGCCCAACGAAGGTGAAATCAAAACTGGTGGATATGCCGTTACCGGACCTACCAGGGACGTGGGGATCGTTTACCAACATTATAGCCTTTACCCCTTTTTGACAGCCGAACAGAACGTCGCTTTTGGTTTGTTGTTGGACGAAACTAGTTTGTTTTTTAGAACATTCTTGTTCTGGAAATGGTTTCCGTTGAGAAAAATCCATTTGAAAAAATCTCACGATTGGCTTGAAAAATTAAATCTCGGTGCAGCAGCAAAACTCTACCCTCATGAAATGTCGGGTGGAATGCGGCAACGTGTCGCAATTGCCCAGGCTCTAGTCATGAAGCCGAAGGTAGTGTTGCTGGATGAACCTTTCGGTGCTTTGGATGAAGCCACCAGAGAAGAGCTTCAGCTAATGCTGCTGCACCTTTATGAAGAAAACCAGCAGGCCAAGAAGGATGGTAAGGAGCCGCCTTATACGATCTTGATTGTGACGCACGAATTGAACGAAGCGTTTTATGTCTCGGATCGCATCCTTGGTCTGTCACAATACCATGAAAGAAACGAAGTAAACGGCGGCTTTAAGAAGCAAGTTGGAGCCACTATCGTTTACGACAAGCCTTGTCCCATTTTTCATCCAAATGATCCAAGAGATTTTGGTTCCTTCTTAGAACAGAAGGAGGAGCTTCGTAAATTGGTTTTCAATCCCGCTGTGTTGCAGCCGGAAAAGGAATATGTAGGAGCAACGGAATGAGATTCCTCGATTGGATTTTAATGCCTTTCTTGAAATTCTGTATATGGAAGTTTACAGTTGCGAAGCCTTTCGGAATCCCCCTGAATATCACTGGGGCCTTCCTCTTGTTTTTGGCAATGTTCTTTTTCTTACCGTTTCTTAGCCAACCGCCCAGTGAGGCATATCAGTACGGGAGAATAATTATTGCAGTTCTGTTAGTCTGCTATTTGTGCGTCATTCCTCACGAATATGGCCACGCACTCGTAGCCAGGAAGTTAGGCTATGAAGTAAAGGATATTAGTTTGTGGGCGGGTTTGCCCTCGATTGATGGTGATTGGTATCAACGGCCTGCCCATGAATTTATCATCGGTATCGCGGGACCGCTGGTAAATGCTGTCTTGATAATTCTGTTGTTGCCTATCATGCTTCTGAATTTATACGGAGAGCCTCCAATGATTTCGTATGTGGCTTCTCTGTTTTTCATGGTCAATTTTATTATCATGTGTTTTAACCTTCTTCCTGTTTACCCAATGGACGGTGGTAGAACTTGTCCGTGCTATTGCGATGTTTTTCACAAAAGACATTATCAAAGCGAATGAAATTGCCCTTAGAGTAACCTGGGGAACAGCCATCATCGGATGTCCGTTGTTATGGGTTTTCTGGTCGCCTGTGGCTGCCATATTGATTGCCGTCATTGCACTAACCATCGGTAGTGCCGAACGGAAGTTAATCGCAGTAAAGGAATTGGAAAGACACTGCAATGAGAAGCACGATATGTTTGCAAAAAGCGAAAAAATCAAAGAAAAATACCATGAACAGGCTGAAGAAATGCCCGAGGAAGATCGAGCTATTTTTTTGAGTCAAATGGATCAGTTCCATGTTTGGATGAATGAGGCGTTTGCAACGACCGTAGAATTGGTAGCCAAGGATTATCCTCACGAAGAAAATAAAGTCTCAATAGTTCATCGTCGGTGGAACAGGGTAATAGAAAATTTGTATGATGGCCCGACACAAAGAAATTTGGTGGAGATTTTTTGATAGTGTCGTCGCAATCAAATCAGGGTTTCGAAGAAAGGTTGCTTTAGAAGCATATTTGAGGAATTGTATGGAAATAGGAGGAGTAGATGGGAATACATGAACCAGAACCCGAAGATGAATTGGTATTAGAACGATTCGGGGTCAAAACCAGTCAGGGATCGAAGATCCATTTCGTTTCTGCCAATAGTCTATGGTCTACAATCTGCGATAAGTTTGTCGGAAACTTTCCGAGGAAAGTGCGATTCATAGAAGACGGCAAGTTCGTTGTCAAAAAGAAACATCAATGTGGCAAGTGTCGTCAGCAGTTAAATCAATTAACGAACAAAGGCGTCAAAGTTAGGCTCCTGCGAGTGGAGGAATTGAATGGTCAAGAAGAACTTGAATCCTAAAATAGTTGGTCAACCCGACTTGCGGATCGAGGAAATGTATGCTCTCGTCGCCCAGGATGAAAATGGTGACGAAGGAATCATGGGGGCTTCCATGGTTGTTGAGGGTCAACTTATGATGATGCCATTGGTCGGAGCCGACATAGTGAGAGTTAAACAATGGATACCGCTTGCTTTAAGAATCGCGAAAGAAGATGGCCTGCAAGTTCGTGTATATCATTTTCGGGACAAAAAAGATGTAACAGAAGAGTTTTTGCCGTAAAAACTGCTTAAATGCCTTGAAAAAAGCCCTCGCCCGCTTGCGGGCGAGGGCTTTTCTTCGCTATTTGCCAGAATTTTTCACCACTTACTCCGTTAATAGTAGAGATTGCAATCTTTTACTATAGGAGACAAGGACATGCCAGAATGGTTAGATGATTTAGAACAAAGGCTAGGCACCGGCCAGAAATCGCCCTGTCATTGTCAACCGAAACGGACAGATAGATGGGGCATTCCGTTGCTAGCGGGTGTGGCGGTATTGATCGTTGTTTTGGCTGCTGCGTTCCTTTATAGGGGCGGCTATTTGGACAAATGGACACGATCATATCAGCGACCCTATACTCCCTACACTCAGTATCAGCCCAATCCACAAATCTATATGTGGGAGAAGGTAGAAAAACGCTCGCGATGGAACAGTGAGATTCTCACATTGATAAGCATCTTGAACAATCATAATTTAGCTGTATCGCAAAATGGTTATCCACGAAGCGAGTATATTTACTTGAACGAGGACTGGACGATTGATCGAATGCCAAACCGAGTCAAATTAGACCCGAAGACTAGAGCATTCTTGCAGAAATTCGTTCGTTACCAAGATCATCCCGATTATTACCGGGGCTATTAGGTTTGTTTTAGCGTTTGTTTTGAGTGTTTGTTTGAGAAAAAAATTCGCCGTTCCCGGCGAATTTTTTTTGCCTTGAAAGTTTACATATTTCTTTTTTTCGCTATAATCCATCGGAGGTATTTAGGGGCTATTCCGTGCAACTAGGCAAGATGGGAAGTTAGGGAAACTGATAAGAGGATTCTGCAACGAGCAACCAGGGATGCAACAGGGAATTTTGGCTCGTTTTCCGACAAATGGGGGGAAAGTCAATCCCTCTTCTGGAAAAATTTGAAAAGGGCTACGGAAAAACGCGAGGTAGGAAGTGTAAGCGTTGGTCCAGAAATAGACAGGTTCCGAAAGGACAGTCATGATCGAAGATGTTGATATTCAATTTCTTCCTTATCGCGAGGTTTCCAATCGTGTCAAGGAGGTCTACGAAGAAGTCATGCGGACGGGAAATCTGGCTCTTCTTCGTTGGTATGAGAAGAGTGAAAAATTCCGGCCCCGCAAGAAATATGGTCGGATGCGGTTTTTCTATGACATTCTCCATGATGTCGGGGGAGAAGTTAATCGGGTCAAGATGTTTGGGGTGACTATCCCCAAAACCGACATCAAAAAGATGTTAGACGTACATAACATCGAGGCGAATGTGATAGAAGCATACTCACAACTCGCCAGAAACATTTGCTTTAAGTGGGCGGCAAGTGCGGTGGATCGTTCGGTTTCTTTGGGAGACTTGTATAACGAGGCCAGTGAAGCTCTACGGAAATCTATTTATTACTATACTCGATCCGATGTAAGATTTTGCACGTATGTATATTGGAGCATAAAACGCAGGATGATTAACTGCTGCAACTGCCCCAATCCCTTGAGCAATCTTCCGCAACAAGCGATTGACCTTCGCAGACGATACAGAAAGGCTAAAATTGAGTTGAATCGACCCGTCACATTTTTGGAAGTGGTGGATTTCCTGGGCCTGAATCAATCCGAGGTTCGCATCCTTCAAGCCAGTTTAGTGCTGGTGTTTAATCAAGACACGGTTGGGAACCACCAGCACAGTTATGATGAAGAATCGGACTTTTCGACGGTATGTGGTTCGGTTTTCAATGGCACAAATGGTAGTCGTTGTTGGCAAGTGGCGGGTCGTCGTGGTTTTCATCCGGTATTTGCCCCAACCGACAATCTACTGTTGGCCGACCTTGAGACATATTTAGAGAAGGTTGACCTTTCCGACATCGAGCGTAAAGTGCTGGATGGGTTTTTGAAAGATGCCAGCAATGGGTGGCAAACCCGTTTAGCAAGAACGCTTAACAATCCGAACACGGACCAGCCTTATACGAGAATGTCTGTTTCCCTGGCATGGGATCGCATTATCCGCAAACTGAAGGAGGTCGCTGAAGATGATTGAGCAACTAGAAATTAGGTTCTGGGATGAAGTACCGCCATCCGATGAGACTAGAAAGTGGTGGGTTGATCGTCGCAATTATGACTGCCCCTTCCGCAGTTTCGTTGGCAATGAGAAGGCAGTAAAAAGACTGCGGCGAGCGGCCTTTGTGGCATTGGGTCGTCACAATCACTGCTGCTCTGAATATGCCTTTGCTCTTTGCGGTCCAGCCTCTACAGGTAAGACCACTCTTGCTCGACTCTTTGCTGAAACTTTGAAGTTGCCGTTCGTGGAAATCCAGCCGCAACAGGTCAGCAAGGTCCACGATATTTTCGAGGAAATCGAGCGGGTCTGCCGGGAGACTGTCATTTATGACGGCGACGATGAATACACCCTGGAATTGGTGGATTACAATGAGTTGCCCGGCGAGGACGAAGCCGACAAAAGGCGACGAATGCGTCGGTATATCTTGCCTCCGATGATCGTTTTCATTGACGAGGTTCACGAATTGAAGAACAACGTAGAGCAGGGATTGCTGAAGGCGACCGAAAGAAATGATGGACAACTGGCGACCGAATTTGGTGTCGAAGCCGATGCCCGAAGGGTTTGCTGGTTTATCGCCACTACAGATCGTGGCGATCTGACCACTCAATTTGATACTCGTTTCCGCAAGGTTCAGTTGCGGCTTTATAGCCGGGACGAAGTGGCTCAAATCATCCAACTTAAAAACCCGGATTGGGATGCTTCTATCTGCAAATTGGTGGCGAAGTACAGTAACATTCCGCGTGAAGCAAACGATTTTGCAATGGATATGCGGGCCGAGCATCAAATGAATGGTGGTAAGTGGGAAGACGTGGCCGCAATAGTGGCGACTGAATACGGCATAGACCGATACGGCTTGAGCCACCAACGGCTTGAGATTCTCAAAGCACTGGGGCAGACTCCGATTTCTGCCCAGAATCTTACCCTCATTGCCCAAACGAAGGAAGCCGACCTTAAAAAGTTTGTCATGCCTCCGCTTTTGGCCGTCACACCGGATCAACCAATGGCTCTTGTGACAACAACCAGCAGAGGCTATACTATTACCCCGGCTGGACTAGAAGAACTAGATAAGCGGGAAATCCCGAATCTAGGACTCAATGCGATGCCAGAACAGGCTCGCGTACTGTTTGAAAATATGATGCGGAACACTTTTCATTGTCCCGTTAATCTAAAGCCCCAGGAGAATTGACATGGTTCAAACAATAACCGCCTCGGCTCAGAAGTCAACGGCCCTGGATAAAGAGGCTGCTATCCGAAAGGCCGTTTTAGACAGACTCGGCACTCCTCCACACTTGATGGGAATTAAAGTCCACAATGTTTGGGAAGATAATTGGAGAGTCAATGTTGTTTGCGAAAAACAAAACAATTCGTCGGTGAGAACCGGTACGTATTCGGACTGTTTTTTCATCACAGTTTCTCCTGGTGGGGAGATCATTGCCTCACAACCTGAAATTAAGAGGAAATACTAATGGCAGAGCATCACAATAATGGGGCTAGCAGTCCCAAAGCGTGGCTTATCTTGCTGGCGATAGTTGCGGCGATAACCATAGTTTATCCCCCGATCCTCGGTGTCGTGGGTGGACTCATCGTTTGGCTACTGCCGGTGGCCGCCATTGCTCTCCTTCTTGGTTATGGAGGGAGGATCATACAATGAATCGGTGGGAAAGGCCAGGAAGAATCGACATCGAAGCCCAGGCATCGGCTGCTGCCTATAATTGGACTGGAACCATTGTCTATGCCGCAGATAAGGCATCTCCAGTTCAGTTGAAAGGCACAACTGAAGAGGCTGTTCATCTATGGGTCAACGACGTTTTGAATAAGGGCCATGAAAAGGGCGTGCATTACGCCCCTTCTGCGTTGCGTTTATTCGTCCGAGGTATGGGTTACGACTTCGATAGTGACGATTACAAGAATATCGTTCAACACATCGCCTCCTCTTTGCCGGATTACATTGGCGACGGTGGCGAACGAGTCGAGGTCGAAGAGCAGAAACCCGAAGAGCCCCAACAGGATGAACGGCAAGAACAACCCGATTGGCTTCAGCCTGTTGTGCGTCAACCGACTTTGGGCGAAATTGGAAAGAACTTGCCTCATCAGGAAGACGCAGGAGAGATCGAACTATGAACGAACTGACCCAAGAACTTTGCCGAAAGCTGCGAAAGTATTTCCACACGGGAGTGAGGGAAGAGAACGTCGCAACGAAAGTCGGTGGTACGGTGTTGCCGACTATCCCGCAAGCATTCAAGGGGATCGATGTTCGTTTCGAGACTTCAGAGAAAGAAACTGTAACGGAAATCGAAATTTATCCGGTGAGAACGGCAGACGCAGGAGTAATGAATTTCGATTTGAAAGGTCTTGCTGAGTTGTTTGAGCCCTTACTAACGGCTTATGGTCGCTGCATCGATAGTGAAAAAGCAACCCTTGATCTCACCGGCTATTACTGTGATACCTTGTTTCGCATCCAACTCTTTTTGAAAGAGGAGCAAATCAATGTTTGATATGAGATGGCTTGCGGCTGTGTTCGGAGTCCTAATCGTTATGTGGCTATGTTTGATAGCCGTCATCAAATTAGGGCAGATGATTGGTACTCATGGACCGGAGCCGCCCGGCTTAGGCGGCATGTTGTTCGCTTTGATCGTTCTGTTTGTGGCCACGGTTTTGCTGAAAGGCAAATGATGGAACCCATCGGACCCGATGTTGTGAATGATCTTATCAAAACCATGCCCGAAGGCAAGGGCTTGAATTTTGGTATTAACGAAAACGATGACTTGACGATTAGTCTGTTAGAAATCGACCAATTGATCGAGTGGGGTAAAGAAGAACATTCTGTTCATATTGTCTCGTTGGCAACAAGAGCGGGTGCTGATTACTTCTACAACTACTTGGAGCAAACATACTTCACTCCTTGTACTCCTGCAAATAACGAGTATCGTTGGGCTATATTCAGATGGAATGGACTCCCGTGGTGCATTTGCAGCATTCCGGCCCACAAAAAAGAGTGTGCGGACAAGGCGGCCAAAGCAGCTAAAATGAAGCTAGTTGATGGGGTGCCCTTTATAATCGGCGGGATTGCTACAATAGTGGCCTCAACGCGGCGGAACCGGATAGTCGAAGTCTTCCAACCGAAAGAATTTGAAGAATTAGAAAAGGACATCAAGTGGTTTCCTCTCTGTTCGGATTCCACTTACACGCTGGAAAACCAATCCGACAGCCCGATTTACGGTGGTCCTGGAGGCCGACAAGATGCGGAAATTGAATCCGAATTTAAGCTGAAACAACTTTACGACAAGATGGACCTTAGTTGGCCCCCATTTGAAAGAGGGCAGAATAATGAAGACTGAAGAGCCAGCACGAAATTGTTTGCCTCGGAACTTTTGGAAGCAAGGCTTTTGAGAAATACATGGCACACCGGCTCAATCGGGGCCTGTGAGGCTGCTGGGTGAATACGATGACAGACGAACAGCAACAGATCGAAGACCTGAAGCGTCAGAATGAGGCTCTTCGCAAGAAGGTCAGAGCCCTTCGGAAACAACTAGAAGTCTATACCGAAAAGGCCGCCCGAGACTACCGAGATCAACAGGATTATCTACCCTATCCAGAATATGACCGAGAATAAAGATTCCCCGCTATGGTGGGGGAATCTTTGCTTTACATGGTCCACAAATAAGCTATAATGATGGGGAGAACTTGGTCACTAAAGGAAAAAAAATCAATGGAAACGAAGATTGTCTTGGGGTGTTTGGCCTGTAGCGAGCCGCAGCCTGAAGGATTCAACATGGTGGCACAATGCGAAGAGTGCCAAAAGATGGTTTGGATCAATCAGATCATCGTTGACGAAAAAAACCGAACCAACTACTCGATTTGGTGCAATAAGTGTATTGCAGAGGCACCGAAAAATGGCGATTTCGTTACCCCAATCACTTATGAGCAATTAAAGGAAATTGAGGAAAAAGGAATTGGTATTCAAAATCAACCTTGGTCAGAATTTGCTCATTTGGAGTTTGATAATGAAGCGGAGTATTTCCAAAATGCTAAAAAGACCAACGACGATATGATGCGGTATTTGGAAGCCCAACTTCCTGCAATGTGTATGGCCTTTATGAGTAAAGTCAAGGTTTTTGAAGAAACCAGTGTTGATCTAAGCGTTGGTTGTGCAATCGCCGCATTTGTAGAACGACTATTGCTGGATCGACGTGAACGTCTTGGGTGGGAGCATGTGTTCGACGGTTTCGACAAAAACCAAAAAACATGTATCATGGGCTTTGTCTTCGGTGTCAGGCAGGCCGTTAAAATGTGGCGAGAAAAGCATCCAGAGATCAAAAATCCAGAAGACCTAAAAATGTTGGAATGTTCTGAGGAAGAGATGCAACTTTGGAAAGAAGGACTTAAACATTGGGCCGACAACCTGCCAAATTGCTTTGACTGGGGAGAGGAGAGAAAAGAATGAGTGATGATTATGTTCCAGAAGTCGAACCCGTGCCGGGATGTAATTGCCCTATTTGCCGAAGCATCCGAAATCTAAAAAAAATAGAAACCCAAATGGTCGGTGACTTCAATACCCAAAGAGGCTACGAAATTTTCTCCAAATTCGGCCAACAAAATTTATCACCGGTCGATGAAATCAGCCGACTTTGCATGTGCTGGTTCCGAGATGCTCTCGGCATGAGTGATGAGTTGAAGCTGGAGATATATGAAATTCTATCTAAGGTAGCAGTGGTTGAGACTCAAGAAAATCAAGCAATCCCTTCAGAAGAGTTGCAGCCCGTAGAAATTGATGCCCTAGTTGCCGACTTTCGGGCGATTTTGGGGAAATTCCGAAAAACCTAAAAAGCTCTACTGAAAAACGTCGGGTATAAGGTGTCAAGTAACCAAACTTAGTTTTAAGTCAGCCTAGATTCTGAAAGGAGAAGCAATGGCTCGTAAAGGTCGGAAGGCCGAAGGGTTCTGGCGGTAAAAAGAAGAGCGATGCCGCTAAAATTGCGGATATTGTCCGCAATCGTTGGGCTAAGGGTCTGTCCTGCTACGGACAGGCCGTGGCGAATTTGGCCGTAACGCGAGGAGTCGAGCGAAATGAAGCCCTTGACATCAAGGTCGCTCAAGCCCGTGCGACGGTTCGAGAAGAGTTGGGATACGATCCCGAGGTCGAACTGAGTAAGGCTGCATAAGCCTATACACCCGCTCGCCCCACGGGGCGAGCGGGTGTCTTTTGGAGTGAGTGGGAGTGGTCGAATTTGAAGACGGCTATTCATACGTGCTTTCTCTTCATGGGGAAATTGTTCATGAGGATATTTGGCGAAGAGTTCTGACTGTTCAAAGCCACAAGAAAATAGCCGCAATTTGGGGATGGGAAATCATCAATGAGAAAGACATCCAGACAAGAGTTCCAAGACCAGAATATGGACAAACAAGCAAATAGATTCCTAGACAGATTCGGTTTGACAATTCATGCCGACTTAGTAGGCAACGATATACCGCCGTGGGGCGAAGGTCATTCACACGATCATTTCCGTGTATCTGTCATGGACAAAAAGGAAAAGCGGGCTCCGCTGGAGTTTGATTATTGGGCTAGTTTACACTCTACAGAAAAGAACTACCGCCCCACTAACTACGAGATTCTTGCTTGCCTGAGTGACGACATGAAAGTCGATCCCGAAAATTTATGGTGGGCCCAGGACCACCGACAAGCAATTCTAGTTCATCAGAAAAAAATGAATCATTTTTTCACTGGGGAAGAACTGACCGAATTGGAGGATATTCGATAATGCCACAATGGCCCAAAAGTATCAAGTTTGCGAAAAAGAGCAAAAACTACTACTGCGAAATTCCTTGGGAGCAGATTTGGGAGGAATTTCATCAGTGGCTTGACAATCTGGAAGTAAAGGTAGGTAAAGAGTCGCATTTATATCCTACCTGGGAGAAACAACAAAAGAAATTCCAGCAGATTGCGAATGCAACCATTTCCTATCGTTTGCGATGGAAGAATGAAATTTGGGGCAAGTTCTTAGCATGGTGGTTTGATTGCTTCAAAAAAGAAAACGACCAACTTCCCGAGTGGGAGGACCAGAAGATCAAGATTCAACAATTAGTTCAAGAGGAGGCCGATTTTTCGGTTAATCGCTAATGAGAAAACCCATTGAAGTTGACAAGGCTGCTTTCATTGCTGCGGTCGAAGAGGCTGAGAAGAATGGTCCCCTGAAGAATCTTCAGGAGCTTCAGGAACGTGTGGCTGATATTTACAATCAGAATCACGCTCCGACGATCACTAAAGGGGTGGTTTATCTTCGCCTCAAAGAGTTTGGTGTCGAGCATCAAACCAAGGCCGGGAAGCGGGGTGGCGGTGACGGTTCTCATTTGCGTAGCGGTAAGCGTGGACCACGAACGAGTCGCGAGGAAAAATTCAATGCCAACCAGGGCATTCAGGCCAGCTTTGAGCGGATGGAGGTTGTGCTTCGTTCTGATGGAATGTTAGAGCGATATGGTTCTCTGTTGGACAAGATGAAGAAGGGCAGCATGGCCTCGGCAGTGAAACTCAATTGCCTGGAATGCAGTGCTTATGTTACCTCAGAGGTTAAACACTGTGCTTGCAGTCAGTGCCCTCTATGGCCGTTCCGACCGTACCAGTATCAAGTTGAAGAAAAGGAAGTCGAAGAAAAGGAAGCGGCATGAAAATTTCGTGATGTATCGAAACGCATGAGAGGCAAAGATGATCCGCTACAAGGTTAAATTCCACTGTGATCTGGTGACCTATGAGCCACACCAGTATGGGGCGACCATTCATTTGCTATATCATAGGGCAACGTGTCTCTTCGATCCATTCTCATGGGTTCGTTGTGGCGGTGCTGGCACAGGTGTTCCATACGAGCGGGGCACAGAAGAGTGGCAGAAATGGTGGTCCCTGGAATTGGACTATCATAAAACACGGGTGCAACCCCAAACTTATTTCCTGAATCCCAACTGTGAGATTGCTAAAGCAATTCAAGAGAATCCCGAAGGTCATTTTTCGTGTATCCCTAAGCCGAGGAATCGTTTTCAAGCGATCTTTGGGCCGATAGAGAAACTGGTTTTCGAGAACGGGGAAGTATATCATCCCGACGATCCCTTCCTTTTCGACATCATCCAGGTGCCGGAAGATACCCAGGACGAAATTCGCTTGGCCGAAACCGGAGAGTGGATCGATCTCAAAGAAACCTTTGAACAACGTGCCCAGCGTGAGGCCGTGATGATGGGGTTGATAACTGTCGATGGTGAAATCACCGAGCATGGCAAGGTCGTACAGAAGCGACTTGAAGAATTTGAAAAGACTTTTGAGGGGCCGTGATGACAGACGATGAAAAAACCCGACGTGCTTTTTTCATTGAGACATTGGCTGCGAATGTCAATAACAAAGAATTGACATAGTGATTTGCCTGAAGACCCGTATGGAACGATGAGTCAAGAGCGATGAGAAAGCGGATAGTCAAAGTTAGCTGCTCTGGCGGGGCTATGGTCGATGCTCTTCCTCGACAAAAAGAATGCGAGGTTGAAATAAATGAGCAAATTGCGGTTTCTGTGTGTATTGGTGTTCGTAGAGAACTTGGAAAGAATGTCAAAGAATACCTCGCACACATGAAGACAAAAAAAAGACGTTTGCATTGGAAAGTCAAGCGTCGAATGTCTGAACTTCGTGACCGGATCAAAGGATTGGTGCGATTTATTGATTTGATGGACCAACAGCTTCCATTTACTCTAAAATTGAAAAAATGGGATAGGGAAAAAGAGTTTATTGCCGCAATTTTGAAGATGAGACATAACGAATGAAACTGCCCATTGAACCATTAAGCCGCAACGAGGCTTTAGCCTTAGTCGATGCCTGTCATTCGGGCCGGAATACCGGTCTACGTAATCAGGCTTTACTTGCTGTGTTGTGGCGATCTCACCTTCGCATTGGAGAGGCTTTGGCCCTTCGACCTACGGACTACGCAGGCGATAGGCTAAGGGTCTTGCATGGAAAAGGCGGCAACACTCGGGTAGTCGGGGTGGACAATCAGACGAGAGAGTTGATCGACCAGTGGTTGCTGGTGCGACCGGCAAGCGAATACTTGTTTTGCACTGGTAAAGGTAATCAGATGGGGCAGAGTTATGTGCGACATCTGTTCAAGCGACTTCAAGAGAAGACAGGAGTGCAGAAACGATGCCACCCGCATGGTATGAGACATACGGGGACATCGGAATTGGCGAGGGAAGGGGTGCCGGTAATTCACATTTCCACGCAATTGGGACACAGGCACGTTTCAAGTACGGACGGATATATTCGACAGTTCTGTCCTGAAGATGTTATCAGGATTATCAAAAAAAGGGTGTGGTAGATGAATACTTTTCGAGCAATCGTGATTCCAGTCGAAGGCGATCCCGCATTGGCAGTTCTCAACGGTTATGAGGGTATCAAGGAAAATCTTGACGGTGGTTGGCTTGAGGCCCTTCCTATTCGGGACGACATCGTTGCCTACATTGATGAAGAGGGCAAACTGAAGAACTTGTCTTTCAATCCAATCGCAACACAAATTTGCACAAAGATGCAAATTGGGCTTTCTCCCGACGACGTGATCGTGGGGCCAATGGTTTTGTGTGGCACAAAGCAGAGTGGCGATCCCGAGGAAGGCATGATCGACTGCGATCTTCCCCGTGATTTTATTCTCAGCCTATTCAAATTGGAGTCGGACGAAGATGACGAAACAACTGGATAGAGAAAAAGACCGGGCCCGAATCCGCCAAGCCTTTGGTGAATTTTTCGATGAGAAACCCGGCAAAAAGAAGATCAAGCTCAATATGGATGACCACCAAGAGCGGTTTGCCGAACAAGTCAAAATACTGAAAGCATTATTTGAAGCCCCAGAGAGAAAAGCCACTTTCATTCCGATGATTATTGCTTTCAATCAATATAACGAAGTCATTGTTCTTGGTGTTCCAGCGATGAACAATGAAGAAAGTAAAAATCGGGTCGAACAGATAATTCTTGCGTTAATTGAGGAGGGAGTTAGTGCTGTGATATTCGTGGGTGAGGCTTGGATGCGAGTCGGCATGTCCAAGCAAGAGGTGCAGAATTATGTCCCTGGCTCGATTGCTGCTCATCCCGAAAGGATCGAGGTTCTCCACGCAGTTTACAGTTGTGCTATTGGGGAAATTTGTGGTGTTGCGAAGATTGAAAGACCGACGCAACAAAAACCACACCTGGGCGAATGGAACTATCAACGCATCGAGAACATGGGCGAAGGTCGTTTTATGAACCTCTGGAAGAAAGTGAGGGGACGACATGCCACAGAAAACTAAAGGTTGTTTCGCTGCATTGCTTTTTTTGGTAATTATTTTGTTTGTCGCTTGTTTGCCATCGGTTCCGTTGTGGCTTACGGGCCACGGTCTAGCAGGTGGTTTGGTTTTTGCTTTTTTCGGCCTGCCTTTGGGTTTTGTTTTGGCAATCCTCCTATTGATCGTGGCAGCCAAAGCAGACAATCATGAAAGGGACAAAAAGAATGACAAAGCGAAAACCCGTCGCAATGGAGACTAAGAAAAACGGCAACCGGAAAACTTCGGGTAATAGGGTAGGAGAAAATACCAATGTTACTTGCAGACCTGTACGACTTCACTCAGACCCCCGTGATCGGGCCTCTGTTCCTGCTTGGTCTAATGCTGCTCATCCTATTGGGTGGCATCAAGCTACTCCACTCAATCTTCGGCATCAAGTAATATCGTTGCTGGTGGGCGTTACTTCATTGGCAATAGGTGTCGGTTGGTTGATGAGACATCCGGGATGGGCCTTCGTTACCTTCGGAGTAAGCATTATACTTTCGGTACTGGACGAATAATGGCAAACAGCACCTTAGTTTGTTTCGATTGCTGCACTTCGGCCAAAAGGCCGAAGTGGGGTCCAGGCAACCAAGCTCTATGCCAGAAGTGTGCAAAGCCAATGGTGATCCTGCCCTATTGGGCCAAGGTGCCCAAGAAGCGAGACAAGAAGGGTTGGGAGGCCCTGCGAGCGACGATCAATCACTGCCGACGACGCAGCAAGATATGGGCTTTGAACAATCGTAAAGAGAGTGAAATGTTTGAGAAGACAGGTCGCCACAAGAGGGAAAAAAGCAATCGGTGGTACAAAAAACGAAGGCACTGGCGGCAGTGAGCAACCTCAAAGTATGGTTGATGAAGCCCTTCTAAGACCGATGCCGCACTAATGTAGGTAAACGTGACTATTGGAAAGGAAATTGAGATGAAATCTGTGCAAGATGCGATCCAAGAGATAGAGGAAATCAAGACGTACAAAGGGCTTGATAGCGAATGGTCTTTCGATTTTCCCGTTGATGAGATCGAGCAGGAGCCACCCCAAGATGCGGTGGATTGGCTTGTGGCTGTCTTGAACGGACACGAATATGCCGACAGTTATGTTGGCCCATTCTTGATCGAACTATATGACAGACAGACCGATTGGTATGCTCAACTGGAACCGTTACTTCAACAAACCCCAGAGTTGGGTACGTTCCTTGGTTATGATAAAGTGGGCTAAACGGGTATCACCAATCTGTTTACTAAAACGTGACTGTGAGGCAGATTATGAGCGAAACGATTATGATATTTTTAGGTAATCTGGGTATCACACACTGGTGGCAGAGATGAAAAGCTCTGCTGGAAAGGTCTGGGTATAGATTATGGAAACATACTGGCTGATCCTGCTTATTAGCTACTGCCTGTTCGCATGGGGGATGGGGCTTATCGTTGCGTGTGGCAGTGTGGACGAGCTAGCAAAGGACATGAAACCGACCCCCTATCCTGGGTTGGTTTTGGGAATATCGCTAACAATCGCCGTACTGGTTGCTCCGATCAAACTGCCAGGAACGACATTCAAGTGGTTGCGGGATCATATCAACAACCGAATAATCAAATGGAAGCTACGACGGCTAATTAAGCGAATCCGAGGGAATTTGAAAGACTATCCCGAAGCCTTGGAAGCCATAAACAAATTGTCGGATATGATTGAAGAGACATATTAAAGGGCTCGCTCGCCTACGGCGAGCGAGCCTCTCAATGAGACAACAGGGAAATATCAAAATGAAGGCTTTTTGCTTACGGGCATTGCTTGATGCCGATAAGCAACTGGACGTGATCTTAGACGAATTTAGAGAGTATATGAAGGACTCTACGAATAAAACACTTCGGGAGAAGTTGCTAAAAGACCTGCACAATCTTCAAAGCAACAGTGGTCGAATGGCTGACCTATGTGCGGATATTGCAAGACGACTAAATTAACCCAATTTTGAAACAAAAAATGAGCAACCCTAAATTCAAACACAATTGCGACCATTGTGAGTACCTGGGTACATTTTTTGATTTGGACGTTTATCTTTGCCGAAGCGAAAGTGCAAAGGTTTTGGGCGGTTCGATTATTGCACGATACAGCGACGATGCCCCCGATTACTATAGCAGTCCGATTTGTGTTTTGCTTAATCAGTTTGCCGATCCTTCTCATCGCATAGGGATGGGCGACAAGTCGATGCCGATGCAGGATTGGCTTTTCAGCGAACATGTTTGCACATATTACAAGGCATGGCTCCTTGCTCTAGCTCTCATTCCGGTGCAAGAATTATTGAAAGAGAGGGACGAGAGAGAGGTTCAAGATGACTATTGCATTTAGAAAAGTAAAAGAGCCGTTCGGTTGGCTGGGGAACATGTCGCCGCATCCTGTGTCGTATGAGGGGAAGGAATACCGAACGGCAGAGGCTCTTTTTCAGGCTCTTCGTTTTGACGACGAGGGGATACGGGAAGCGATACGTGCCGAAAAGTCTCCGATGTCAGCAAAGATGCTTGCAAAGAAACACCACGAAAAAATGGTGGTAAAGCCGCAAAGCACGCAGGACTTGGAAAACATGCGGATAGTTTTGCGGCTCAAGATAGAGCAGCACCCGGATTTGAAACAAATGCTTTTGGATACGGGCGACGAGTTAATTGTAGAAGACTGCACGAACCGGG